>Ga0181598_1004686_pt1 | contig 11200 bp, 8 predicted proteins | sample 041ome_4_FD_153295 | JGI IMG/M metagenome (GOLD analysis project Ga0181598, IMG submission 153295) | Coastal salt marsh microbial communities from the Groves Creek Marsh, Skidaway Island, Georgia - 041404US metaG (spades assembly) | ecosystem: Environmental > Aquatic > Marine > Intertidal zone >...
ACGCGAGCTGGGTTCAGAACGTCGCGAGACAGTTCGGTCTCTATCTGCTGTGGGCGTTGGAAATTTGAGAGGAGCTGACTTTAGTACGAGAGGACCGAGTTGGACAGCCCTCTAGTGTACCTGTTGTATCGCCAGATGCACCGCAGGGTAGCTACGGCTGGTTGGGATAAGCACTGAAAGCATATAAGTGCGAAGCCCACCTCAAGATGAGATTTCCCTTAAGGGTCGTTCGAGATTAGGACGTTGATAGGCTTCAGGTGTAAAGGCAGTAATGTCATAGCCGAGAAGTACTAATTACCCGTGGCTTTCTAAGACGAAAGCTCTATATGTTCATATACCAATGTGTTAACACATTTAAACGTATTTAAAGTTTATGGTGGTTATCGCAGTGTGGATCACCTCTTCCCATTCCGAACAGAGAAGTTAAGCACATTAGCGCCGATGGTACTGGGTCTTCCGGGAGAGTAGGTCGCCGCCATTTTTCCAAGCCCAATCTAGTCATAGATTGGGCTTTTTTTATGCCCGAAATCCTAGGTACATTCGTTATTGGACCATTATTGATTAAGTTTACGCCCGTATGAGGAAAATCCTAATTACATGTTGTGTATTTCTATCTATTGGCTTAATCGGTCAGATAGATACTACGTTGACTGAAACATTAACAGATACAAGTGATAGGGAATTGTCTATTCAATTAGATTCAACGTATGCTGATTCGACGCTTAATACATTCCATGATGCGTTGTTTCGCACAGTTTCTTATAATAAAGGGTATTTTATTTCTGAGGATGGAGGCATTAAGGATAGTTTAACGCTTTTATTAGACGACAGGGCGGAAGAACAATTATGGTTAGGTATGAATTGGAATTGGGCGCAACGTCAAAATTCAGCTATTGGAGGAATAACTTATGACCCTTTAAATCCAATAATGAGTTCGAATCAAGACGGTTGGCATCAATTTTCAAAATCTTTTTTAAAAATGCCTGAATTTCACAGTGCGAGTGCTCCTAGAACAGATTTGAAACTATTAACTGGGATTGGTGGTGGTCAAGTATTTGGGCTGAGCGCCATGTCGCCCATTGATTCAGCAAAGCAATTTTATTTAGATTATTTACGATCAAATGCACTTGGATTATATCGAAATGAAGGATCGGACGGACATGAATTGAATATAAAAATTCGTCAAGATGGGGCGTATGAAGGAGGGAAACTTGTCCGTCCTTTGCAAGGGGTTGAATTAAGGTATTTTAATTTGACGAGCGGTCAAAATGGGGGACTCTCAAATCCATTGTTGTTTGAAACAAACGTGCCCACCCTAAGAGCGAATTATGCGATTGAGGACAATTCGGGAGCACTTTTTGAGGAACAGTTTGAATTAAAATTCTATCGCTTTCTTAATCATCGATGGAGATTAAACTCAAAAGCATATAGTAAGCAATGGTCTGTAAAAAATGATACTAGAGTAACGGAGTATTTTTGGGACAGTACAGCGACTAGTCCATTACTTGCGAATAGAAATTTGGCCTATAACGATTCATTGAAACTTTCAGGTGCTCAAGTTGGAATCGTGTATGAAAGGCTCTTACATGCCAGCGTAAATTCCAATACACACTTATCCATACATACGAATGGCGGTTATGAGATATTGTCTAGCAATACATCAGGTTTAGATGGCTATAGATTAGATAGCATACATCCAATGGAATCTTTTGATGCTTCAAATCAGCCTTTTTTGAGGAATACAGCTCAATTTTCCTATCATAAACGGGATACCATGTTTTTTAAGGGGCGGTATTCAGTGAATGTAATTGGTTTTAATGCCGGTGGATACGACATACAAAATAAGATAGGTTTAATGCGTGTTCCCGGCCAATTATGCATTGCATGGAATGTGATTAATCAGCCTCAAATGTTCAGGTTTGAGCAGCTTTATGGATATAGTTATGATCTACGAAATATTGAAGACTCATATTTCAAAAATGAAATTCAACTTGATTGGACGTTAGGTGACTTTTGGAAAAAGGAGTTCAAAGCTTATGGTGCACAGATAAAAGGTTTGCGCTACTTAAGTAGTTTCTCTGAGTTAGCCACTTGGGATGGTTCATATGGACGTGCTCAAATTGGTTTAGGTAGTTATAAAGAAGGCATAAATATTCAACTGCAAGGATACGCCACCTATAAATCTTCCTTAGGAGGTTTTGCAACTCCGAACTGGGGAGGCTTTACAGAATTTAATTATAAGAAAAGTGTTGGTTCTAAATTTCAGTTTAAAGCTGGGGTAAATGTGAGTGTAGAAGACGCCTTTTATACACCGACTTACCTTATTGGTGTCCCAATTTGGTCTTTACAAGAAGAACATTTAGCAGGTCTTTATCCATGGTCTACCATTTATTTTGAGGCGAGAATAGCAAATTTTATTGGGGGTATTCGAGTGGTTAATGCTTTAGAAGGATTAACATCGTATAACTACTTTGCTTTTGGCGCTACACCAAGATCAGATCGGTGGATTCAGCTCAGTGCCCGTTGGTCTTTGTTTAATTAAGTTTTTTGGGGAGGCTTCTTAGCAGCAGGAAATAAGATATTGTTTAGAATCAAACGATAGCCTGGGCTATTGGGAAATTCTTTCAAGTCGGTAGGTTCATCACCTACCCGGTGCTGATAATCTTCTGGATCGTGTCCCCCATAAAAGGTCCAATACCCTTCGCCATAAGTGCCATGTATGTATCTAGCGGCAGCATCCGTTTTACTTTTACCAAGTACAGTGGTGGAAGGCTTTAATGTTTTCATATCATAGGCTGTGGTTTGACCGTAAAACCCTTTAACCAAGGCGGTGTGATTTTGAACAAGAATCGTTGGAACCACATCATATTTCGCAGAAAAATCAAACAATTCAAAGTAGTCTTGATCCTCTTTAACGCGTCTAACTCGCTGTTCAGTAATGTCAATGGAAGAATACTCATAACGTAACGGATTCATGACTAAGTCAAAGTTTTCAAAAGCAAAGCATCTGTCATAATCCATAGCTAATGCAGCGCCTGGAGATGAGGGATCTCCGTCAAACATACTTTCGCAGATATCTGTATTTCTTGATGCTAAAGCGATGTCATAGGAGTCTGTTGCTGAACACATTGCAAATAAAAAACCTCCTTGATTCACATATGCTGAAATCACCTCAGCAACAGCGCCTTTTACATCACTTACCTTATTATACCCTAAAGATTTGGCATGGGCTTCAAACTGAGATTTTTGATTAATGTACCATGCGGCGTCTCTATACGCACCATAAAATTTTCCGTATTGTCCCGTGAAATCTTCATGATGAAGATGTAGCCAATCGTATTGAGATAAATTTCCACCCAATACCTCATCGTCATAAATGGTTTCAAAAGGGATTTCAGCATAGGTTAAAACAAGTGTAACGGCATCGTCCCAAGGTTGTTTTCCAGCTGGTGAATACACTGCTATTTTTGGGACTCGCTCAAGTTCTACCGTATTGGTATTCGTACTGGGACTTTTAAGCTCGCTCATTAATGAAATTAAGGTGCTAGCGCCATAGTTTTCATAACTTACACCTTTCAATAAAGCCTTTTGAATAATAAATTGATCGGCATCTAAAATGACAAAAGATCCACCTCTATGATTCAGTAGCCAATGACATTCATAACCTTTATCTACTGCTTCAAAGACTAAGCCGTACGCTTTCAGATGATCCGCTTGCTCTTCATAGTCCATAGGTATTAGCACCTGTCCGAAAGAAGTGGCGTAACCAAAACCGAAAATTAGAATGACAAAGATTTTTCTAAAATGGGACATCACCACCTTCTAAGTCCTGCCGAGGTATATTTGTGTAGCCGTCATTTGTTGACTTGCTTTCTTCTCCAGCATTCATTTTACTTTCCATAATCATTCTTGAACCTTGGTCTAAATCAGAGAATTTAGCAAGTTCTGCAATGAAGCGTAATCTTACATCTTCCAATGAACCGTTTCTATGCTTGGCAATAATGATTTCTGCTTGATTGTCAGAAGGTTCGCCATCTTCCCATTCGGAAATAGTATAATATTGCGGGCGGTAAATAAAGCTTACAATGTCTGCATCTTGTTCAATTGCTCCTGATTCTCGAAGGTCACTAAGCTGTGGACGTTTTGAAGCAGATCTTGTTTCAACGGCACGTGATAATTGAGAAAGTGCAATCACCGGGACGCTTAATTCCTTGGCAATGGATTTCAGGGATCGTGATATTGTTGAGATTTCTTGTTCCCGATTTCCTTGCGTTTTGGACCCCCCAACTGTCATGAGCTGTAGATAATCAATGACAATAAGATCCAAACCTTGGGTGCTTTTTAATCGCCGAACTTTAGCTCTTAAATCAAAGACGGATAAGGCGGGTGTATCGTCAATGAACAGATGAGCCTTTTCCAGGTCTTTTACCCCTGATGTTAATTCATTCCACTCTCTATCTGTAAGATCCCCTTTTCTGAGTTTTTCTGAACTAAGACCCGTTTCAGAAGATATAATTCGAGTAATCAGCTGAACAGAAGACATCTCTAAGGAGAAAACAGCAACTTTTTTATGATGATCTACCGCCATATTTCTGGCCATGGAAAGAACAAATGCAGTTTTACCCATACCTGGCCTTGCAGCGAGAATAATCAAATCTGAAGGCTGCCATCCAGAAGTCACTCTATCCAATTCAGAGAATCCAGAAGGAATGCCCGAAAGCCCTTCTTGTTTCGAAATATTTTCGATTTTATCGATAGCCTGTCGAATCAAAACTTCAGCACTTTCGTAATTTCTTTTAAGGTTGCCTTGAGCTACCTCAAAAAGTTTTTGTTCGGCATTATCTAAAAGCTCTAATACATCTGTAGTTTCATCAAATGCACTTTCTATTATTTCAGAAGATATTCGAACCAATTCGCGCTGAATGTGCTTTTGAAGTATGATGCGGGCGTGGTATTCAATGTGCGCGGCCGAACTTACTTTTTGACTCAATTGAGCCAGATAGGCTTCACCACCGGATTTTTTCATTAATCCTTCCTTTCTCAATTCTGAAGCAACCGTTAGGATATCTACGGGTTGATTATCACCGAAAAGCATGGTAATGATTTTGAAGATGTTCTTGTGTTGATCTTTATAAAAAGCCTCTGGATGGAGTATATCAATAATATTTGCCAGCGCATTTTTATCTATTAAAAGTGCACCCAATACAGCTTCCTCCAAATCAATTGCTTGAGGAGGTATTCTTCCTCCTGCAGTTAAATTGGTTGTTTGCCCAAGAGTTCTTGGTGTTTTATTGCTGTATTGTGGGTCTTCCATAGTTATTCTGCGTATACGCCCATGCTAAAGAACTTATCCATTCGTTGTGCGACACGATCTTCAGCCTCAAGTTTCTGTAAAGCTTTTGTGTGTTTAATGATGCTCTTTTTAACCTCTGCAAACATCAATTCTGGATTTGCATGGGCTCCCCCGAGAGGTTCTTTTATGATTCCGTCAATGAGTCCATTTTTCTTCATATCCGTAGCCGTGAGTTTAAGTGCTTCAGCTGCTTTTTCTTTATGATCCCAAGAACGCCAAAGTATGGAAGAACAGCTTTCAGGTGAAATAACGGAATACCATGTGTTTTCTAGCATGAGGACGCGGTCTCCAACACCGATACCAATTGCGCCTCCTGATGCTCCCTCTCCAATAATGATACAAATAACAGGGACTTTAAGACGTGACATTTCCATTATATTTTTGGCTATTGCCTCTCCTTGTCCTCTTTCTTCTGCTTCTAGACCAGGAAACGCTCCTGGTGTATCAATGAGTGTAACAATAGGGCGATTAAATTTTTCTGCCTGCTTCATCAATCGCAAAGCTTTTCTGTAGCCCTCTGGATTGGCCATACCAAAATTTCTATACTGACGCATCTTTGTATTTACGCCTTTTTGCTGTCCAATGAACATATAGGTTTGATCACCCATTGTTCCCCAACCACCAATCATGGCTTTGTCGTCTTTGACTCCGCGGTCGCCGTGCAATTCAATAAAGTTCCCTTCGGTGAGGGCTTCTATGTATGCTTGGGTATATGGACGTTGAGGATGACGAGAAAGTTGTACTCTTTCCCAAGCATTTAGGTTGCCGTAGATTTCTTTTTTCTTTTCTACGAGTTTTTTTCGAATGTCCTCTATGGTTTTTGCCATATCGACTCCAGTATCGTCTGCTAATTCAAGAGCCTTATTTAACTGTGTTTCAAGCTCTTCAATAGGTTTTTCGAAAGAAAGATATTCCATGTGTAATGTGTTTTTCACATCTCGCAAAATACCAAAACAAATTACTTTAACGCTTCCTTTTGTTCGCTTTTATAATACCATTTGCAATAACGGTAGCTAGGATAATAATCACCCCAAGGTAAAATTGCGTAGACATACTCTCTGATGCTCCAAAAAAAAGAGCAGCGAGAATGATGCCGTAAACGGGCTCTAGATTAATGGCAAGCATGACACTGAATGGTGATAGACGTTTTAAAAGCTCTACACTTTTGATAAAAGGATATGCAGTGCAGAGTAGTGCCAAAACCCCAATAAATAAATAGTCGTTCTGATTGGAAGCCCAAAGATGCATAGGATTATTTCCTCGAATAACGTCGAACAAAAGAATCGATAAAAATGCAAAGGTGATTTCCCAAAATGTTACCTGAACAGGCTTAGGATACCTTTCAATAAGCTGTTTGTTTAAGATGCTAAACGAAGCACTGAGCATTGCACTGAATAAGGCGATAACCAAACCCAGTTGAAAATTGGTTATTTCAATTCCATAGTAGTGGAGTTGTTTAATATCAACTGAATTTGGTTTTTCGTAAAACACAATACCAATTCCTACGATTACAAGAAGGCCTAAAATTATTTCAGTGATGTCAAATTTGGTTTTGGATAAAATTGGATTAAGCAGTGAAGACCAAAGCGCACCTGTTGATACTCCAGCAAGTGTAATACTTACATTTGAGATTTTAATAGCTCCAAAAAAAGTAATCCAATGCACGGCAATCAACAAGCCGCACAACCACATAAACACCAAGTCCTTTGCGTTTGCTGTAAATCCTCTTTTGCGATAAATGAGATAGCATGCAATTGCCACAGAGGTTAGTGCTGTTCTGTTGAAAACGAGAGACAACGCGTCAATACTGATAAACTTTCCAAGAATGGCAGTAAATCCCCAAATAAACACAATAAAGTGAAGGTTCAGTTGATCCTTGGCGAATGAATTCATATCACTTAGGCGCTTTATTGTACCTCCACAGCGCAATTCCTGCGAAAAGTAAATTAGGAATCCATATCGCGAATTCTGCGGGTTGAATAGTTATCCAAGTAAGTGCCTTGCCAAGCCATTTGTCCGAGGATAAAACACCAGTTGTAGCAAAGGTTTGAGAGATTTGCATGGCAAATACATAGATGGCACAAAGCACTAGACCAATAGCAATATTCACCCCTAATCCACCGCGTCTTTTTTGACTAGCTAATGATACAGCTAGAAGAACAAAAACAAAGGAACTGAGCGGGTAAGAAGATCTACGCTGCATTTCCATCTGGTAAGAAGCAATGTTTTCATTCCCTGTTATTTCTTCTTGTGCAATAAATTTGCTCAGCTCTTTCGAATTCATGGTAGCTATTGAGTTCAGTTTGGGTGCGATTTGCTCCGAAGTAAACTGAAGAACCGTATCCAACTTACGTCCTGTGGCAATGGTTTCACCGCCTAAACTGTCTAATTTTCGCATTCGGTAATTGTCTAACCTCCATTTTCCAGTAGCCGTATCTAATCGTACAAAATCTGCGCTTAATTTGGAAGTTAAAACATGGTTGTCAAATGTCTCGTAAGTGAATTGATAACCACTTTGTCGGATTCCTGAATAGGTTTCAAAATAAACATAATGTCCAGGTAAAACTTGACGATGCACCTTCTGGTTAATCGGACGATTGACTCCGGTGATGTATTTTTCTTCAAACTGTATTCTCTTGATGTTAGTCTGTGGCACCAATAGGTGATTGAGCGTTAAAGAAAGCACACAAATAATAGTTGCTCCAATCGCATAGGGTCGAAGCAATCTATTAAAGCTAGTACCTGAAGTTAAGATGGCCACGATTTCTGTGTTCGAAGCAATTCTAGAGGTGAACCAAATGGTGGAAATGAAGAGAATCAGGGCACTGAAAAGGTTTCCATAAAATGCGATGAAATTGATATAATAGTCGAAAACGATTTCATTCATCGTTGCACCATTTTGGAAGTCATCAATTTTCTCGCTGATATCAAAGACAATCGCTATGGCGAGAATGAGAATCATGGTCAAGAAAAAGCTTCCCATGAATTTCTTTAATATGTACCAATCCAATTTATTCACCCCTACAATCTACGCTCTAATTTTGGGATCATGTGATTTTTCCAACTCGCAAAATCACCTGCAATAATTTGTTTTCTTGCTTCTTCCACGAGCCACAGGTAGAATCTAATATTATGCATAGAAGCAATTTGGGCTCCCAAACTTTCTTTACTGTGAATGAGGTGACGAACATAGGCCTTGGTGTAGGCAGCATCTACGAAGCTTGTTCCATTTGGGTCAATAGGCTCGTGAATGTTTTCCCATTTCTTATTGCGAATATTTATGATTCCTTCACTCGTGAATAATTGACCATTACGACCGTTACGGGTGGGCATCACACAATCGAACATGTCTACTCCTAAACTTATGTTTTCAAGAATATTTGCGGGCGTTCCCACGCCCATTAAGTACCGAGGTTTATCCTTAGGTAAAATTGTACATGCACCTGCTGTATGTTTATACATTTCTTCCGCAGGTTCGCCTACACTTAATCCGCCAATGGCATTGCCATCTGCATTTTTACTCGCGATGTATTCAGCGCTTTCATCTCTCAAATCTTCAAAAGTTGATCCCTGAATAATAGGGAACAGCGATTGGTTGTATCCATAAAGCGGCTGAGTTTCTCTTAAGCGATCTATGCATCTATCCAACCATCTATGCGTCATTTGCATCGATTTCTTGGCATATTCGTAACTGCTTGGATACGGTGGACATTCGTCAAACGCCATTATGATGTCCGCGCCTATTTCTCGCTGGATGTCCATCACCCTTTCTGGAGTGAAAAGATGCTTGGTTCCATCAATGTGGGAGGCAAAGGTAGCACCCTGCTCGTCAATTTTTCGCTGATTAGCAAGACTATAAACCTGATAGCCACCGCTGTCCGTGAGTATGGGGCCGTCCCAGCCGTTAAACTTATGTAAACCGCCGGCCTCTTTTAGAATTGCAGTCCCTGGTCGAAGGAACAAGTGATAGGTGTTGCCTAAGATGATTTGGGCCTTGGTATCTTCTTTTAAATCTTTTGTGTGCACTCCCTTAACGGTTCCTGCCGTTCCAACAGGCATGAAGATTGGCGTTTGTATTTGACCATGATCTGTGGTAATAATTCCTGCACGAGCAGAGCTCTTTGGATCCGTGTGTTTGAGTTGAAACTTCATAAAGAGCAAAAGTACCAACTACGAGCATATCTTTGCATCATGTATACAGCTGAACTTATTTTCTCGCATTTTCCTGATTTAACAGAAAAACAGCGTGAGCAAATAGAGCGTTTAAAGCCGCTTTACGAGGATTGGAATGCGAAGATTAACGTAATCAGCAGAAAAGATATGGATGCCTTCTATTTGAAGCATGTCTTACACAGCATGTCCATTGCAAAAACGCACAACTTTTTACCCGGTCAGGTGGTACTTGATGTGGGAACTGGTGGTGGTTTCCCGGGTATACCGTTAGCCATTTTGTTTCCTAAGACTGAATTTCATTTGGTCGATTCTATTGGAAAGAAGATTAAGGTTGTTGAGGCAGTTGCAGAAGCTTTGGGTTTAGAAAATGTAGAGGGAACTCATGTTCGTGCCGAACAATTGAGGTATCAATACGACTTTGTAATTTCTAGAGCCGTAACCCATATGCAACGTTTTATTCCATGGATTAAGGGACGATTAGATAAGAATAACCTTGACCAAAATCGTCCAAATGGTCTAATCTATTTAAAAGGCGGTGATTTAGCAGAGGAGTTAGGTCCTATAAAGGCGGAGCTAACACCGCTGAACCGATTTTTTGCAGAAGAATTTTTTGAGACCAAGAAGGTTGTTTATGTAACTCGAAAAGAAATTCAAAATTTTCAAGTTCAATAAATTGATTTGGTACAAATAAACGAGGCGCTTTTAAGCGCCTCGTTTATTAAATAAAATTCGATTAACCCAGGAAAGGATAGCGATAATCTGTAGGCGGTACCAAGCATTCTTTGATGGTTCTTGCATTTACCCAACGTAGCAGGTTCATATAAGAACCTGCTTTATCGTTAGTACCTGAAACCACGACTTCCTCCAAATGGTTGTTGGCCAACAACAGCACCGGTTGGCTTATCATTGATGTAAAAGTTCCCTGCAGCATTTTCCAGAGCTTTAGAGGCTTCAATGGCAGCATAACGATCACGTGAGAAAATGGCTCCTGTTAAAGCGTAATCCGAGGTACTATCCACGAGCTTTAATGTTTCCAGCCATTGCTCATCTTCGTATACATAGATGGTTAAAACAGGTCCAAAAATCTCTTCTACCATGGTACGGAATTTGGGATTTGTGGTAACTACAACAGTGGGCTCAATGAAGTAACCTACACTCTTGTCGTATCCTCCTCCAGCAATAATCTCAGCGTCTTTCTGCTCTTTAACAAAATCAATGTATGAAGCAATTTTATCAAAGGCGCGTTCATCAATAACTGCATTAATGAAGTTGCCCATATCATCGGGACTGCCCATTTTGAAGTCGTTCAGGTCATCAAGTAGTTCTTGCTTCACGGCTGGCCACATACTTTTTGGTACGTAGGCTCTAGAGGCCGCTGAACATTTTTGTCCTTGAAATTCAAATGCTCCTCTGCTCAGCGCAGTACTTACTTCTTTACTTATTGCAGAAGGGTGAGCTACTACAAAGTCTTTTCCCCCAGTTTCGCCAACAATGCGTGGATAGGCCCGGTATGAATTAATGTTCATTCCTATTGTTTTCCATAAGTGTTGGAAAACAGCTGTAGACCCGGTGAAATGCAGTCCAGCAAAATCACGATGTTTGAAAATATAATCGCCAGCTACTGGTCCATCAACGTGAATGAGATTAATAACTCCTGCAGGTAATCCTGCTTCT
>Ga0181598_1004697_pt1 | contig 11186 bp, 18 predicted proteins | sample 041ome_4_FD_153295 | JGI IMG/M metagenome (GOLD analysis project Ga0181598, IMG submission 153295) | Coastal salt marsh microbial communities from the Groves Creek Marsh, Skidaway Island, Georgia - 041404US metaG (spades assembly) | ecosystem: Environmental > Aquatic > Marine > Intertidal zone >...
TACCTGAACACAGCAGATCAAACACAATATTGGAATAATTAAAATATGGAGTTGAAATTATGAAAACATAAGAGTATAATTTGATTGGCGGTGATGGTAGTCATGCCCGCCGATCATAATAAATCATATAAAAACTTAAAGGTGAAGTTAAAGTTCTTACCAATTTATGATTATGAGTTAGAGGTTGAGTGTACGACCACTCCAAGGTATCGAATTAAAAATCTAGGCAATACTGGCGAGTAACCTAGACCTGTGAAGATGACTTCGGTTTAGCATATAAAATTTATATTAGTTTGTAAGATACTGCTCATAAACACTACCAAGTACCTGCTGGACTATCCTAGTTCTTCACAGGTATAAACGCAGTCGGTTTATAAATACTAAAAAAATAATATGAGATTTGTGTTGACAATGTTCGTTTGTTTGGCTATAATGATACAGCAAAGGAGATTATTATGAAAGAATTGATTCAGATGTCAGTAGATCATCTAACAAATGTGAGTAGAGAGTTAGAAAGACTTGCCGCCCAGAAAGAGCAGGTTGAAAAAGAGATTATGAGGTTACAGAAGTATGTTGAAGAAGGTGCTGTTACTGTTGAAAAATATCGTGCGGAATCAGAGAAAATTCAATCTGCCGACCAGACAGTACCCTCTTCTTCCTTTACGCTTAGTTAGTTTTTTTTGGAGTAAATTATGAATTTGAATTGTTGGCTTGGTTGTGGTAGACTTACTAAAGATGCAGAACTTACTACAACGAAGAAAGGTACGAGTATGAGTAAGTTTAGACTTGCTGTAAATGACCGTAGGAATGACGAGACGTTGTTTGTAAATGTTCTAGGTTTTGGTAAGATGGCAGAAGCTCTGCAACCTCACCTTTGTAAAGGTCGTCTAGTTTCTGTTCAAGGAAAGGTTAGAATCGACGATTACGATGATGAGAATGGGAACAAGAGAAGTTCAGTTTGCATTATGGCAGATGAGATTTCTCTAGGGCCGAGTCCAGATTCAAATACTAATTTAAACCTGTAAACCTGCCTATCTCTAAGGGCAAACCTAACCCTTGTCAAGTTAAGTCTTGGCAAGGGTCTTTTTATCTAGGCATATAATGATATTAGCAGAATATTTCCCAGCAGAAACAAGCACTAAACTAGCAGACCTAGCTTGCGCACTTTTCTTTTTGGTTATGACCGTCTACTTTATGTATGGTTATCATTCTAAAAATGTTGAACCATTAAACTTTTCTAAATTAGATAAATTTGATATTGGTTATATTAGAGATGACGAACCAAATTTACCACATGTTTCAATTCAATTAGACAATGACCAAGACGAACTAAAAAAATTAAAACGACAAGTTGAAATACAAAAACTAAAACGCCAACTAGACCAGTTTAAATCTGAACCTGCAAAATCTAAATTAAAACACAAGAAATTAAACGAGGGACTGACGAGAGACTGTGAAGATGTCTTAGTTTCCTTGGGGGTACATAAAAGAAAAGCAAAAGCAGAAGTTGAAATTATCTTAGAAAACAACCCTGATATTAAAACCCCTCAAGAATTTATAACGGAGTACGGAAAGAAATGCGCGTAAATCTTCAAGCACCTATCAACCAACTCGGATACGGGGTTGCAGGAATAAACATCCTCAAAGCGCTACAGGCGCAGAGTGTGGAGGTTTCATTCTTCCCTATTGGTCAACCTCAAGTCACCAACCAAGCAGACGCAGATGCCGTTAGAAAAGGCATGGGAACCGCTAGGACATTCGACGCACAAGCACCCTGCGTCAAAATCTGGCATCAGAACCAGATGGCAGAACGTATAGGATCAGGAAAATTTATTGGATTTCCTATCTTTGAGTTGGATACATTTAGCGACTTAGAAAAGAGACATTTAAATTCATGTGATGAATTAATGGTTTGTTCACAGTGGGCAAAGATGGTTGTAGAGGATCAATGTTCGCCATTTTCTGCTAAAGTTGTGCCATTAGGGGTAGATGCAGAACTATTCCCGCCAGCATTACCAAAGGAAGATAGCAAGATAATCTTTTTTAACTGCGGTAAGTGGGAGATTCGCAAGGGTCACGATATTCTAATCCAATCGTTCAGAAAGGTCGCAGAAGAATACGATAATGTAGAACTTTGGATGATGTGTAGCAATCCATTCAATACGCAAGAAGAAAATAACCGATGGCACAGTCTCTATAATCACCCTAAAGTTAAATTAATTCCAAGAGCTGAGACACAGACAGAAGTGTATAATATAATGTCCCAAGTAGATTGCGGCGTATTTCCTTCTCGCGGAGAAGGCTGGAATCTAGAATTACTAGAGATGATGGCGGCAGGAAAGCATGTAATAACAACAAATTATTCTGCTCATACTGAATTTTGCACACAAGAAAATGCTACACTCATACCGATAAAAGATGTAGAGCCAGCATTTGACAGTAAGTGGTTCTTTGGTCAGGGTAATTGGGCAAAAATTGATAATCAAGAAGTTAATTTATTAACTCAAGAAATGAACTTATTTGCGAAAACCTACAAGGGTCAGCAAAATACAGCAGGAATAGAAACCGCCAGAAAATTCTCTTGGCAAAATACAGCAAGAGAGATAATTAAATGCTTAAAAGAATAAAAAATCTTTTTACGAAAGAAAATAAAAAACCCAGTGTAGTTTCTGCTATAACGATCTATACTGATGAAACAGACGAGGTATTTGTAGATTTAAAAATAAAAGACGAATCTGAAATATCAATAGAGCATTTTGCTACACTTTTAAGCATGTTCAATTCTGTGGCTTTTATAGAAGTAAATAATATAGTAAAATACCAGTGTAAAAATGACAACAAAGAAGAGATGTATGGAAAAATTGTAGAAAGATTTGTAGAGAAGGTTGGCACTGGTTTTTTCACAAACGATCCTAATAAAAAACTGGATTCCCCTTGCATAAAACCCGATGAAATGATATAATGGAGAACAAGTTATGACTAAAAAAATAGGTTGGCAAAAATATGAAGATATGATTCAAAAACAAATCACATCGCCATTAGCGTCATTACTTGCATCTAATCAACTAATGTTTGACCAAGAACAAGTATTTTCAGAGCAAGAGGACGATTCTATAGATTTCTCTGAGTTTGTAGAGTCAGAAGAAAAAGAACTACTAGTAGTCCCCGTACCGGCAGATTTTTACTCACAAATTAATTTAGTCACCAACTACGAGTGTTGGATAGGACATACAAATTTTGACATAACAGAAGCAGTCAAAGATAAAATAAATGACACATTGGGGGTAGAAATACTTAAAGTATATAGTAGATACAGATTTTTTATTGGGATTGGTAGAATGTTTGATTTCAAAGATGTCAGACAAATAATTGAAGAAACTCTAACTTAGGCACATTTATGAAACTGGAAGAAGCGTTAAAGGACGAAAACTTAATTAAGATTGCAAACAAGGCTGGGCAACAATTTTCAAATAAATTATCTCAAGATGAGATAAAAAATTGTATCCTTGGGGCGCTATGGTCTGCTTCTAATAATTTTAAAGAAAATAAAAAGACAAAGTTTTCTACCTATCTTTATAGGGGTGTGTTTTACGAGTGCTTGAAACAACTCAAAAAAAATGATAAATGTCAAGCGCTCACCAATAGAGAATTTATTAACCAGACAATACCCCAAAAACCTATTGAAAACATAGAGTTAATGGATGAAATCAAAAGGTGTGAAGATCCAGATTTAATCATAGAAAAATTCTTCTACAATGCAACACTAAAAGATATGGCAGAAAAGAGGGGTGTCTCTAAAGAAACTGTAAGATTTAAACTTAAAAAAAATATAAATTTTCTAAAATCTAGATTAGTGTGAGTGTATAATATATAGGAAAAGGAACTTATCAGTTTAGGATATTTGGAAAATAAATTTTAGCTCTGAGGAGTTAATTATGGCATTAGTAAATGCAGTAGGTGGAGCGTACAGCGCAGCTTCCGTAAAAAATAACGCTGGAACAGTAGTTAAAGGTGGCACACCAGCAAGCGATAGTCCTATTCAAAACGTACTAGGTCTTAATACGCTTGCAGATGATCGTGGAGAAAGTTTTGGTTCTAAAGTTGTTGCAAACGATGGAACTGGAGCAAACACTACAGACAGAGCAGGTGTTACTAAAGCGGTTAGTGGTGGCACTTTGGCTTATAAAGCGGGCGCAACTGAGTGGGTTGTTCGCGGAGGTAATGTTTCTACTACTCTTGGTGGGGTTGCAAATACTCAACTGATCGGTGGTGGTAGAGACTACAACGGTCAACTCAACGACGATGCAACAGAAGTTGCAAGAACAAAGATTGCAGATGTAAAAATCGGCAGTTACGCAACTCAAGGGTTTGACATGCTTGCTAGACCAAGCACAAATATCAATCCTAACAGAAGCGGAAGTGGAACTGACGGAAAAGGTGTTGGCGCTGGATCAGCGCAAACATACGTCAACCCTGCTGATGGTACTGCTGCTGTTGCAAGTGAAATTGCTCCAAGTCGTTCGGTTCCGGGTGAACTTACTTACTTCTTTGGTGAGTTAGCTGTAGCTACAACCGATGAATACAAAGCAAGTAATGTAGCTGAGTCCTGAAATTAATTCATTTTAGTCAATAAGTATCCCCTCTCCTTCGGGGGAGGGTTTTTTTCTTGAGGAGTAAAATGGATAATATTATAGAGCATTTAGATAAAATTGGTATAATATTTAGTACTATAGCTGCTGTTATCAGTGTAATGTTGGGTTTATATAATTTTGTAATTAAACCTGCCATAAAGTTATACAAGAGTCACTTTGTTTTAGTGAGCGTTGTAGATACTATTAAGAAAGAGGTTACACCAAACGGTGGATCGTCTATCAAAGATATAATAAATAGAATTGATAGAAGGCAAGTAATGATCGACAAGCGGTCAAAAGCTATTTTCTACAATGTCGATGATGCCATTTTAGAAGTAGATGAGAATGGAAATATATTATGGGCAAATCAAAAGTTCCATGATACGATTGGTTCAAAAAATATCTCAGGATTAGACTGGGTTTCGCATATAGACGAGTCTCAGAGAGGATACTTTTTAAGGGAACTAGAGTCTTGTTCAGAAAAACTTAGAGAGTTAAGATTTGAAACCACTTCTATGGAAGGTAAAAAGATTATATTTTTGGGTTTCCCTTATAGGGATGGTGATAAGAACTACGGGTTTTTAATTTATATTAAAGGAGAATAAGATGGGTTCTAAGAGTTTTGCTTTGGATGTGGGTGATATTGCGGTTCTATTTAAGAACGCGCTACTTGTCGCTATAGCGGCATTTCTAACAACTGTCGTTAATAGTATCGGCAGTCTTGATCTCGGTGTATACACACCGCTATTCGTTCCTATGGTCACTGTCATTCTTGATACAATTATCAAGTGGACAAAAGACAATACAAATAAAGTTCCAGAACCGGCTCCAGACGGAGAATAGGTGACGAAATGGATGTAATTGTAGGACTATTAATGCTAGTCTACTGTATCGGTGGACTAGCATACGGGAACTTCTACGGATTTGACCAAAGGTTAATGCTACAAATTGGTGTTGCCGGTGTCGGATCTGTACTAATCTTTGCTGAAAATATATTTTCTTGGTTGAAAAACCTGAAATTGCCTAAAATTAAATTGCCTAAAAAAGAAAAAGAAGATATGAACGATCTATCTATTGATGATAAGTCTGTAACAGACTTTAAATGCCTGCACTATCTTAAACACAGAGCAGAAGAAATCGAATCTAAAGAAATGTTAGATATTGTCATCCAACTAAATACTCTACTATTTAATGGTTGTTGTAAAACGGAGAAGAAAAGTGAATAAACTTATACTATCCTTATGTATTTTTCTTACAGGATGTACTATCAACATCCACAGAAAACCAACGGAAGAATTTCTTCCGGTTGGAAACACACCAGAACTAATTAAGGTTGAGCAAACCTTTAGTTCTATTAGCAGTCAAGAAGATAAACTTACTATTCATAAACTATTTTCTGGCGCTGCTGAATATCTATCTAATTGTGAAGAGTTAGATAGCACAGGTCAGTTTGATCCAATTCTTGGTAAAGTCCAGTCAAGTTATGGTTGGAATAGAGAAAAATACCCTGCGCTAACGGATGCGGTTTCAGATTACTTGGTGTCAGTTGGGTATCAAGAACCAAAGAAACTATCATCCAAATCAGAAAAAGATCAATTTGCTAGTATTTTTAGAGACTTAGCAGAGGCGACTAAATATGAGTAGTGATCTAGGCGGTTGGATTGATGATCCCGCAAAAGTAGAAGAAGTCATGACCGCACTACCGTTTCCTGTCTTTTCTGATGTATGGGGATCGACAAAGGGTTCTGGTAAAGGTAAAAAAGTATTATTGTATGAATATATAAGAAAAGCATCTGGCGGTAGTTTTCCAGCAAGAAAGCAGACAGTTGGCGATTGCGTTTCACAAGGCGCTGCTTATGCCGTAGATGCTGTAAAGGCAGTAGACATTGTTATCAATGGCGACTTTGAAGAATGGGTTGCCGAAACTGCTACAGAAGATATTTATGCTGGCAGTCGTGTCCAAATTGGAAATGGTAGACTTTCTGGTGATGGTTCCATTGGTGCTTGGGCAGCAAAATATGTAAACGAATACGGCGCTTTGCCAAGGGGTAAATATGGAAATGTAGACCTCACAACATACGATGGTAAAAAGGCAAGAGACTGGGGAAAGAAAGGTAAAGGCGTACCCAATACTCTTATACCTGTCGCCAAAGAACATCCAATCTTAACGGTATCAAGAGTAGATTCTTACGAACAGGTTAGAGACTTGATCGCTAATGGATACGCTGTTACTATTGCTAGTAATCAAGGTTTTGATTCTCGTAGAGACAAAGAAGGTTTTGCCAAACCAAAGGGCAACTGGGCGCACCAGATGTCAATACTCGCAGTTGACGATGAATACAAAAGACCCGGCGTTCTAGTTCAAAATTCATGGGGGCGATGGAACGGTGGGCCAAAACGACACAACCAACCAGACGGTTCGTTCTGGGTTGACGCTGACGAAATTGAAAAAAGAATATTGAAAAAGGGTGACTCTTGGGCGTTCAGTGGTTACGAAGGTTTTAAACCTAGAACCCTTAACACAAGGATTATCTAATGACTAAAAAGAAAATAGAATTAAAAGCAATTACTGTAATATCTTTATTGGCATTTGTATTAACTTTTATTCCGCCTGTTGACATTCCCGTAAGTAAAGATACATTTGAGTTTGATGTCGCCGCTAACGAAGGTTATGTGGCATTTATAGTCAATGGTTATCAACCCCCCAAACCAGATGGAGATGGCAATGTCTGCGATTGTAAAGGTACTGGTACTATTACTCACGGTGATGGTCACAAAACTCCATGTCCTTGTATTGGAAGCGGAGATGAGTGTAACTGTAAACCGTTGCAAAGCGTGGAAGAATGGGAAGAGGATGTAGAAGAAGAGCTGGAACTGCTAATTCCAGAAGAACCAGAAGTTGAAGAAATAGAATGGGCAACAGAACCCGTTATAGTAGAAGATATAAAAATACAACCAAAGATTGAAACAAAATCTAGGTTAAGAATATTTGGAAATTAGGAGTTTATAATGCCAAGTCAAGAAACACCGTTTGAGATATTATCTAAACTATTTTCAAAAGACGGTTATGAGCATGGTGCTTTTTCCGTCAAGATTGAAAATAATATTACCATTAGGGTATTTAGAGATGGGGATAACTTTATGATTAAGTTCCCCGAAGAAAGACCAGAAGCAAAAGTCCGTAAGATCATTCCTCTTAAAACCAAGGTGGATGGAATGAGGCTCGGCACAACCGGTGGAGTGTTAGAATTATCTTCATTCCCAGATATTCCATTCAGATATGACTGGGTTATGGAAGATGAAGGCATGATAATTAGCGCTGCCTCTCAGCGCGTTATGGATAAAATTCCAAAGAAATTTAAAAAAGAGAATCATAGAAAAGTTGCCGAAAAATGCTTGCAACTTTGTGAAGAATGGGCTATAATAAGTGGCACAGACAGTATAGAAGAAATGTCACCAACTTACGCAAAAGAGTCCTGTAAAGAATATGTTATGGAGCATATCAATGACGATGTTGTTGGTCTTAGTTTTTTATTGTCTATTATCGCTGGCGTAATACTAAAAATGATAGTAGAATGGATTATCAATAACTGGATCGTCAATCTTAAATCTTAATCCGCATTTCTAGCGGTATATCAATACAATTTTATTTTTACAATCATGAGGGATATTAATGTCTTTGAAATCTTTAATGGATTATACATTTGTTAGTAAGTATGCGCGTTGGATTCCTGAAAAGAAAAGACGAGAAACTTGGAACGAGGCAGTAGATAGAGTCAAGCAAATGATGCTTGATAAATATGTGATAGATCAAGACTGTCAAACCCCAGAAGAAATGGAGATGGTAGAGGAAATCAGAACCGAGATCGAGTGGGCGTATGAACAAATGCGCAAGAAGCGCGTCCTTGGATCACAGCGCGCCCTACAGTTTGGTGGATCGCCAATCTTTAAGCACAATGCTCGTATGTATAATTGTATTGTGTCATACTGCGACCGTGTAAGATTTTTCCAAGAGTGTATGTATCTACTTCTCTGCGGGTGTGGTACTGGATTTTCCGTACAGAAACATCATATTGAAAAACTACCAGACCTCCTGCCAAAAAAAGAAGGAAGCAAGAAGTTTGTGATTCCAGATACCATTGAAGGATGGAGTGACGCTGTAGGTATTTTGGTGTCGAGTTATTTCGATCAATATCTACAAGATGAACTATTCAGTGAATACTCTGGCAAGTCTGTTAATTTTGATTACAGTCAGATTCGACCTGCTGGATCTTATCTAAAGTCCAGTGGCGGCAAAGCTCCCGGCCCGGAACCTCTACGTAATGCTCTAACAAACATTAGAAAAATTCTAGATAAGGCAGTTAAAGATGGACAGAAAAAACTTAAACCCATCCAAGCTTACGACATTGTTATGCACACCGCTGATGCTGTTATATCTGGTGGCGTTCGCCGCTCTGCTACCATTTGCGTATTTAGTCCTGACGATAGTGAGATGGCAAGGGCTAAAACAGGAACTTGGTTCATTGACAATCCCCAGCGAGGAAGATCAAACAATTCTGCACTACTTGTACGAGATGAAACAACAAAAGAACAATTCGCAGAACTCATGAACTCTGTTAAAGAGTTTGGTGAACCGGGATTTGTTTGGGCGGATAGCACAGAACTTCTGGTAAATCCGTGTGTTGAAATTGGCATGTGGCCTGTGTGTGAAGAAACCGGCGAGTCTGGATGGCAGGCATGTAACCTATCAACTATTAACTGCTCAAAAGTAAAAACAGAACAAGATTTCTTTGATGCTTGTCGTGCCGCTACAATTATTGGTACATTACAGGCGGGTTTCTCGGAGTTTGAATATCTCGGTGGAGCGTCGGAGCGAATCATCTCAAGAGAAGCTCTACTAGGTGTTAGTATGACGGGTATGATGGAGAACGCAGAAGTTTGTCTTGATCCATCATCACAGAAGCGCGGCGCTAACATTGTAAAGAAAACAAACGCTAGGATAGCAGAACTGCTGGGTATTCGCCAAGCAGCAAGAACCACATGTATTAAACCAGAAGGAACATCAAGTTGTATTCTTGGAACATCCAGTGGTATTCACCCGCACCATGCGAAACGATATATCCGCCGAGTCCAAGCAAACAAAATGGAACCCATTTATAATTATTTCAGAACACAAAACCCAAGAGCGTGTGAAGAAAGTGTTTGGAGTAATAATGATAGTGATGACGTTGTATCGTTCTGTGTAGAAGTTAAAGACGGCGGCAAAACTAAAAACCAAGTGAGCGCACTACAGTTGTTGGACTATGTAAAATCTACACAGCAAAGTTGGGTTCTCAATGGTACAAACCCAGAGCTATGTACTCAACCTTGGTTAAATCATAATGTAAGTAATACAATTAATGTTAAACCAGATGAATGGGACGAAGTAGAGAAATATATTTATAAGAATAGAAAATACTTTTGTGGTATTTCATTGCTTCCTATCTCTGGCGATAAAGATTTTCCACAAGCACCATTCACTACGGTTTATCTGCCAAGCGAACAGGTCGCACACTACGGCGATGCCTCTATCTTTGTGAGCGGACTTATCGAAGTCGCACTTACTCTGTGGGAGGACAACCTCTGGGCGGCATGTGATAGTCTACTTGGGTTTGGCGAAAAGATTAAAGGCAACGGAAAGAAAGAGTGGAAAGAACGATGTGAAAGATTTGCTGAAAAATACTTCGCAGGAGACCTAAAACAGTTGACATATTGTATGAAGGATGTGTACAACTGGAAAGAGTGGGTGGATCTTAATAGAGAATACCAAGATGTAGATTTTACAAATGTTATCGAAGAAACTAATAACGTAAACCCTGTTCAACAAGTCGCCTGTGCTGGCGGCAAGTGTGATATGTAAGGAATAAAATGGAAGATAGTACAAACAAAAAAATGCCGCCGTTCCCAGTGTGGCAAAATTCTTGCTGTAGACACGAACCAGTAGTAACTTCTCTACCAATGGGTATGAAACCTTATACCGGCCCTGAATTAAGAGTTAAGAAACTAGATCCTGAAGCGATCATTCCAACAAGGGCAAATAAAACAGATGCGGGCTATGATCTCTATGCTCTAGAAGATGTAGAAATCCCCGCTGTTAATCATAAACTAATCAAGACCGGCATTTCTATGGCGATTCCCGCCGGATATGTTGGTCTTATCTGGCCGCGTTCTGGCCTCGCTTACAAGAATGGACTGGATGTGTTTGCTGGCGTTATTGATGCTGGCTACAGGGGTGATGTGGGAGTAATACTTTATAACTCAAGAGTAACCGACCACTATCAAGTTAAAAGAGGCGACAGGATTGCGCAAATATTATTTCAAAAAGTAAAGGGTTTTGAATTAGTAGAGGTGGATGATTTAGACGATACCCAAAGAGGACAGGGGGGATTTGGTAGTTCTGGTAATTAACACTAATATAAGGTACAACATATGTCTAAAAGAAGAACCAGAAAAGAAGTAGAGAATTCACCACAAAAAGTTAAAGCTGTAGAAGCAAAAACAACTAACCAAAAGGAT
>Ga0181598_1004699_pt1 | contig 11181 bp, 8 predicted proteins | sample 041ome_4_FD_153295 | JGI IMG/M metagenome (GOLD analysis project Ga0181598, IMG submission 153295) | Coastal salt marsh microbial communities from the Groves Creek Marsh, Skidaway Island, Georgia - 041404US metaG (spades assembly) | ecosystem: Environmental > Aquatic > Marine > Intertidal zone >...
GTGTGGCGATGATTTTAAATATCTTCAAACTCGAGGCCCCGAGAGAGAAAGGAAAATGTGGCTCAAAAATGGCGGGAAAAAACATTTTTGATTTTGTATGTTTTTCGGTCGCGAAATGGTTGTTGTTCCTCCTCAATCTCAATCAAGACGCTTCTCTCGCTTTTTGTCTCTGGCTGGACTGGTGTTTGGTTCTCACTCACGTTATTTGCTGACTCAAGAAAACAGAAAAACAGAGATAAAGGTTTTTCCACATCAACACTCCCCAGACATACACACACTCTATACGTACTCTTGTTTCCTTTCTCTCTCCATTTTTGCATAAAAGAAGGAGGAGAATAAGAGAGAGAGAAAAGAATATATAATGGCGTACGACGCGACTTTACAGTTCCTCAAAGACGACGAGCTCGAGAAGTTAATCCGAGCCGGACCTCTGTACGATTCCGCCATTCACGAGAAAATTCCAATCCAAGAGTGGAGGAAAAACGCCGAGTTGCACGTTTTATACAACAGCATAGAGTTACTCCACAACACGGAAGTGATGAGCAATTTATCCGTTCACTCGGACGCGATCGCCAGTCGAGTGTACCACTTCTACCTCCCGATTTTATTTCGGGTGATGTTTTTGTTGGAAGAACACAAGAAGAAACAAAAGGAGGATATGGACTCTTTCCTTTTATCGCAAGAGAAGAAAAAAGAAGAAAAAGGCGAGAGTAAGAAAAAAGAGTTTTATCCGAAACCGTTGTTTATTGGGATCGAAGCGCCTCAAGGACTCGGGAAATCGACGTTAGTGGACGTGTTGCAAACGTTAATTGATAACTCGGTGGTGTTATCTTTAGATGATTTATATTTACCGCGCGAGGAGCAGCAAGACCTCGGGCAGAAGAAGCACCCGGGGAACCCTCTGTTGACGTTTCGAGGGAATCCGGGGACGCACGATTTACCGTTAGCTCGGGAGACGATTAAGAAGTTGAAGAGCATCAACGAAGGGTTAGGTGATGGGCAAACGACCGTGGCTTTGCCCAGGTATAACAAGAAGGCGTGCAATGGGAGAGGCGATCGATTACCCCGAGAGGATTGGCCGAGCGTGAGCGGGCCTACGGATATCGTGTTTTTGGAAGGGTGGTGTTTAGGATTTGAACGGCCGAGAGAGTTTGAATCGCTGATTTCCAGCGTAGACGCGAGAGTGTATTTTGCGCCTATTAACGAGTATTTGATGGAATACGAATCGGTGTTCAACAACGTGATTGATTCGTGGATGATTATTAAAGCCGGCGATTGGAGGTGGGCGTACGAGTGGCGCCAAGAGCAAGAGAGAAAAAACAACGGCGGGTTGACAGATGCGCAAGTGAGAGATTTTGTCGACAGATTTGCACCCACGTACGACGCATGTTTGCAGAATCTGCACGATAAAGTAGAGAGTAAGAGATTAGAAGATAGTAGGAGCGCGATGCTCATAGAGGTGAACAAAGACCGTTCGGTGAAAATGAACAACGAACAGGTTGAAACAATCACGGAGATCCTGAACAAGGCGAGGGAGAGAGGTGCGCAAGAAGGAGACACAGAGGATCTCATGATCGACTGATTGATTGATATATATACATATATATATACATAGAATATAAAATAAGCAGCAGGAGAATATAAGAACTTGTAAAACAAAAAACGTAGTACGTACTATTACATCACAAAACACATCAAGCCGAGAACGCGATGTTTGTTTTTATTTTAATAAAGCTACTAAATTATATTAAGTTTATCAATTAAACATATTATCTATATCTGATTATATCTCTCTACAAAATTAAGAACGCGGTTTTTCCTTCTTCTCGCGGAACAGCGCGCTCAAAGCAACGCCGGCAACCTTCACGACCTTGAATCGAACGCCCGGGATATCCCCGACGGCGTGACCCTTTCTGCCAAAACCAGACACCAAAACTTCGTCGTTTTCGTCGACAAAGTTCAAGCAACCATCTCTCGGGACGAAGCACGCAACCTTCTTACCGTTCTTGATGAGCTGCACGCGAACGCACTTACGAATAGCCGAGTTCGGCTGTTTCGCTTCGATACCAATCTTTTCCAAAACGATGCCTTTGGAGTGCGAGCAACCGGCGAATGGCTTTTTCCATTCGGAACCCAAGTTGGCTTTGTTAAAATCTTTGTCCGCCCATCTTTGCTCGCGACGGTGCGTCTTGAGCTTACGGCCGGCCCCTAAACCTCTCGTTTTACCTGTTTATTCGATGAGGAAAGAAGAAGAGAAAAGTGGACAAAGGTAAGTATTTTTCAGAGAAAGAAAGAGAGAGAGAGGTTCCCACCAGGGAGGAGAAAAACACAAACACCGCCGAAAGAGAAGATGATGCAATCACGGCTCGAAGTGCACGCACGCGAACGCGCGCGCAACCCCGCGACGACGTAAACGCGCGAAAGAAACGCGTGCGCACTCCTTTCGACCGATACATTTCACATTTCTCGCGTGCAAAGCTAACCAAACCGCCACTCATTTCCGCGGAAAATTTTGATGCAGCAGGGCTTAAAACCGAGCGGGCCGTATAAGGGAAGAAAAATTGTCTAATCGGATTCGCGCGCAAAGGGCGACGAGGCGGATGGAAATTCGTCCTCGACGATCGATCCGCGCGCGATGTGCACATCGATTCGCTCGAATAAGAGAAGAGATCGCCTTTATCGATGAAAGAGAATTACTAGAAAAGAGACGTACCCATTGTTTTAGAGTGCTTTTTTAGTGACGATTTGACGACGAGTTCGGGTCTAAGAGAGAAGAGAAAAGAAGGAAAAGGCAAAAGTCCCAAAAAAACAAAAAAGATCAAGAGGGAAAATACAACACAACAACAACAGACAAGGACGAAGAAAGAGAGATAGACTTTTTATTATTAAACTTCTTCTCTCCATCATCTCCGCGTTATTACTACTCTTTATATGCTTTTCTGCTATTATCTTGTTCCCTAAAATCTATTTATTATCTCCTGCTTCTTGGGTCTTGCGAGCCGCCTCTCTGGCCTGAGCCGCCGTTTCTTGCGCGCTCTGGAGCATTCGCGCGTCTTCTTCCTCTCCTTCTTCTTCTTTAACTTCTTCTTCTTCTTCTTGCTGATGATGTTGCTGCTGCGAGTTGTTCAAGTCGCCGTCACGAACGTGTTCTTCCGAAGGTAAGTGCGCGGCTTCAAATTGCATGCGAACGGCGCTGCGCTCTTGCGAGGCGTCGTTGATATTGGCGGCGGCGGCGTTTTCTAGAGATGCGGCGATGCTGTTTCTTCGCTCGAAATCAAGATGTTGCGCCGCACGTTCCATGTGGTACGCGCGCAGAAAAGCCGCGCGTAAACCTAATTCAGTCATCACATCGGTGCTTCTTCCCACTGCCCCGTCCGGGACTTCACTGGCTTCATCTTCTTGTTCTTGCTTCATGCGTTTTAACTCGCGCTCTTCCATCAATTTTTCGACGCGTTTACCTTCCTCTTCAAAGTTCAAGCGTTTCAACTTTTGCGCCGGCGTGAGCCACTTCAAGACGTACATTTTGAGCAATTTTTCGTGCACGTGACACGGCGTGAGTTGTTGTTTTACCGCGTACGCTCTAGGACCAATCATTTCGAACGAACGCGCCGCTTCGATGTGGTCTATTTTTGGAGGTAAGCACACCGCCGGTTTATGGCGACAGAGCGGGCACGGTTTACTCTTCGCCAACCACGGATGAATGCATCCGAAGCAAAAAACGTGACCGCAGCCTTGCACGCAATGTGGACGCACGAGAAATTCGCGACAGACTGGACAGCGCAACTCGTGCTCAATCCATGGCGGCATTTCATGCTGCGCATCCTCGGTTGGTACAATGCGGTTCGCGCACGCCTGCGAAAGTTTCGCGATCAACTGTACGTCAAGATTACTCTTCTTCTCGTGGTCTCCCGTTTCCATATCGTGGTCTCCGTTGCTCCCGTCGCTGATGTTATCACCTCCTCCGCCAACTGGTTGCGTGAAATCGTCGTCGTTCGCCGCAGCTGCGGCCATTTTTGCGCCCTTCTTGTTCTTCTTCCTTCGCGATTCGTCCTCTGGTGACTCGTCCGCCGATTCCATCTTCGCGTCTTCACCTTCTCTTTTCTCTCCTACCACGCCCGCATCGCCACCACCGTTGCCATTACCCTCTACCACGTCTTTTCCTACTACTCCTTTCTCATCTTCTTTAATCGGAAAGTTCATGAAAGCGCTGTTAAACTTCCGCGTAAACTCTCCGCCTCGCGCTTGAAATAGTTGCAGCAAACCTTCCTCGAACATCTCTCGTATCTTCTCGTGGTCGCCAGTGCCATCGTGGTTTTGACTGTGCACGTTCGTTACGTAATCATCAATCTCTTGACTCGGACCTTGCGAGAAAATTGGGACAAACTCGTCGTCGTACCCGCCACCTAAAGTCAACGGCTGCGCGTCGACGCCTTTGCCGACGAGAGGAAACGTACTCATTTTCAACTTTTTCCCAACGTTCCCTCCTCTCGCGCCGGCGACGGCGGCGTTTCCGACCACTCCGTGATCTCTCTTTCCAGAAACTGCTCCTGACGTTCCACTTGCATCGTTGTTTGCCGCATTCTGTCGTGATAATTCGTGCTGTTTCTGTTGCTGCGACGCTCTCAAAACCGCGCCGCTCTCTCTCGCCACTTTCGTCCTCAAATACCGAAATCGAAACGGATTCTTCATCGATTTCTCGTTCCTCAAAACATTCGCCGGCCCGCCAAACGAAACGATATCCCCGTGCATCAACTTCACGTACTTTTGCTTCTCGATCATCTTCCCGTTCACGTACGTCCCATTGGTCGTCTTAAAATCGTAAATGAAATGTTCGTCTCCCGCGCTCACGCACTTGGCGTGCGTTCGCGACAAAAGATACGGCAAATCCGGCACGTCTAAAACGTACGTGTTCGTGTTGTTTCGTCCAATGACGATCGTTTGTTCCTCCGGGACGTTGTCTAACTCTTCCTCGAGCTTCGAATCCTCCTCATCGTCGTCTTCTTTTCGTTGTCTGTTGTCTTCTTTTCTATTCTGACTTTGCGCGCGGGTGCCTAAATTTTTTCCTTTCTTTCCCTCGATGAGTAAATCTTGCAACCGCATCTCTCTCGGCAAAGTTGGCGATTCCAGATCCCCGTTGAGCAATAACAACACGGCCACGGTTATCGGACCACCGTTTAAAGGAAAACCACTCTCCTCGCTTTTTATAGACGCAGTGTTCGTGGCGTCGTCTTTAGTGGTGGTCTTCTTCGACGCCTTTTGTTTTTGCGCGTTCTTGGTATTCTTGTTCGGTTTCGGCGACGAGACCGAAGCCGTTGCTTTCACCATTTTGATGAGGATGGATCAAATCTCCCCAACGAACACTCTTCAAAAGCTTCCTCTTTCTCTAAAGAATACGAATAAACTAACGATACTACGCACAAAATGAAAAAGCTCTTCTCTTACTGCTGGGCGACCGAAAAGTGGACGAGAGATTACGATCGTCGTCGTTCGGAAAGAGAGAGAGAGAATTCTTTATATACCTTTTCGTTGTGAGGGATTTGAATGGAGAGACAACGGAAAATTGGGAGAAAATGTGAGCACACAACAAAACAAACGAGACAACCACGAACGCAAAAGGTGTTGTCCGACGACGACGATAATGATACTGATGATGATGATGATGATGATGATATTATCGTTGGGGGTTCGATTTTGTTCGATGGTGGTACGACTACAACTCCGGGCGGTGCTCGGAACTACTATGACTACTACTACTACTACTACTTTTTATGCGTATACTTTCGCCGATATCGCCTTCCTCCTCTTCATCCTCCTCCTCCTCCTTTCGCTTCTTTTTCGCCTGTTTTATTTCGTCGTGTTGTTGCAACAACACGTTCTCGCCGACGTCTTCCAACGCCGCGCGAATGTCTTCCGGCAAGACGAAGTTTTCCGGGTCGTACTTTTTCGCGTTGTCGAAACACATCTTGGCAATTTCGAGTTTCCCGATGGAATACTGGGTGAACCCGACGTCGGCCCACAAGATGGAACTTTCTTCGTCGTACATCAACGACATGTGCAAAGCGTCGCCGGCCAAGGCGAAGAAATGTTCTTTTACAAGTTTTCGACCGGTGAGGGAGAGGACGTCTCGACACAACGCTTTCTCGTGGTCTTCCATGTGCTCGGGTTTTAAGAGGCAGAGCTGTTTCGCTTCGGTTAACGCGTCGTGTTGTATTTTGGTAAACCGACCCAACGCGTTGTCGTTGGCGGCTTCGATGAGGTACAAGACGATGCCCATGTTGATGAGATGTTCGCGTCGCGGGTCTTCCCAGATGACGTCGTCGAGCATTTTGGCAGCAGCTTCCAAGTTTTCTTTCAATTCGTCGTGCAGTTTCACAGCTCGTCTTTTCAAGTCCATTTCCTCGTTCGACAAAGCTTTGGACGAACCGCTTTCTTTCTCTTGGTGATCGAATTCCTCTTTCTCGATGCGTGCGGCGTTGGTCAAGATTTTGCCACTGGCCATCTCGCGAAAGGTTCTGGCTACGTGTAAGCTCGCTAATAAGCGGTACGCGTGTACTCTTCCTGGTGACAGGGCATCGATCGAATCTTTCGCCATTTGCGCGTACTTCATCGCCTCGTCGTATTTTTCCAACGCGTAATTCGCCTCGCTTATGAACTTGTACCCTTCCATCTTGTCCTCGTTTTTCACGTGCAAATCGATTGCCTTCTTCGCAAACGCGATGGCATCTTCCATAGCGTTTTCATCCTTCGCGTACCGGCGAACGGCGGCGCTGTTGTGCGTCCCGGACGCTGAGTTTGGCTTCATCTCTAACAGCGACGCGCACGCCGTCGTTGCCATTTTCAACGTGTAATTGAAATTCGCGTCCAATCTCGTTTTCTTCGCCTCTAAAAACCGTTCCTCGAAGTCGCCGTCGCCGTCGTAATCCTCGTCATCGTAATCGAAATTTTCGTCCTCGTCCGTTTGTGATATCTCGTGCTCTAACTTCTTTTGATTTTCGGTGATATTTTGTAACTGCGCGACCAATTTCGGCACCGCGTTTGCGAATTCCAAACGAATGAACAAACACGTCGTCTCTTCCAACTTTCCGGACAAGCACATTCTCTTGGCGACTTGCAAATTCGATTTCCCAGTCGTTTCGTCGATGGCATTCTGTGACGCGTCCGTCAACGCTTTCGTTTTGATCTCGTCTAAAAGTTTCGACACGCGCTGACTTTCGTCGTGATAATTTTGCGCCCGCTCCTCTCTTCTCTCGCCTTTACAATACTGCGTCTGTCTCTTCAGCAACTCTTTCGCTTGCTTTTTCTCCTCCCTCGAGGCGTTCACGACGTCGTCTAAATTGTTCGGCCCGGGGAACAAACACATTCGCGTCACGAACGATATCAAAACGCCGTTGTATGTCACTCCGGATCTTCCTCCTGGTGATTGCGAGGCGACTTCGTCGATCGCTTTCTTATACACGTCAATCGCGTCGTGTTCTCGTAAACTCTTCGCGCACGTCTGGTACAAAACGGATTCCACTTCTCGCCGAAACATGGTATTTCTCGGATTTTTCCTCATGTGATCAAACCCAGGTCCAGCCATGTACAAGTTATCTCTTCCTTCGAAAACCGGTTTCAAACTGTACAAATTCCGGTTCCGAAATCTCGTCCCGCACGCCACGTCCGGTTGTAACCATTTCTTCGACGTCTCGAGCTTCTTTTGCGTCGTCCACGTCAACGTCGTCGCGTCGATCGAATCCGCACCGGAAATAGCTCTCTCGTACAATTCCGCTCGGTTCCGTATCTGCTGAAAGATCTGCACGTTCGCGGCGACGCAGGCATCGCACGATAACTCTTCCAAGAGTAACTTCGTCGCGTTTACGTGAGAGAACTGAAGCTCTGTTTCGTCTTTCAGTGGGTGAGATTTTGGTGACGAGGATGATACCGACGACGAGGACGAAGAAGGCGTTTCGGAATTGGATTTTCCCCCGCCGTTAAAGGTGTTGCTTTTGCGGAACCAAGAGGCTTCGACGACGACCATTAAAGTCATCATCATCATCGCCGAAAAGAAAAGGAAAAGATTCCTCATCATCATCGGTGAAAATGTGTGATGTGTGTGTATACACAAACGCGTCGTTTTAAGGGCCGTAGGCCGCGTGGAAATGGTGTGACGCGGATGCGGGAAAAGAAGCAAAGGAAAAGACGCAAAAATCCTCTCAAAAGACTCTTTGAGAAACAACGGAAGAAGCGCGTATACGGGTGGTAAAGGGTGGGAGATGGAACTTTCTGAAAGAAACGACTGTGATATAGAGAGTTGATTGCAACATTGGCGCTGTTTTCGCTCGCTCGCCTTTTCGCTCGCTCGCCTTTTCGCTCTCGCGGTCTCAACACGCCAGCAGGAGCAGCGCGAGGAGCGAGGCGACGCACGCCGAAGAAACCGCCAACGCATTTTGCGACATCATCGTCGAAGAATACGCAGCACCACTCGTCGTCGTCGTAGCATCGCTGTGATCGCACGCCGTGTGCGTCGCCCCGGCCATGTACATCGCGGGATCGCCCATCGCGTGCGCTCCCGTGCACCCTTTCGAGTACGCGTGCATCACCGCTTGAGATTCGGTCATGAACATCGTTTTCCCACTGACCACGCAGATGACGTTCCTTCCATCGAGATTCATTAACTTGAACGGATTTTCCGAAGTGACCCCGGACATCGCGCAATAACTCGCGCAGGTCGTTTCCTTGCACCCAACAAACCCTTTCACATCAGTCAATGTGCTCCCGTCGACTTGGCTCAACGTTATCTTGTCCGCGCTCGTGCTGTCGTACGCGTTGCACTCCGTGGTGCGTTGATTCGCCGCGTCTCCGCCGCAGGCTGCATCCGCCACGGAGGTTTCGCAGACGCCGACGCAGTAATACTCCGGGTCCGTTGAAGACGCATCCGATGATGTCGTCGAATGCGAGTACGCGTTCGCCTCCTCGAAGCGCAAACTTCCCAAAAAAAAGAAGAAGAGGAGAGAAAAAGAGAGCGCTCTCGTCGTCGTCGTTTTCGTCGTCGTCGTCGTCGTCGTCGTCATCTCGGGTCAAAGTTTTCGTCGTCGTAATGCACCACCGCGTCTTAAGAAGAGCGCAAAAAGCCCTTAAAATGGAGAAAAGACACGTGGCGGCGAATTTCGCGTTTCCAACTCCACACTTAATTCGTCGTCATCAACATCTTCTTCTTCGTTCGCGTCGTCTCGCGCGGCTGCTCTCCTGCGGCGAGATGGCATCGACGACGACGGTCACGACGACGACGACGAAGAGGTATCATCGTTATTCGTTGAACGATGATTTCAGACGACGACGAAAAGGGCAAAAAGGACCACCGAAACGTGCCAAAGTGGGGCGTGTGCTCGGCGCAAAAGTGGTGTCGTCGGCGACGAAGAAGAACTGCGACGTAAACGACGTGGACGTGTTTTTAGAGGACGAGGACGAGTGGACGAAAGAAGATGCGAACGATAAAAAAGAAGATCGAGGAGAAGAGAGCGGTAGCATCGGTGGTGATGATGCGACGAAAACGAAGAGGAGCACTACTCGAGGAAGAACAACAACGACAACAACAACAACACGAACGGAAGCGGTTGAGGAGGTGAAAGAAGAGGCGAAAGACGAGTACGAAAATTTAACGTGGGAGGAAATCATCGAGAGAGAATACGGAGGAGGGACGCAAAAATCGTCGATGGTGTCTCCGTTAGCGTCTCGCTCTACCTCTCGCAGATACGATTTAGGTGGTCGCGATGGTTCGCGCAACGACGACGACGACGACTCGAAGGATTACTGGGAGACGCGGATGCAACCGCTGCGCTGCGTGGTCGTTGGCGTCGGGAAGAAAGGGCGCCCCGAGTTTAAGAAGAACGAGAAGAAGAACGCAGACGCGACATTCTCCGTGGACGATTCTTTGAGCGAGTTGGAGAGGTTGTGCGATGCGGCTGGGTTGGTTGTGGTGGGGAGGGTGACGCAGAATTTACGAACGCCAAACGCGAGAACGTTTTTAGGAAGAGGGAAAATTAGCGAGTTACGAGAGGTTTGCGGCGTGGAGAGTCCGAATGTCGTCGCTGAAGGGAAGAAGATGAAGTTGAATGAGAAAGAAGAATACGGTGATAATAACGAGGACGAAGGTGGGAGTTTTGATTGGGACGAAAGCGAGGACGAAGACGAGGAATGGGAGGAGGAGGAGGAGGAGGAAGACGACAGCTCCGGGAGTTCGTTTGAAATGTATTACAAGGACTACGGCGACGATGATGATTATGGCGGCGGCGACGACGACGACGACGACGAAATCTTTGCGTTTAAACGCAAACAGTTTGCAGATTTAGTCGTTTTTGACGACGAGTTAACCCCGAAGCAAGGCGTAAACATAGAGAAAGCCTTGGGCGATAAGCTTCGCGTGTGCGATCGAACGGCTTTGATTTTGGATATCTTCTCTCAACGCGCGAGAACGGCGGAAGGCGCCATGCAAGTAGAAATCGGCCAATTGGAGTACCAGTTACCGAGAATTACCAAGTTATGGACGCATTTGGAGCGTCAATCCGGGAGTGGTAACGTAAAAGGTATGGGCGAGAAGCAAATTGAAATCGATAAGCGTTTGTTAAAGGACAAAATCTCGCAGTTGAGAAAAAAATTGCGCTCGGTGAAAACCTCTCGCGACCAGAGGAGAGACCAAAACAGAGATAAGAACGGAGCGCCGATCGCACCAACCATTGCTTTAGCTGGTTATACCAACGCTGGAAAGTCAAGCTTGATGAATGCGTTATGCGGTGACGACCACGCGCGGGTTCAAGATGAACTCTTTCACACGCTCGACCCGCTCACGCGTCGATTGAACTTGCCGTCTGGAGGGAACTGTCGAGTCGTCGATACGGTTGGATTTATTCAAAAGCTACCGACACAACTCGTGGCTGCGTTTCGAGCAACGTTAGAGGAAGTCGCAGAGGCGAATTTAGTCTTGCACGTCATCGATATTTCCTCAGAGTTAGCCAAATTTTAGATTCATCTTTTTCTTCTTCATCGTTTTCCTTCTCTGAAAGCTTCTTTTTCTTCATCTCTCTTCCGACTCTTCTCTGCTGTGTGAATGGTCGTCGTTTTGAATAATTCGAGAAAGAGAGAGGAGGCGTTCGTCGTGAAAGGCGAGTAGTTTATTATTCGCGCGCAGTAAATTACGTTTGTATC
>Ga0181598_1004702_pt1 | contig 11177 bp, 7 predicted proteins | sample 041ome_4_FD_153295 | JGI IMG/M metagenome (GOLD analysis project Ga0181598, IMG submission 153295) | Coastal salt marsh microbial communities from the Groves Creek Marsh, Skidaway Island, Georgia - 041404US metaG (spades assembly) | ecosystem: Environmental > Aquatic > Marine > Intertidal zone >...
CTCCGAGAGAAAGAGAGAGAGAGAGAGAGAGACGCACACTTACACACTCGCGCGTGATAAAAGAAAACACCACGAGAGACAGAGAGAGAGAGACGAAACAAAGAGACACAGAGAGAGAGAGAGAGACTTCACAACATCTCACGCGGCTTACCTCTGAGTTGGTTTCGCAACAGGAGCACCGCCTGGTCGGTCATTGTTTTTCTCTATCCTGAGAGTGAGTTTCTGCTACGCCGTGCGCTCTCCTTTTTGCCTTCTTTTACGTGCGCGCGCGTCGTAAATATATATAAAATCTTCTCGTCGTCAAATCCTTCTTCTTCTTCTTCTTCTCGGCACGACCTCCTCCTCCTCGTCGTCGTCCTCTTCTTTTATATTAAAATAACTTTATCTATCGCGCGTGTGCGTTTTAAAGTGACGCGAGCTTTCGTTTGTTACTTAAACGTGATGTTCTTCTCTCTTCGCGTCTCTTTGTTTTTCTTTTTTTTTTTTTCAGTTTTTCTTTTTTTTGTGAGATTTTGTTGCTCTTCATTTTTTTTTTTCGGACACACATCAAGGGAAGAGAAAAGGAGCGAACACCATCGCAAAAGGAAACGTGATGGAATTAGAGAGCGAAGATGACGACGATAAAGAAGAAGAAACAGATGCGCGAGCAGAGGTGGAGGAAAAGAGACGCCGTATGTTCGTGGCGATTTGTTTTGAGATTGAAGACGACGACGACGAGAGGAAGACGTGGTGTCTTCGTCGTCGTCTTCAAGGAGAAGACAAAGATGAAGACGTTTTTGAGTTGAAGTGGAAGCGAAGACAGTTGAAAGCGCACGAGTGGAGAATAGTGAGAGATGAGCGCGGAGCTCGATTGGAAGAAGAAGAAGAAGAAGATGCAAAGGAGAAAAAGGAAATTAAGACGTATTTTGACATCCTCGTGTCGTTTTTAGCGACGTCTGGGGACGAGTCGCTTCTGTTGAGAAAGATGTGGAAACGAGTGAGACGTAACGAGAATGTGCTCGAGTTTGTGCGAGGGATGAAAATAAAAGCGAAGGACGCGGACGTGTTGATGTCGGCACCGTGCCGGTTCCCGTTTTTAAAAGACGACGACGACGACGACGGAGAATGTGGGTTCGATAGGTATAGTTACGATAGATGTAGGATAAACGACGAGAGTTTGAGAGAAAACTTCCAAACGAACGGATATTTAATCGCCGCGGACAGAAGCGAAAGTCGAGTGTCGAAAACGCTCGTAGACTCGTTTCGAACGAAAACAAACGAGAGAATCGAGGCGATATTGAACGCCATGCGAAAGAATCATTCGCACGTTAACGTAGGAACCGATGTGTTTGCTTATAAAGAAATCGGGAGCAGAGGAAAGTATCGATTCGACGCGTTATTCGATAAAGAAAAAGAGGAAGAAGACGCGCTTTTTCGCTTCGCCAAATCGGAAGCGCCTTGGGTGCACCCGGTGAAGGAAATTTTACGGGACGACGAGGATATCGACATCAACATATCCATCGTTTGGACGGAACCGAATTGCATGGACCAAGAGTGGCACTGCGACGGTGCACATCGAGGCGACCAGGAAACGTACGACGAACAAACGGGCGCTTTACTCAAAGCGCACGCTAAGCCGTACGCCGTCTGCGTGTTCATGACCTTGGTCGATTTGGACGATACGGTTGGCTACACAGAGTTTTGGCCGACATCGCATAAAAATGGTGGTTTACTCGGATTTGGTCCAGCTGCGCTCTCTTTAGGTGGCGTCCAATCGAATCAAAACGCTAAAGCAGGAGATTGGGTCATGTACGATTATCGTCTGATGCACAGAGGCATCGGAAATAAGAGTAAAGATGTGCGACGCCCGATATTGCAGTTCCTGTACGCCATCGATGGGTACAAAGAAAGGAAAAATTACGGCACAGAGAGCGTGTTCACTCCCAGCAGTGGTGGTGACGCGAAATAGCATGCATTTGTTTTAAAGTAGGCACATAGAAAGCGCGCGTCGTAGTAAATATTCACCTAATCATAAAAACTAATACCTGCGATGTCGCTCGCTCAAACGGCGCCGCTACTGTTGCTACTATTATCACTACTCCTGCTGCTGCTACTACTACTACTACTACTACTTTCCAAACTCTCCGACATCCGTCTCCTCTTCTCCCTCGCTCGCCTTCTCGCCTCTTCCCCCGACACATTCTTCGGCAAACCGACGCTTTGGAAACTCCCAACTTCCTCTCGTAACCCCTCGTGAATAATTTTCACATCACCACCTCCCGAACTCGCCACGTTCGCCATCCTCTCGTACGCGATGCCGTAATTCTCAGCCATGTATATCCTCATCTTCGCGTAATCAATCGCCGATTGAATGTGCGCTCGTTCTTTCAAAAATCGGTTCTGTCGAAATCTATTCCGGGACTCCGTCTTGATGTACTCCGCTTGTCTCGCTAAATCCTCTTTTGCGGCTGTCGTTGTCGTTGCTCCTGTTGTTTTTTGGGTCATTTTCAACGCCACGCGGAAACACTGGCGAAACAAAGAGAACACTTCCGCGCGGTTGCGCTGGAGGACGGAGGAGGAGGTAGAGGACATTATTTTAAGTGAAGCGAGAATATGTGACTTTGAGAGGTACAACTGTGTTAATATTAGGGAAAAAAATTTTCAAATCTTATTTAAAAACTATTACGTTCACTCTTCGTCCTCTGACTCGTCGTCCAAGTTCGCCGCCGCGTACATTTGCTTCGTAAACACCGGCCTGGTCGATCGAGTGGACCTGCCACCGGGAATGATGAGCGAAGCGTCGACTTCATCGCCGGATAAATCGTCGATGACGTCTGAGTTTTCCGAATCCGAATCAGCTTTTTTCTTCTTTGACTTTTTGTCTTTCTTTTGCTTCTTTTTCTTTGGTTGTTCGTCTTCTTCTTCTTCTTCGTCCGTGCTTTCGGCTTCCTCCTGGACGATATCGAGAGAGAGAAAGAGCGCGTCAGAGAGAGAGAGAGAGAGAGTGTGTGTGTGTGTGTGTGTGTGTGTGTGTGTGTGCGAACGCGACGTTTTCAAAAGTGTCCTCCCCGCGCAGCAGCAAGAGCAGCGGCAAAGATGTGATGATGTTAACAAAGCGGAGAGTAAAACAGGGTAAAAAGTAAAAACAGAGCGGGGGGCAAAGCGAGCGCACCTCGGACTCCTCCTCTTCCTTCTCGACAATCTTCTTCGTCTCCTTCTTCTCCTCGTCGTCGGAATCGCTCTCTAATACCACTCCCATGTTTGAATGATTATTATTATAAATAAGCGCGCGTGTTTCTTTTTTGGGGAAATTTGAAAACGCGAATTCCGCAGAAGTTACACAGAGAAGAGAGAGAAAGAGGAAGAGATGACATCGATCCAAGCGCAAATGGCGAAGATTTTCGCCTCGATTTTCCTCTCCTGCTTCATCCTCGGACGATTTTTAACCCCCGTCGCTGTCGTCGCGAAGAAGAAGAGGAGCAGCGGCACGAGGAAAAGCACCACGACTTCGTCGTCGTCGTCGTCGTCGTCTTTTTCTACCTCTTCGTTCGAGTGCGAAACGAACCCTTCGAAGAAAAGCGCGGAGAGGTTTATATTTATCGTCTCCTTTTGCTGGATATTCTCGGTGGTGATAATCATCGCGTTTCAACTGTACGAACAATTCACGCGATGGCATTATTTATCGTACTGCGCGGCGTGCGCGCTGCCGTATATTCTGTACCCGATTTGGAAACCGTTCGAGGCGGATAAAGGCGTACCGGTTTTGGAACGGTACGTCGTGAAAGCGAACGCGTGGATTGCAATTTTATCCTTCGTCGGGAATTACATATGGACGCACTACTTTTATTCCGTGTTGAACGCGAAGTACACTTTTGACGCGCACAGGTTGAACGACGTGCCGATTTCGATGTATCTCATGACGCACGCGTATTTCATGTTTTATCACGCGGTTACGAATTCGATTTTACGGAAGATTAAGACGAGTTACGAGAAGGATGTGTTTCGCGATGTGTTTTATGCGGCAGTAGTGGCAACGTTAGCGTATACGACGGCGTTTATGGAAACGTTGACTATTTGCGCGTTTCCGTATTGGGAGTTTACGGATAGGAACATGGCGTATACGCTCGGGAGCGCGTTTTACGGGATTTATTTCATAGTCAGTTTTCCAATGTTTTTAATGGTGGATGAAGACGTAACCTCACCGAAAGGGAAAAAGAACGTGTATTCTATGTGGCGAGTGGTTTGGGAGAGTTTAGGTAGTTGCATGCTGGTGACATTGCTGTTGGATTTTGTGAGAATTGGGCTGACTGACGTCAGTTTCACGATGAAATGATATTACGTCGTCATTTTCGGAAGAGGGGATTTACACGATCAAAAAGGCATGTAACACCATAATTTACTACTCGTTTAATCTACAAAAAGTCTATGCTATGTGCAATGTACATTACGCCATTTTCTTTTTCTCCTTGAGCTCTAACAAGCGCGGTGATTGACGTACCGCCGGTGAAGCGATGGATACTATTTTTTTCTTTGATGTCGGCGATTTCGCGTGAGCAACGCTAGGTTTCTTTTGCGGAGAGGCTTTCTGCGGCGACGACATTTGCGGAAAGGAAGGTTGCCGCTGTTCCTGCTGCTGCGCGTCCCAAACGCTCTTTTTCTTCTTCTTTGGAGTTTGCGCGTACTCCCAAATCGAAGGTTGTGCGTCTCTTAAGCATTCCAACACAACGTTCAATTTATCCGCGTGTTTCCTGCACTGCTCGGCAGACGCTCGCAATTCGTTCAAAATAATCTTGTCTTCGTCGTTGACCTCGTCTTCATCGTTTCCGACAACTGCGTTCTTCCTTTTAATAGCCGATGCTAACACGTTCGCCCGATTTTCGTTCGTCAAGGAAAGATACATAGTCGTATCCTTAATTTTTCGACATCTCGCAACGTCTCGAGAGTATTGGTGCGATCGCATGATTGACTCGCAAAATTTGGCGTTTTTGTAAACGCAAATGGAGTGGAGGACATCGCACGCCAACAGGAATGGATTTTCGAGATCTGATGCGCTCTCGTAATCTCTACACATTTGCAAGGTTTCCACGAGAATAGTCACAGAATCTGGACACCGCAGGTAACAATCCTCGATCGCAAAGTGACCAAAGAGTTTCGACCGGCATATTTTCGCAATGGACGCGTAGTTCGCGATCAACGTTTTCACATCTTTGCGCCCACACGCTCGGGAGGATTTGAACAAGGCATTCATTCTCCGTTCGTTGTGCTTTCGTAAACGACGACGATGCAAGAAACCGCGGACGTGGCGTTGCATTGTCATAGCCGCGAGATGGTATTTTTCATCCTTCTCTTTTTGCGCCGCTGCGAAAGCTTTACGCGCCAAAACTCCTCGAACGCGCGCCTGGAACTTTACCAGTTTCATCGCTGCGTTTTTGTCTCGACGGTATTTGCGGAACTTTAACAACTCCTTCGCGAAATACATCCTGTAACAGCTTTGGATCATTATCGCAGCTTTGACTCGTTCCTCTTCCTTTCGATTCCTCTCGTCAATTTCTTTCAACGCTCGTCGCTCCTGGTTCGCCCTTCGTCGCTCTCTTCGCTCTCGATGGATTCTGTAAATATTTTGAACACTCTCGGTGGCTGCACGTTTGACTACGAACTCATTTCGTAACTTGAAAGTTCGAAACGCGCTTTGAATAGCAATCGCAGCCGTTTCCAAAACGAGCGCTTTCCGTCGCATTTCTTCTTCAATCAACCGTTCTAGCTTTTCCCTTTCCTCTCGCTTCTCCATTTCCTCGCGCTCTGTTTGCTTCCTCCTCGCCTCTACAACCTCCTTTACGCGTTTGCGGCCTAAATACCCTCGAAAGCATTTCTGGATCTCAATTATCGCTGCTTTTTGTACGCGCAGTTTGCGTCTTACTTGCCATCCTCTGACTGACGCTTGAATCACCATCGCCATGTTGTACTTGACGTTCGCTTCCAACGTCGCTCGTCTAGCGCGGTAGAAGGATTGCATTCGAATAACATTCTCGCGATATCTCACGTATCCTTTCTTCGCAACGAAGCCCCGCGCGTGTTTTTCTATGACAACTGCGGCAACGTGTTTCTTCTGGATCTCCTTTCGGACGGCTCGTCCTCTGTATATTTTTTGAAGCGTCACCACCGCGTCCAACGAGCGCTTGAACTCTTTCCTGGCTAAATATCCTCTCAAATGTTTACTAATCACCGTTTGCGCTCGAGACCACATGCGAGCAACGTCTGCTACTTTCGGTCTGTTCGGTCGTTTCAATCGCCACCAGCGCTGAATTTTTTTCGCTGAGTCGACTCGTTCCACGTGCTGAATCACTCGCGAACACAAACACAAGAGGTAGGTAGCCACGTCTCCAGTTAGCGGAATCGGAATATCCTTCTCTAAATTGAAACTGCCGCTGATGTTATTAGAGGACGGCAATGCCGAAGCGGACGTGTAGAAGCGGACATCGAATCCAGGAATTGGGACACCGCCGATGGCTTTCAAACATTCGGATACTTGCAAAAAGTTCTTTGCCGCAATTTCTCTCGCGCGTTTGCGTTCGTCCATATCAATCGGATTATTCAAATCGAGATTTTCTCGCGATAAACGCCTCAAACCGGTAAGGCTCGGTGCGTACTTACGGAGAATGGCAAGTAGCACCCGTCCATCGGCAAAATCGCTTCCTAAATTGGAACATTTGATTGAGTAGGAAGAAGAGAGAGATAACTCGGAACAACACGCTTTTGCCCACGTCAAGAGAAGCGCCTCGAGGCTACATCTCGGCATGCCGTTCGGGCGAGACGCGAGTGCACCTTTGTTGTTGCGCATCTCGCGTTCTAACGCCTGAATCGTGCTCGTAGGTATCGTCGCGTTTGGAAACTTACAAATTTCTTTCGTCAACATGTTTTTCGGTGCCGCGAGCGCGTTACGGCTCATATTTTTCGTGTGCTCGTGCGTCATCATCGCCCAGAGAATACCACACGTCGCCTCGCGATGGCCATCAACAATATCTGACGGCGCTATTTTCGACCACGCACCGGGAAACGCGACTCCCAAAACATCTTTCGCAGCATTTAAAGCTACTCGGACGTTGTTTAGTTTATCCTCTCTCGTTTTCACCGGAAACGCGCACTCCGAGAGCAACGAGTGATGTTCGACTACTTTTTGCGTCTTCTTATCGATGGAGGCAAAGGTCACGTCCGGCGCTAGCATTTCGATGAGTTTGCACAACCGAATGCCGTCTCTGAGATCGCTGGCTAAGTTTGTGACCGTGAAATCGTACTCGCTCGCGGCAGTTTGTTCGTAAGGCACAATAAAACCGGCTTTCTTCAAGTTGCGCAAAATGTCACCTTCGCCGTAACAGGACGCCGTGAGCAATTTTTGCGCTAATTCTCTCGTCGACTTGATCGAGGCATCTAAGTTGAACAGTTTCGGTGCTTTTGGATGAGCCTTGTGGTTTTGCGCGCGGTCGAGCAACAAGACGAGCAATAAGATTCTTTGCAACACGACGTCGTTCAACGCGTTCTCGTAGCCGTCCGCAAATGGCGGTTGACCCGGGAATTCGTCACCTAATCCGTATTTGATCTCCATCTCGTGCGAACGAAACAACTTTTCGCAGCATTCTTTCGCGCATTCTCTGGGATTTTGCGGTTGCCATCTCATGGTGTCCCCCAATACGGCATCAACGCCGAGTTTCAACCAAAATGCATTCACCGAGCTGAGCGTTTTAATGAAATCTTGCTTCATGCGCAAGTCGCGAAGGAAAATACCGCCGTCGCTTTTCAAGCGTATGAGCTTACTCGTGTTTCTGTATTCCACCTCGCGCATAATGACGCCAACTTCCGCGTCTTGTGAGTACAGATATGCCATGACTCGCCGCGATGCGGCTCGTGCGTCTCGCAACTCGCGCGCTCGCAACTGTTCGGATTTCATTTTCATAGAGTAAGACGTCGACGCTACTTCTTCAGAGGTATCGCGAGGCGATATCGTTCGGTTCAACCAAGACACAAACTCGGCTTCCTGTTGACTCGCAAACTCTCTCGCACTTTCAAACCCGTCTGAGGTAACAGACGACGCGCTGCATGTTTTTACTTCTGTTCTTTTCTCCGTTGTCGGTTCGGACGCCACCCTATCATTAGCTTTTAAAGATGATTTTGTTGATGCATTTTTAGAGTTGAGCAAACGCAACGAAGTCATCATCGGCACCGACGCGTCTTCTTCCTCTTCGCGTTCCGACTCCTTCGCGAGTTTTTCTTTCGCTTTCGTAGCGGCTGCGTGCTTCGCCAAAGTTTCCTGGTTCGACTGTCTTCGCCACGAAGCCGCCGCCGCGTACGCGCTCGGCAACCCTTTATAACCTTCGTACGCTTCGTCAAACGCGTCGTCTTCGATGACGTTCTCCTTGTTCGCGCCAAACGCGTCTTCTTCCTCTTCTTCTTCACTCTCTTCTTCGTTATTTGCATTCATTTTATAATCCTTTTTTTCTTGCCCGTGCTTTTGCTCGGACACTTTTTCTTCCTTCTTCATCACGGTCACTCCTCTCAATCTCACCGTAAACGTCTTCGCCTCTCCTTCGTCGAACACCTCCGTCGCGCACGTCTTACACACAAGTTTCAACGCTCCCACCGCCGTCGCTTTCTTCGAAATAACTTTCGGCGTCCATTTCAACGACAGCGTCAACTCTTCATCTCTTCGCACGATTCTCGGTAACTTCTCTTTCGCGAATCCGAGCGCTTCGTATTCGCTCTCGCCGCCGCCGTCGCTTTCCTCCTCTTCAACGCTCTCAAACCGATACTCGCAAATTTTCCAATTCCGGTTCGTATCGTTGACTATTTTCACTCTCTCTTCCGCAGATTTCGTAATCTCAACGACGCCAAACCTCACCACCGGTACCACGCTCATCGAGCGCAAGGAGACGTCTCTCGCCTCTTTTTTCCCGTCAAAGTTGTTATTCTTCTTATTCTTATTCGCTTCAACGGCATTCTTCTTTTTCCTCGACGACGTTCCTAACGAGCGCATTTGCTGTCGTCGCGATTTTATCATCACGAAAGCGTCGTCGCTCGCGTTCTCGTCGCGAGAACTCAGCGCGTTCCACAGCGCGTTTTCGTCGTCTCCCCGAGAAGGAGGAGCACCACCGGCGACGGTTTTAGCAGAGGACGACGACACCAACGACGCGCGCATCGTTTTTCTTCGGTTTTCCCCTAAAAACTTATATATATATAATCTTAACTCTCTCTCTCTCTCTCTGTGTGTGTGTGTGTGTATGCGCTATAATGATAAAAGAATACGCCAGTTCCAAGCCTATATGCTATATATGTATCGTATATATGCTTGCGTGCGCGTGCGTATCTCTTCCTTGCGTGTGTGTGCGCGCGTGTGTTTTCGCGTGTCTCTCTCTCTCTTTTTTTCTGTCTTTCCCCCTTTTGAAATTTTCTGTACTCATTGTTTAGGGTTTCAGATTTTTGGAAAACACCTACACAAAATCATCAGAAACGCGTTCGCGCGCGCGGACAGACAGACAGACAGAAAGAAAGACCAACGTCATGCCACCACCACCATCGGCAAAACAACGCGGAAGAAATGTTTCTTCTAAACCTGTATCCGCCCGAAACGCGAGAGGTCAACAGAGAGCGTCCATGCGAAAGCTGCGCGAAAAGGATCCGATGGAGTATTACTCGAAAAAAATCGACAAGTGGTTGGACGCGCATCCGTACAAGGCGTTCGTTTTGAACGTCTTTTTCCTCCTGCTGACGACGTGCATCGCGTGGATGATTTTCGGGAAGCGAATAGAAAAGTTACACTTTGAATACGTGAAACCGTATCTGAGAGAAACCGGGTGGCCGAAACTTTTGGAGTTTTGGAAGGAGAAGATGCCGGAGAAGATGCAACCGAGCGAAAGTTTGGTGGAGAAGGTGTGGGCGAATTTAGGGGAGAAGAGCGTCGTCGCCGACGCGGCGGAGGAAGTCGCGAAGAATAGTTTGTAAAAAGTATAATAACGATAATAATAATAGTGTTTCTTTCTCTCTGTCTCTGCATCTCCCTTTTCTCTCCAAAATCATCTCTGTGCGAGCAACCGGTTCGTTGGTTGGTTGGTTGGTTGGTTACGCGCAAATATTCGTTCTTTCGCAAACGAGCGAAGCGCGGAGAGTGTGCTCGCGAGCGCGCGCGCTCATCACGCCGAGATGCCATTAAACTGCATCTCTCGCAAAGACATGTTTCCAATCGCCATGTCTAATTCTCGCTGTTCCTTTTCCGCCACTTGCACCTCCAAACTCTCGCGCCACTTCAAATCGTTCAGTCGTCTCGTTTCCTTCTCTCTTCTCTCTCGTTCCTCGAGCGCTTCGATTTTCTTCCTCGCCTCTAATCGGAACCTTTCCTCTTCCATCTCGAGAAATTCCACTCGTCTCTTCTCGATGCCTTCACCGTCACCTTGTGCCATCTTTGCCTCGACCAGCATCAACCGTCTCTTCTTCTCCTCCGCGCGTTTCGCGTCCAACATCTCCTGCGCTTCTTCCGCTTTCCTCACAAACTCCGCCGCGCGTTCCACCTCTTGTTTTTTACGCAACGCCTTCTCCTCTCTCGCTTTGCGCATCTCAAACTCCGCCTCTCTCGCTCGCTCTTGATCCAACTGCCTCTTCTCTTTCTCTTTCCTGTTTCTTTCCTCGTCGAGTTTTTCCGCCGTGCGTCTCTGTTGCGTGTCCAACATCCTCTCGACCATTTTTTCCTTCTCCCTCGCGAGTCGTTTTTGCTCCTGTTGCGAATCGAGCGTTTGGCGTATGTGCGCTTGCGTCTCGCGTTTTTTACGCAGCGCCTCTTCCGCGTCTCTCTTCGCCTTCTCGTCCGCTTCTTTCGCGAGCGCGTGGAACAACGACGCGCGTTTCAGTTGCAACGTCATCGCGCGTTTGTTCGTGTCGTTCTTTTCCATCGAAAACAAGTCAACACCTTCTTCTTCTTCTTGTTTCTGCTCTTCCTCCTCTTCCGAGCATCGAGTAAACTCGCGCTGTTGCTGTTGTTGCTGCTGCTGCTGCTGCTCCACGTCGTGCTCCTCGTTGCGATGATGAAGATGATCTTCTTCTCCTTCGAAAAGCTCCGAAGATGCCGGCGTCGATGGTGGCGTCGTCGTGATCATGTGTGTGTTTGTCGCGTGTTTATTTTTGGCAACTCTCTTCTCCTTTTCGAGTATTTTTGAAAA
>Ga0181598_1004711_pt1 | contig 11167 bp, 15 predicted proteins | sample 041ome_4_FD_153295 | JGI IMG/M metagenome (GOLD analysis project Ga0181598, IMG submission 153295) | Coastal salt marsh microbial communities from the Groves Creek Marsh, Skidaway Island, Georgia - 041404US metaG (spades assembly) | ecosystem: Environmental > Aquatic > Marine > Intertidal zone >...
TGTTCACAGATAGATAAAGAGTTATCTGTAGAGGCATCATTAATTAAAACTATTTTAAGGTTTTTATAAGTTTGATTGAGGATGCTATCCAGGCATTTTTTTAAAAATAAACTTTTATTATAAACGGGGACTATAACTAGAATTTTTTTTGATAAATCAACCATTGATATGAAAATTTTTACGTAAACAATCTATATTTAAGCACTGTCTGTGCGCAACCCTAAAATCCTTTAAATATTTACCCCTGAATCCATGACCTGTGTAAGTTAAGTTTTTATTTGAGGGAGTTTTGTAAGCAACATAAAGAGGGTCGGAGTGTTTCATTTGACTACATAAATATTGTCCCTGAGAAAGTTTAGAAGCCCTAACACACCTCTCCCAGTATTCAGAGTCTCCACCCATTCTAACATCATCAAAAAAGCCTAACAAATCAAAGCACTTACGAGAATAAAAACCTGTACCTTCAGGGCTCCCAACTTTTAAACCCTTATAAGATTCAAATGTTAAGTCTCTAATGTCAGTCCTTAGAGCATTGGGCCTTAAGCCTATAAGTTTTTGGTTGTTATTGAAATATTGATTAACTTTTTCAAACCTTTCTCGCATACAAAAATCGTCAGAATCAAAAGTTGTAAATATATCCCAGGAAATATTGTTGTCAAGAGCAAACTGTAGGCCTATATTGCGAGCCCTGTATGTACCTTCATTGGTTTCGTTCTTGATATAATGTATGTTGGGATACTGTTTTATGATTGGTTTAAGTTTTGATTCAGTTTCATCTTCAGAGCAATCATCCACTATTACATATTCAAGATTAGTATGGGTTTGATTAATAACACTATTAACTGCATCCAATAAGATGTGGGCTCGATTAAAAGTTGGAGTTATAACCAAAAATTTAAAGCTATTTATTTCCTTTGCCATTTTTTTGATCTATAGAGTCTACTTAGTTCTGGGTATTTTTTTGTTAACATATTTACTCCCACCTCCATTGAGTCTGTAGTCTTACCTGATTTCCGAATAAATTGACTAACATTATCAGACCCACAATATCGATAAGTATTGGGAATAATTCTGTAACAAGATTTTCTAAAAATTTTTAAACCACCATGAAAACCACCATTAATTTGAATAGGAGAAACTGTCCCGTCACTGCCAGAGTTTCCATAACGAATTGAACCACAAGAATCCCTGCCTTCAAATTCAGAAAAAATTGACTCTATCCAGTTTTGAGTAAAAGAAACATCGTTGTCAACTTTACCAATGTATTTTATAGACTTATCGTTTTTCACTGTGTTAAAGAGACTGTTCATTCCTGCCCACGCTGTATTAAAATTACTAATAACATAATTATAATTAAAAGAGTCAAGAAGTTCTAACATTTTTGAACCACTATTATTATCATAAATAATAACTTTAGAAACTAGATCAAAATTAGTATATTTAGTTAAAGTTTCAAGACATTCTTGAGTGAATTCTAACCTATGCCAAGTTGGTATCGCAAGAGCAATCATAGTATGAAAAAATCTTTCTGAAAAAATTGTTTACTTGTATTAAATACATCTTTATTTATAATAATTTTATTTAAAATATTTTTATTGTGACAAACTATTAAGCCGGCAGTGTTATTAAAAGAAAATTTATTATGAAATTTTTTAAATAAACGATTGTGGCTGGAAGAATAACAGTGTTTGTCTTTAATATTTAGTGGAGCAAAGACTGTACTGAGAAAAGTGGAATTATAATTATGAGAAACTTTAATAGACCTACTCAAATCATCAAAAGTCATAAAGCTGTGTGAGTGATCAATTATGGTATTGGGCACAGCAACACTTTGTGTCCTTTTTATGAAATTTTTAGAAAGCATATCGTCACTATCTAGACGTGTTGTAATAATGTACTGTGAATGTAATTCATTTTCTGTTAATATAATAGATGGATTTAATATAAAATCTTCTAAGCAAATAATCTTATATTTTATTTCATTTAAATTAAAACCCATAGAATGAAAATCATAATCTATATATTTACGAGAAACTAAAAGTATTACTTCAAAATTTTGGTTAGATTGTGAGTTAATTGATTTAATATAAAATTTATTAAAAAGATCGACCCGACTTTCAATCCACTTATGGGGGTTTTTGATATTTGGATTTTCGCACCAAAATCGAGTGATTATATAATGCTTAAATATAGGAATATGCTGTTTTTTTTTATGTAAAAAAGCAAAAAGCTTATATAAGATTTTTTTCATTAATTAAGAGAAAATAATATTAAAATCTTCTATGTTGATTTCTTTTTGTTTGCGTTTTCTAAACCACTTAGAATTTGAGTTGGGCCCATGACATATGGATGCGGAACCAACACTAGGGATAAGAGCTTTGCGGGCAAATACTTTAGATCTAGCTAACTTAAGGTGGCTTGAGGCATAACAATGTTTCTCGTTGAATTCAGATGGAATAAAGCAGGTGGATAAAAACATAGACATAGAATGAGCACGACTTGATTCTAATGAAAATTTTTTGAAATCAGGATCCACAAAATAGTAATGTTTATGGTCAATAATAGAATTAATTACAGCATGTTTTTGCACATTTTCTACATAATGATTAGCTAGCAAATCATCACTGTCTAATCTGCTGGTAATAATTGAGTCTAAACCAAAATCTTCTTTTGAGAGAATTGATGAAGGATTAGATTTAAAAGATTCATATGAATGTATTTTCATATCGAAATCATTGGACATGAATTGTGAAAAATCATATTCAATAAGATCTGAAACTAATAGTATAACAGAAAAATTTTTAACTTTTTGTATAGATAAGCCTTTAAGATAAAATTTATTAAATAAAGGTAATCTACTATCTAACCATTTTAAAGTAGACCCAGGTGTGGCTAAACGAGTGATGATGTAATGCTTAAAATTCATTTACGCCAAGAATTTTTCCATCCACCAGAACAAAGATTTTTGCAAACATTATTTCTTATTAATGAGTGGCCTTTTTTAATTTTAAAACTAGCATGCTTATCTCGACCATAAAAACCTTTAGAAGATGGGCTACATTCTGGCCTGTTGGCTATTGCGGGGACATATGTTTTTAAGTTTCCATATTTTTGACACATAGCAGAAAAGTGACAGTCTTCAGCGTTATCCCAACTTTTGGGCTCTTCCATAAAAAAATATTTCAAAGAGCTTTTTTTAAAAAACCAAGCATGACCAACCAGATCCACTTCGGTTGTTTTAGATGGAGGGTTTGCATTCCATCCTATTTTATTGTGAGGTTCATAGGTTCTATTATTTTTCAATCTAACCCCAGCACCACCTATTATGCCATCCTTAATTTCATCCATGGTACGAAGGCATAAGTCGAACCATTGAGGTGCGGGGATAGTATCGTCATCAAAAATAGCAACATACTCGGTTTGAGCTAAAGTTGCTAATGCAAACCTACCAAAAAAAGAAAAGTTGTGATTGCAGTCTATAACTTTACAGTCCTGACCAAATTTATCTTTAAGATTAATTGGTTGAGATCCAACTGGGGTATTATTCCATATCCAAATTTCACTTGATTTTTGTGTTTGTTTTTTAATTGAATCTATTTGCTCTTGTAAATAGTTATGACGCTTATATGCGGTTAGTATAGTTGTTATCATTGTTGCTGTTCAATAATGTTTTTAATATTTACACTAGATTTACCGTCCCCATAGGGGCAACCTTCATTAATTATATAATTGTTATTAATTTCATTGAAAATAGATGTTAAATTTTTAGGATTTTTGCAGAGGTGCAAATGGCCTGTGTCGATTCCTTCTGGGCGTTCGGTAGTTTCTCGACAAACTATTACTTTCTTATTAAGGAAACTACCTTCTTCTTGTAATCCCCCACTATCACTGATTACCAGTCTACATTTTACTAGAATATCTAGTAGCTCTGGGTGAGATAAAGGTTTCACTATTTTAACATCAGTAAGTAAATGTTTGTATTTTTGAACATTTGGGTTTGGGTGAATAGGGAGAATAAATTCTAAACCAGTATTATTTTGAGATAAATTATTAACTTCAGTAAACCACTGGTCCATTTGGTGGTGATTTTCCCTTCTATGCAAGGTAACTAAGACTTTATTAGTATACTCACATCTGTTTTTATATTTAAGTAAATTATCTAAAACTGTATTACCTACTACAATACAGTCTCCCTTTACTTTTTCCTCTATTAAATTTTCTTTAGATAATTCTGTAGGACAGAAGTTGACATCTGCTAATCTAGATATCATTTGTCTATACCCTTCTTCAGGGTAGGGGTGATCTAAGTTATAGCTTCTAAGACCTGCTTCTAAATAATATATTTTTTTCTTCCTATTAAAAGCGGCCACAGCACAAGCAAAAGCGGAAGCCGTATCACCTTGAACTAATACTGAATCAAACGAACCTTCCGGAAATTGTATAAGACAGTCACTAATTAATTGATCCAATCTATTAGTATTGTCTTGAATATTTATTTTATAATCTACCTTTAAATCTTTAAGTAAATCAGGGTGTTGACCGGTGAATAGAAGACTATAATTATCTAAAACCTTTAATAATGGATTAACTTTAAGCCACTCAGGCCTTGTGCCAAAGCAAATTAACATTTATAATACCTTTCTTATACCATAATGATTAATTTTATCACATAAGTTTTAGATTGTTTATTTTAATATCATTAAACTTACTATTAAACGTAATAATATTAAATTTTATAGAGCTATTTTGCTTTATCGTATCAGTTACAAGATTGATACATTCTTTTTCAGGATGATGGCCTGCTAAGTTACCCGAACCAATGATATTATTTTTCCAATTACCCTTCCACATATATTTTAATGAACTATGAGCATATTTTGGGTCAAAATAATAAGGCGGTAACCCTACTTGATGGAAATCAAAACCCACTAAAGATATGGTGTCATATGTACCATGATTAATAAAATACATTAAGGCTTGCACACCACTATTTGGCCCAAGTCCACCTACTATTGGTAGAATCATTTGAAATAAGTTGGGATTGGGGTATATTACCTTTACTAGTTTACTTACCTTTTTAAATCTTTGTTTTGGACGACCAGTGAAAATCATTGCTTTAAGTCCTAATTTTTTTATTTCTTCATTACTATATATCATACCAGTCCTATTGGTAAATAAATAGTCTGCATGGTTTGAAATAAATTTTTCATACTCACCATAAACCGGAGAATTAACAATTGCTACCTCGTCATGAGAATCAACAAATTCTTTAGTACATTTGGTAATACTGTAACCTTTACCTATTATTATTAAGCTCTTCATAATTCATTTATCCTTTTAGATTTATCGCATATTAGTAAATCATATTCAGGCTTTTCTCCTGTACTGACTTCATGATATTTGCAACCCCAACTATCTAGCTGTTCTTTTGTAATTTTAAACCAATTTATATTTGTAGAAGAGCCTCTGGCTGACCAATATTTAATATAATGACCCTCGTCATAAAGTTGATTAATTTTTTCAATATTTTTTGGGATTGGTATGGCTAGCTCATATTCTCTTTTAGAGTTATATTCACAAATAGTTTCATCTATATCAACATATATAATCATATTATTTTTTCTATGAATTTTAAATCTTCTAACGTGTCGACCTGAAAACTACGATACATAGGCATTTCAATATACCCAATATTTCCTGAATATCTGCATTTTGATTCTAAGAGATTTTTTTTAGGTGTTATATAGAATGCACCATTTTCAATATAAACTACAGGGGCATCTTGTCTGCGAGGTCTTTTGTTTACATCCCAATTTATTGGTGATCCATATTCATCCCATTCACCGTGCCAATGTTCCTTGTAAGCACTAAAAATTGAATCATATTTCGATGTTAATTTGAGGCCATCATTTATGTCTCTTGATAAAACAAGAGGTGAGGTTGGTTGAATAAAAACAACAATATCACAATCGCAGTTATCCGCAAAATGCAACAATGCACATTCACTAGTAGCGGTATCGGATGCGAGACTTTCTGGGCGCTCAATAGTAGAGCACCCTAAGGACTTGGCATAATTTAAGATATCAATACTGTCGGAACTTACCCATGTTTCATTTACATTAGATTTTAATGATGCTGATATACTGTATGATAATAATGGTTGACCATTTAAAGGGATTAGGTTTTTATTTTTGATCCCCTTGCTGCCACCTCGGGCAAGTATGATTGAGCAAATTTTCATCATGTGGTATTATCTTTCTTTCTTAATTTATTAGCAATTGGAATTTCTGATCGGAGAATATTTTTAACAGTAGTTCCTAGCATAAGCTCCATATTTCTTATGCCATGTACTAATGTTGAAGCATTTTGAATAGAGGCTGATTGATCAGACCCATACATTGTTCTGTTTTTTGTAATATGAAATTCTATACATTGAGCTCCTAAAGCAACTGCCCCAATACAGGCGTCTGCTCCGTTGTAATGATTAGAAAAACCTACTTTGATATTAGGGTATTGAGATTTAAGAGTGGTAATATGAGCAAGATTAACTTCTTCAGTAATAGTTGGGTAAGTACTAGTGCAAGCTAAAATGTATTCTACGTTATCTAAAATATTCACAGCAGCTTCTACCCTGCTTTCGTCACACATTCCTACAGATAAAATGATAGGTTTACCAGTAGCGTTGAGCTTTTTTAAAAATTCTTTATCTGTGACAAGTGCGGAAGCTACCTTGTGATACTTGACATTGCATGCTTCTTCTATGTCATCTATGCTTTGTGTATCCCAACAAGATACTATGAAGTCTAAGTTTTTAGAAGTAGTATAATGTTCTAGCTCTTTATATTGTTCTAAATTGAACTCTAACCCCTCTTTTTGCTGTCTATTAGTAGTGCCCCAAGGGGATTCTCTATATGTGTCAAGCTCTTCTTTTGTGTAAACTAATTCTATAGTTCTTTTTTGAAACTTAACGGCGTTGCAACCAGAGGATTTAGCTTGATCTATTAATTCTTTTGCTAAATTAATATCTCCGTTATGATTTATTCCGATTTCTGCTATTATGTATGTCATGGTTTAATTTCTATTAGGTTTTCTTTTTCTAAAAATTCTTTCCAACCTGGTGATCGTACTTTACCCTTTCTGACCATATTAAAGTAGATTGGTTTATCTAATTTTGCAACAAAGTAATTTTCTGCATTATTCTTTGCTTCATTACTACCTTTAATTTCAAAATCCCAAGGACTATACTCAGGTTTTAAAAATTTTAATAATTCACTTTTTCTCCATATCGCTGGTTGTAATGATGTTAGCCAAGGGCTGTTTGGAGACATTTTATGCATTGTATTAACACTCTCTAAATATTCATACTTAGCAAAATCAGGAACAGGAGTTAAAGTTACTTTATTCACTTTATGATTATCCATAAATTTTAATAAGTATTCTATATATTCGTTAGTCAACAACTGAGATAAGTAGTAATCATCTAAAACAAAAAAAACATATTCAGTTTTTGTTTCTGATAAAGCATTGATGATTCTCTCACCCCATTGTTTTTTGCCAGGTGTTATGAATTTATAATTAGGTATGTCTAGTGTTTCTGTTTCACTAACTATTAGTGTTTCAATATTTGGTTGAAAATACCTTTCATACAAAATACTAAAATCCTGAATCAAATCCAAATAAGAATTACACGTTCCTACTAAAGTTGTTAAGTTCATTTATATTAATTCTTTAATTTCTTCAATGGTAAATTGTTGAACCTCATTTGAAAAAGGTCCTTCATCTAATACTTTTTCATGTAAATTTTCACCTGGTTGTAATCCTATGATTTTGATTGGATAATTTTCCCAATTAGAATTTCCATATTTTTCAACCATTGCTGCCAATAAACTTTTGATACTCATTGATTTCATATTTGGGCAATAGGGTGTACTGTCAGTTGCATTTTCCATACAATCTAAAATTAAATCAATAGCTTGTTCCACGGTCCAAAAGAATCTTGTAGCTTCGGGTTCAGTTACAATCAATTCTTTACCTTGTTCTATTAAATCTTTCCATTTACATAATACTGAACCAGTTGAATACAATACGTTACCATACCTTACGATACGATATTGACAATTTGGATTCAAATTCTGATATTGTTTTGATAATCGTTCCATTAGTAATTTAGTGGCCCCATATACACCAACAACTTGTGCTGCTTTATCAGTAGAAATAGATAGGATAAAATCTAAGTCTTGCTTTAATGATTGTTCATATATGTTAAGCGCACCAATCGTATTGCTTTTTATATTTTCACGAACAAAGGTTTCAGCTAACCCAACATGTTTTGATGCAGCTAAATGAAATACACCATTTACATCTCGCATTGACTGCTGTACTTCAAATAGATCTGAAATATCACCTGGGTGGATTTCTATATTTGGGTGGGATTCTTTCATTTTTACTAAAGTACCCTCATCTCTACCTATAATTCTAACTCTTGCGCCTTTACTTATTAAATGTTTTACTAATGGTTGTCCCAAAAAACCACCTCCACCCGTTACGAGATATAATTGATTTTTTTTAATTTGTATCATAATTCTATTGTTTTGCTATTTTTAAATACTGTGAACTCAGTTAGATCTCTATATCCATTAAGTTCATCTAGGTCTTTATTATGTTCTGGATAATTTTGCATTAAAGATAAGCCTTTGGACGCTTGTTCAGGAGTCATATACATATTCCATCCGCAAAAATCAATATCATCATCTTTATAATATTTTTCACTTCTACCTTCATACCTTGCTTTCTTGAACCACTCGCAAGCTTTTTTATTGTCAGTTAATATCATGCCTCCTTTACCTATTGGTAACTGCTTCTTGATGTGAAAAGATAATGCCATATAGCTTTGGGGTATATACATATTTGATGTAAACCTTTTGGCTGAATCATAGATAGGGTAGGGTTTTAATTGGTATATGCCTTTCCAGTGATTAGTTTGAGGTGTTTTATCAAAAATTACATTTCCCCCTGAATGTATGATTGATTGAGGTACGGATAGATAAGTCTTGCAAGGAATTGTAACTTCTTTAACTTCGAGGTATTTGCAGATTAAAAATAAGGCATTTGTACAACTATCTACAGAAATTGCATAAGGGGCATTTGTGTAAGAAGCTATTTCATCTTCAAACATACTAACGATTTTATATGGACTATGTTTCATTAATCTTTTGTTAGAATGTAAAACTTTGTAGTAAAACCACAAGATTCAAAAAGTTTTAAACTCGCATTATTGTCGATTTTTATTTTTGCGAACGCATTAGGCCAAATTTTCATGCATTCATTAACCATAAATTTTCCAATACCTTGACCTTGATAATTAGGGGAAGTGCATACCCTAATATCATTATCAATAACTCCAATATATCCTACTGGAGAATTATCTGCCAGAGCGATTTTGAAATTATCGGAATAAATTTTCATATATTTTTGTTGCATAGATTTTGAAATATTTACTTCTTCTATAAATCCGCTTGCAACACTTTTATTCATTCTTAAATTTCTAACAAAATCCCAATATTCTGGGGAGCAATCTACTAGCTTAACTACCATATACAAATTTTCCTGTTTCTCCCAGTTAAATATCCTCTCTTACCGTCTATGCCAAGAAAACGATTCAAAGTCGTACCAATGTCAATATATGTATTGGTGTCACGGTGTTTGTAAAGTTGATGTATTAATAAATTGCTTAGTGAGGATGCGGAAAATAAAAATACATAACCACTAATATTATTTTGATCTATCCAATTTTTAATTTCTTCAATTATTGAGTAATTATTAATGAAACAATTATAACCTACTCTAAAGTCTTTTTCAACAGAAAAAGGTAGTTTATTAATTTTTGCATTTTTATTACAAATTATAACAATTTTTTTATTAGAATATTCGGGAACGAAGGAACTTAGGTAATCAGGGTAATTTCCGTTAAGCATTAAATTCGACCAAGTTAAAAATTCACTAGAAGTGTCCCCCTCGTACCATTGTAACATTTGGTTAAAATCTTTATTCCCAACACAGCATCGGCAACTTAATCCTACATAGTAATTGTGTTTTTTAAATCTATATGCATCCATAAGCTTTTCCCTGTAGAAGGCATGCTCTGATGGAATAAAATGTTTGTGAGTTTCTTTTGCATAGCCGTCAGCTAATTTTAGTTCACTGTTCTCCATTATTCTTAACTCACCGTCTGAGAAACGAGAGAAAGCAAAATTTTCTGAATTTTGAAATTTTTTAAAAAGTTTTTTAAAGTCTTGTTTAAAGTCTTTCATATGTGTCATATATGATCATGCCCACAGCCAGAAGTATCGGTTCCGTTAATTGGATCGAATTTTTCTTTATTAAATTCTGGCCTTAGTTTAATATTAGTTTTCCATGCTCCTTCTAAAACATTAGGTTGTATACCTTTTTCTTTCATTGTATAGATTAATGAATTTATATCTTTAGGGAAACATGTTCCGCCAAAACCTGGCTCGCCATCATGGCCAGGAACTTGGTAGTGACTTAATGCAATTCTGCCGTCACTTAAAACTCCATCGAGTAATGTATTGAAGTCGCAATCAAAAGCATCAGATAGCATTTTAATTTCATTAAAAAAACTAATTTTAGTAGCAAAGAAACAATTGGCTGAATATTTAGCGAGTTCAGATTCTTCTGAAGTCATCAATAAACAATTGGTACCAGGTAGTCTATCTCTAAATAAATCCAAAACCTTACTTGGTATTAAATGCATTTTAGAATAAAATTCTTTTGGATACCCTACGATTACTCTGGATGGTGTAATGAAATCTATCTTTGCTGTTCTAGCTGTAAGAAATTCGGGTGAATGTATGATGTGTAAGTTAGGGTATTTAGACTTCAGTTGTGAAGTTGTACCAACAGGCACGGTAGATTTAATAATAAAAATAGATTCAGTGATTAAATGTTTAACCTTATCGAAAACATCATAAATATAGCTCATGTCGCATTTACCGTCAACTTTAGACATCGGGGTAGGAACGCATATAAAAATATACTCCTGTTGCAAAACGTCTTGGAAATTGTCTGGACTTTTATTGGGGTTAGAGTCATAAACTTTAACATCCGCATAATGCTTAAAACCTTCTGCGACAGCGCTGCCTACGAAGCC
>Ga0181598_1004714_pt1 | contig 11164 bp, 7 predicted proteins | sample 041ome_4_FD_153295 | JGI IMG/M metagenome (GOLD analysis project Ga0181598, IMG submission 153295) | Coastal salt marsh microbial communities from the Groves Creek Marsh, Skidaway Island, Georgia - 041404US metaG (spades assembly) | ecosystem: Environmental > Aquatic > Marine > Intertidal zone >...
AAAAAAAAAAAAAGCGATGGGGGGACACGTTCGATTTAAAGACGACGATACAAACGAGGATGACGAGGATGAGATGATGGACGTGGAGAAGAACAAAGAAGAAGAAAAAGAAGAAGAAGGAGAACAACGAGTGGTATCGCACGATTTTGGCCCAGACCCTGAGTTTACGATACGGAAACCAGTGGCGAATTTAAAGACGATGATGATGATGATGGCGGCAGAAGAAGAAGTTACAGAAGTTAAAGACAAAGAAGATAAAAGAAGAAGAAGGAGAACAACGAGTGGTATCGCACGATTTTGGCCCAGACCCTGAGTTTACGATACGGAAACCAGTGGCGAATTTAAAGACGATGATGATGATGATGGCGGCAGAAGAAGAAGTTAAAGACAAAGAAGATAAAAGAAGAAGAAGCGCCGTAAAGCTTCGCAACAAATGGACGGAAGAAAAAGGAGCATCATCCGATGCCTGTTACATCACGCAAATAGAATCGAACTTTGATTTCTCGAAAGTCTGCTATCGAACGAGCGCGAACGAGGCGAAAGTTTTCGATACTACTACTACTAATACTACTAATACTAATAACAACAACAACAACGATGTTATGATACTCAAGCACGAACGCGCGATGACTGACGCGCACTTTCCCGTGCCGAACGAATTAACGACGATTCTTTCGTGCTCGCACGATAACACGGTCCGAGAGTGGGACGCGAGGACAAATAATAATAACTGCGCCGTCGCGCAAGCGCGGGTACCGAATCATATTCTCGGTAAGAACGGATCCTTGGAGACGTGCTCCATCGGCGGCGCGAACGAAACAATTTTAGCCGTAAGTTGCGGAGAGAAGATTTTGTTTTACGACCGACGGATGATCAGACAAGGAGGAGGAGGAGGTGGAAAAGAGACGATGATGATTAAACAGTTTGAAGACGCGCACTCGGAAACAGTCACGAAACTTCGATTCCATCCGGAAAAGAGACACATTTTGCAAACGAGTTCCGTGGATGGGTTGACGTGCACGTTTAACTTACTCAACGAAATTGACGACGAGAACAGTTTAGTGAGTATTGGAACCGCGAATGCGGCGATTAATGAGTTTGGGTTTTTGAGTAGTACGACGAGTAGCGGTAGCACTAGTAAAAATATCTTGTGGGCGTTGACTGGCATCGAGGAAATTCATTTGTTCGATTGCGACGCGGGTGTCGCGACGTGTGGCGTGGAGATTGGACACGTGAAGAACGCGAGAGAAAAAGCGAGAGAGGCAGCAAAGCAAGCAAAGGCGATGAGTGTAAAGAAAGCATCTTCTTCCTCGTCGATATCGAAGAAAGGATTGAAAGATTTGATCGAAAACGGCGTCGATTACATCATCAACGTCATCGACGGTGGCGAGGCAAATAACCATAAATATTACGCGTGCTGCGGAACAATCAACGGTACCGTCGGTTTGTTTCCGATAGCTTACGACGAAATCGCTATGAGGAGCGAGACGAGCACGCAACCGTTGACTTTACTCGCGCCGGAATACGTGTTGCCGAATGATTCTTCTTCTGAACAAGGAGGCCGTGGAGGAGACCGTGAGGATTTGATGATGAAAGGTCACGGCGATATCGTTCGTTGCTTACTTGCATCATCTTCTTCAACGGCGATGACGACTGATAGTCAAAACGTGCTGCACTTATACACCGGAGGCGAAGACTCTTCAGTGTGCTCGTGGACGACAACGAAAGACGAAGGTCATAATAATAATAACAATAACAACAATGATAACAATAATAATAATAACAACAACAACAACAACAACGTTGGCTTTGGAGGAGGCGCGATGAGGAACAGCCCATCGTCTTCGATCAGAAGCGGTCGCGAATCTCCGTATTAGTTTCTTCGTGTTTCAAAAACCGCGTAGAAAAATAGCAGAAATAATAATTTTAGAGTAATAGGAATCGTAATCGATTTTATCAACAACAACACGCTTAGTATTAAATCATTTCTCTCTCTCTTTCTCTCTACTCTTTCTATTATATGTACTATGTAAAAACCGCACGACGCTCGTCCCCCGGTCGCAACTCAAATTATACACACAACAAAATATGTCCAGAATATGATCTAATAATAATAATAATAATAAAAGTCACAAACGTCTTCTCACGTATCATATACACGCCGCATAAGAAGTTACTTCGTCGCGTATTATTATTTATTTATTTATTCGTCTTCCACTGGAATAAATCTCCAAATTACCGCCATCATCGATCCCATAATCGCCATCCAGACGACCGAAACCGCCGAAGGCACTCTCACCAAGAATTCCGGGAAGTGCAAACTCGCCAACAAGAACCCAAATGCGCTCGATTTCATCGCCGTTTCAATCGCGCACGTTCTGCACGTCGTCTCCGAGTACTTGAATATCTTCATTCCCCAATACCCGAGCGCACCACCGAGTAAGTGCAACAAGAACGCGCCAACTTGTAACTTCATCCCGGCGTTCAAAATGCCCTCCGCGCATTGGGCGACGGACCCGCCGACCAAAATAACCGTCATGATGACTCCGACGATCGGGCAAAACGGCTCCACCGTTCGGCACGTTTTCGGCGTCACTTTGTTCAAAGTGACACCTAACACGACGGGCACCAAAACAACTTTAATCGTGCTTATCGCCATCCCGATTGCGTTCACGTCCACAATCGCGCCCAACGCCAACTTGCAAATCAACGGCGTCATAAAAATGCACCCAATCGTGGTCGCTGTCGTCATCAACACGGACAACGCCACGTCTCCTTTCGCGATGTACGCGCACAAGTTCGACGCTTGGCCGCCGTTAATGCTTCCAACCAAAATCAAACCTGCTAACAACGGCCCGCTTAAGCCGATGGCGTTGCCGATGACGAAAGCCAACGCCGGCATGGCCACGTAGCAGTACAAGAATCCGAGACCAATGACGTCTGGTTTCTTAAACACTCTCAAAAAGTCGTCGATAGTTAACGTGATTCCCATGGAAAACATCAACAACGCCAAGCAAAACGTAATCATCGGCGTGGTCATGAAATTGAAAAACGCCGGTTTCGTCAGCGCCAACGCCGCGGAGAGCACGGTCCATAACGGGAACAAGTTGCTAAATAACGCGGAGAACTTCGAAAACGAGTCCATGGCGGTCGCAGCAGAAACACGAAGTCCACCATTTCCCATCGTGGCTTTGCGTTTTTGCATGAAACCTCTTTTGTTCGTTTTCGTCGAATTCGTTGTCACCAACATCAAGGTTTTTGAAGACGATTCCAGCGAAGAAGAAGAAGAGGTCTTTTCACCACCAACATCCTCGCCTCTTCTGCTTTTCATCATCATCATCGCTTTTGTGGTGGTATTCGTGGCTTCGCCTCTTCTGTTTACTCTTCTTTGACTTCTCGTCTTTGGAATCGTCGTCGTCTGAATCGTCTTTTGCTTCTTAAAAGAAGAAGATAAAGACGAACGCTGCTGCATCATATCTGCTAAAGACGAGGACGATTGCATCATTTTCCTCTTATTAACTTCTTCTTCTCCCTCTTATATATGCTCTCTCTTATATATATACTCTCTCGTATGCTTCGCTTTTGCGACTTTTAGAAGAGAGTAGTAGTATTATATCCGATTATTATTATTATTGGCAGTTTAGGTTGTGCGCAAAGTGATACTAATAATAATAAAGAGAGATTATTTCTCATCAGAAGAAGAAGAAGAGAAGAAGAAAAAGGATGGAACGCACGTGGCAAAATTTCAACACAAAGAGATTGAGGCGAAAACTGACACATGATTTTTGAGAGCCCACACAAAAATGAACCGGAACAAGCTTTTCCCTCTCTCTCTCTCGATATTTTTTTGATCTTGGAGCTTCCATCACCAAAAAACTGATTCTTCTTTTTTATTCAAAAAAGCAGTTAAAAAACACCTTTAAGAGAGACTCTAATCTTCTTTAAAGTAACCGCACGCGCAACAGAAGAAGAGAAAGAACTTATTAAAAAGTGTCTCTTTTCTCCTCCTAAAATCCTCATTACGTTTCTTTTTGTGATCTCATCATTAAAAGAAGTTTATTTTCTTTTTTGTCTTCTTCTTCTTAGTTGAATGATGACGATGATGATGACGACGAGTTCAACTGCATCATCCGCCGTCGGAAATTCGATCGCGTGTACTCATAAAACGCAAAGAAACGTTGTTTCTTCCAGATCTTCGATCAAAACGCAACAACACCAACAAAGAAAAGCAATCTCGATGAGTAGGAAAGCGACAAAAACTTTGACGAGAAGATCTCAAACGAGAAGAGGCGCTTCAGTCGTCGTTTACGCGAGTCAAGACGATGGATTCAAAGTTGCCGTTTTAGGCGCCGCTGGTGGTATCGGGCAATCGCTCTCTTTATTGCTCAAAATGAATCCGATGATTTCTGAGTTAGCGCTGTATGATGTCGGACAAATCGTCAAAGGTGTGGCCGTGGACTTGTCTCACTGCAACACCGCGTCCACCGTGAATGGTTTTTGCGGCAACGAAGAGCTCGGAGAAGCTCTGAAAGGGTGCGATTTAGTCATCATACCGGCGGGCGTGCCTCGTAAACCGGGGATGACGAGAGACGATTTATTCTCCATCAACGCCGGCATCGTTCGAGATTTGACGCAAGGCGTGGCCGATCACTGCCCGAACGCAGTCGTGGCGATTATTTCCAACCCGGTAAATTCGACCGTGCCGATCGCGTGCGAAGTGATGAAGCAAAACGGGAAATTCGACAAGAGGAAAATTTTGGGCGTGACGACGTTGGATATCGTGAGATCGGACGAATTCGTTTCGACTTTGAAAGGTTTGGACGTGAACGACGTTGACGTGCCGGTGATTGGTGGTCACGCCGGTATCACCATCTTGCCGTTGTTGTCGCAAACGTTCCCGCAAACGGCGTTTAGTGAGAGAGAAACGGAAGATTTGACCATTCGCATCCAAAACGCCGGGACGGAAGTCGTCGAAGCTAAAGCCGGTGGCGGTTCGGCGACTTTGTCCATGGCATATGCCGCCGCGCGTATGGGTGAGGCTATTTTGAGAGGCTTGAGTGGCGAATCTGACGTGTACGAGTGCTCGTACGTGTCCTCCGATATTGTTCCGGACATGCCGTTCTTTGCGACCAAGTGCAAGTTGGGCAAAGAAGGCGTCGAAGAAGTGTCGCCGATTGGCGACATCACCGCCTACGAGCAAGGATGGTTGGACAAATTAAAACCAGAGTTGAAAGCGCAAATCGATAAAGGAATTTCCTTCATCGCCGATGCCCCGCAAAAGATTTAAATGTTGATCATGCGTTACTATAATAATTATTATTAAAATATATAATTTAACGCATCATCATCATCATCATCATCGGCTTCGGCTTCAAAAAGAATACGAGAGAGAAAGAGAGAATATAATACAAGTTTAAATACACCACCAGTATGAATATAATCAACCGCTACCTACTAACGCACATCGGTGTACTTATTTTGAGATAATATTATATATTATTGTTGTTACAGCAAACGCTATCTCTTTCACTCGCCTAATAATCTATGATTCTTCACACCGCCGCTTTTGAAATTGTTGTCGACCAAATGTCCTCCTTCTTCTCGTCATCCTCCTCGTTGTCGTCGTTGTCAACGAATCGATTGTGCGTGCCACCAACTCCGCCGGGTTGATAAAACGGGAACTTCAAAACTTCGTTCGCGGATGTGCTCTTTGACATGATCACTTTCTTTTGTTGTTGTTGTTGTTGTTGTTGTTGTTTCGCCATCTCTTTTGCTTGTTTGAGAAGATTGAGATCTTCTTCGGAATCGTCGTCCATGTCCTCTTCCTCTTCCTCTTTTTCCTCTTCTGCTTCTTCTTCGACCATCATATCTTCTTCTAAGTCGCTGTCTGATGATTCTAAATCTACCCCGTTGAAGAGTAAATATTGTCGATCGTCTTCGTCTTTGCCTTCGAAGAAATCCTCGTACACTTCCCACGGATCGCAATCGAAAATATTCACATCCGAGTAGTTTTCTTCGTGTTTTTTCAACTGATCAAACCCAAAAGTTTTGTAAATCTCCGTTCTCGAGGGATCTTTGAAGCACAGGTACGCGACCGTGAGCTTTTTAAAGTCTAAAGTCGCTTTGTGCGCGCGAGTGAGTAGTATGGAGTTCTTCTTCTTGTCGTTGTTGCTCTTCTCCCTCTCGTCGTCGCTCTCGTCGTCGTTTAAAGAGCAACAATACATCTCTCTCAGTTCGCTCCCTTTCTCGCCAAACGCGGACAAATCTTTAATCAACACCAACTCCCCGTTCTTTTCCATCTCGAGATACGCGTTTTCCGTCTCGTCGCGTCTGCCTTTGTTCGTCGAAAAATTCGTTCGCATCTTTTTCTTCTTCTTCTTCTTCTCCAAACACACTCGACAAATATCCGTCAAATCATCCGCCGTTTCTCCTCCGTCTCGTTCATCTTTTTCTCCGCTTCTACTTCTCGAACCGGTGGTGGTGGTAAACCTGTACCATCTTCCCAACTCTAAAAGCATGCCGCATTGATCGCACCACCCTCGCATCCTCCCGCTTGACGCCGCGTTATAACTCGGATGCAATCGTTGACTGAGTTTGTGATACTTACTTCTCGCGACGTCCGCGTTGATTTTCAATGACGACGACGACGACCGCTTACCATTTGTCTTCAACTTCAGTTCAAGGAAAAAGTCAAACGCGTCGTTCAGTTCGATATTCCCTCGTTCAAATCTCGTGCGTTGTTCTTCTTCTTCTTCTTTGTCTTCTTCTTTGTCTTCATCTCCTTCTTTATTAGAGAAGTAATCTTTCTTTCGAAACGCGCGTATTTGATTCGTCTCCGAAATCGTTCTCGACCCGAGCATATTCTTTCCTTTTTCTTTCACCATCTGGTGTATTAAAACTCGAACTGGGAGAGACAACTGCGTCTCGGAAAACGTGATGGAATTGTTGTTTTTACTGTTGTCGTTGTTGTCCTTAACAAACGCCTCGAACTCTTTCAACACGGACTCGGGAATACTGCCGTCGCCGTCGTTTTGGCGGCTCTCATCGTTGTTGTCGTTGCTTTTTAAATGACTCTCATCATTAACAGAGCTCTTGGTCTTCTTCTCCTTTTCCTCCTCCTCTTTTTCTCGTCGCACTTCTTTTGTTGATTCTTCTTCTTCTTCTTCTCTCATCATCATCTCATCAGCTCTGTCCGTGATGATGATTTTGATGAATCGAGATGACTTTTTATCAGAGACTCTTAAATTATATAAGAGTTGAGCACAGAGAGAGAGTAGTACTCCTACAGTAAGTGTGTCTTTTCACAAAGAACGAAAGAATCAAAGAATCAAAGGGATATCTCTCTCTCGGTCTGATGAGACTCTCTGATGAAATAATGACTCTCTCTTAACAGACTTATATGATACTAAGTCTGTTGTGTTTAAACAACTGTCTAAAAATGAATTAATTTCTCCTTATAAAAAAATTGCTTCTTTTTTGTGTCAAATCAAAAACAGTCTGACAGTCCAAAAAATGTATTCAATCGAACCTTAAATTTCTTCATTTTTACATTCACACCGTACACGAGTGACAACAACAGTCGTCGTCGTCTCGTCTTTAGTATTATTATTAAACGACACACAGTGAAGACGAGACGACCTTTAATAAAAACAACACGAATAACAACAACGCGACTTTTATGACGATGGGAGGAGAAGAAAACTTTAAGAGCGATTCAGACGAGGGAGGAGGACGAAAAAGTAAAGTGTTAACGTTCAAACTCGCAAAAGAATCCGAGTTACGAGTGGAGTGTAAATTGAATCGATTTTTCCACGTCGCCGTGTTGCCAAACTCCGGGACGTGCGAGATTTTTGGAAGCGAAATTGGATCGTCGTCGTCTTCTGCGTTATCGAGTGGTGGTTTATCATCGAGTGGTGGTGGTACGAATGCTACTACGAAGAAAAAGTTGGGAGGCGGGAAGTGGGCGTTTTTCACGTACTCTGGGTGCACGATTGAACTGGAAGAAACGAATCAGACGAATGCGAATTCGAAGATTCATCTGACGACGAAGAAGACGAGCGGTGAAGGCGCCGGCGGCGAGGATTTTGGTGACGATACGGGAACAAGAAACGAGGATTCAGACGACGATTTAGAAAAGAGTGGAGACGAAGAGGATAAAGATAAAGAAGAAGAACAAGCGATCGAAATAGCGTACGTTTCCGAGGAAACGCCGATGGTGAGTTACTTGAACGTGCACGGCGTATTAGAGGCGAAGCGAAAGAAGGCGAGAGATTGCTCGTCCGCTTTAGTATCGAGCGACGACGCGGTAAACGAGATGGAGAAAGAAGAGGAGGAAGAAGATACAAAGAAGAAGAGGAAGAGAGGAGAAATAGTAGAAGGAGAAGAGCAACAGGAGGAAAAAGAAAACGATGGGGTTCGTCAAAAATCATCCGCGGGTCCGCGAGTGTTAATCGTTGGCCCGGCTGACGTCGGGAAATCTTCCTTGTCGAAAATCCTCATCAATTACGCCGCGCGACAAGCGTGGTCGCCTTTATTCATCGATTTAGATCTAGGCCAAAACGCTATTTCAGTCCCGGGAACGATATCGGCCGCTCCAATCGATCACCCGATAAATCCGTTCGAGGACGGCGCGCACGTGAAATCTGAAATGCCTCTCAGTTACTTTTTTGGCGACGTGACGGTTACGGAAAACTCGAAAGAGCACTATAAATTTCTCGTAGAGAAAATAGCGGAAATGATGGAGGCGAGAAACTCGAAAAACGAACACGCCAGACATTCCGGGTGCATAGTGAACACCATGGGATGGATCGAAGGGTTAGGCTTAGAGTTGATCTTACACGCCGTGAAAAGCTTAGAGATTGATACGGTTTTGTGTTTAGGCCAAGAGCGATTGTTTCAAACGTTATCGAAACAGTTCGCGAAAGACGCCGCTTTGGCGCAGCAGCAACAGCAAAAGAACAAGAAAAACAAGAAGAAAACATCAAGTAGCGATGATGATGGTAAAAAAGTCGAAGCGGCGGTTGAGATTCTCTCTTTGAAGAAATCCGGGGGCGTGGTTGAACGAACGACCGAGTTCAGACGTAAAACTAGAGACGATCGGTTTCGCGAATACTTTTACGGGTTCGATTTTGTCTCGAATCCTCTCTCGCCGGTGGCGCAATCGGCGTTTTTCTCCTCCGTTTCCTTTTATAAAGTTGGCGGGGGCCCGAAAGCCCCAACGTCTGCGTTACCGATCGGTCAAGAAGCGAGCACGGACCCGATGCGAGTCGCTTCTGTGATCCCATCCATGTCTTTAGTCAACGCCATCGTTGCGGTTTCGCACGGTAAAACGCAATCGGATTTGTTAACCTCAAACGTCGCCGGGTTCATTCACATCGTCGAGGTTGATATGCACGCCAAACGTTTCACGTACTTGAGTCCGAACCCGGGGCAATTGCCGAACACGAACTTGATCGTCGGCAACGTGAAATGGTTCCCGGAGAATTAATAATAAAAATTACTATTAAAAATTACTATCGTCTAAAAGTCATCCTCCTTTCCTTGTCAGCCAGCTTCCTTTTTTCGTCGTCGTCGTCTGAGTCGTCGCGTTGTTGCTACTCTCGTCGGTTCTGCTACTCCTATTATTATTATTATTATCATCAAACGCTGCTTTTTCGACGAAATCCTTATAGTTCTTCTCTCTCACCGTCTCTCTCCATCTCTTCAACTCCTCCAACTCTTCGACCACGTCTTCTAAACTCTCTTTCGTTAACTCCATCAACTTTGTCAGCTGTTGCCTTTCCACGGCGGCTATTTTTTTCTTCTCCCGTTCGCGTTCGTTCGATTTTTCGGCTTCCCAATACACCAACCCTCCGGCGACGGAAAAGAGAAAGATCTCCGACACTAACTCCGCTCCGTTCGTCAAGGCGACGTCGTCCGACAAAGGTTTCACGTATTGGTGGTGCGACGACGAAGACGCTCCGGAAGACGATTTACTCCGACCTCTGGTCACCACAATCTCTAACGGTTTCCCACTTTTTGTATCCATCACCGTCGTCGTCGCTGGTTTTCGTGGTATCGGCGCTTCTAACACGATGTACGAATACATGACGTTGATTTTCTGCGCCAAGGAAATGCACGTCTTTTTCAGCTCTGGTTGACTGACGATGAAGGATTTCAACGATTTCGCCATCGGTTTGGAGACTGTTTTCAGAACCAACGAGAACGCTTTCACGTATAACGCCATTTTCTTGTTGTTATTATTATTAGTCTTCTTTTTGCAAACGAAACTACTGTCTTCGTAATGTCTGTGTTATCTGTTTTGGATATAATGGATGAAGTAATTTGAATGACTCAATTCCGCAACGCAATGTATAGAATCGAGAGGATTTGTTTCGTCGTCGTTTCCTCCTCCTAATCCTCAAGCACGACTCCTACTACCACCAAAACCAGAACCAAAAACGCTCTCTTCTTCTTAAAGACTGAAACTCTTTGAAACTTTTGTTAATAAACACAATAATAATAAATAATGAAGTGTTTGTTGTTAAAAATTGAGAAACGAACTTGAGTTTTAATGTGGACAAATAAAGGACGAGACTTTTACGATTTTTTGCGCGCGTTAGTAGTGTTTACAAAAAAACTATTCTTATTCAAAGAAGTCTAATTATCGATGATTCTGAATGGCCTGGCACGTGGAGCTCTCCGTCTTTGTAAGACCAACCAGGTGGGAGAGGAGAGTTATTGTCGAGGAGGTATTTTAAACATTCGGTTTGGTTGTTGTTGTGTGCGTATATTACGGCGTCCTCGTCCCACGGCGCTTTGGCGGTTTCGTGTAAGTACTTCAAACAGTCTAAGTGACCTTTCTCGGCCGCAAACTGACACTCAAATCCGCTATATTTATCAAACTTACGCTCGACAAGATATTCGAGTATGTGAAGATGACCATTTAAAGCCGCCCATCGGGCAGTTAGCGACTCCCAAGGCGCTTTGACTTCTTCGTGTAAGTATTTGAGGCACTCGAGACGACCGTTTTCGGCAGCACGTGCACACGCAAACGCATCAATAGGACACTCATTTGCCGCGCAATACTTTACCATTTCCAGATTACCTTGGTCTACGGCCCCTCCAATCGTCCTATAATCCCATTCACACTTTTTCTCCTCTCGTATCCACTTGAGCAACTCGA
>Ga0181598_1004743_pt1 | contig 11131 bp, 7 predicted proteins | sample 041ome_4_FD_153295 | JGI IMG/M metagenome (GOLD analysis project Ga0181598, IMG submission 153295) | Coastal salt marsh microbial communities from the Groves Creek Marsh, Skidaway Island, Georgia - 041404US metaG (spades assembly) | ecosystem: Environmental > Aquatic > Marine > Intertidal zone >...
GTCGCAAAAGCCGTTTTTTCGTGCGTTAGTATTTAGGGTGCACATTTCTTCTCAAGCGAGCTCCCCGGGAAAAACACTAATAACACAAAAAGAGAGACTCTAGAGTCTCTCTGCAAAAAAGCCGCAGAGAGAGAGAGAGAGGAAGAGAGAGGAAGAGAGAGAGAGAAGGAGAGAGAGAAGGAGAGAGAGACCGAAAGCACACGACATATCAGATAAAAGAGTTACTGTCTGCTGCGCTCGTTGTGGGGTGGCTTTTGTTGTGTGTTTTAACACAAAAACGAATTTTGGGGAAAAATTGCACCGGCGACGAGCCGCAACAACGAGCGCAGAAGAAAGATACACATACTCAGTAGACGCATAGAGAGAGAGAGAGAGAGAGAGAACGACGATGGCACCACAAAACAACAACGATGCGTCCACCTCTTCAATCATCAAATACGAAGCGATGTTCGAAACGATCGACCAAGACCCGGACGGGAAAAAGTTTGACAGAGTGTCTCGATTCGTCTGCCGATCGACGCCGTACGGCGACAGCGAATTGACGCTGGACGTGAACGTGGACGTGTACCCGATCGAAATAGGCGCGAAGTTTACGTACGTGCTCGCGTCTACGCTGAACACGGACGGGAGTCCGGAAGATCCGACGACGTACGATCAGTCGAAGAAAGAATCGTTAGCGGACGAGTACGAGTACGTGATGCACGGGAAGTGTTATAAAAAGACGGAAGAAGACGACGACGCGGCGGAGAAGACGGCGACGTATATTTCCTTCGGCGGGTTGTTGGCGTGCGTGAAGACGGACGCGAAGGCGATGAGCGAGGTGGACGTGGACGATCGCGTGTATTGTTTGATGAGAAAGATTGCTTAGTAAGAGATTGAGATTTTTAATGCGAGAATATGTGATATACTTTAAAACGTAGATGTTTTGTTGCTATCTTCTTCCGTACGCGCGTCGCGGAGATGTTAGAAGACACCGTTTGTCTCTCTCCATTACGTGAGAAATTGGAAAGAAATTCGTAACAACTTTTACTCGCGACGACGACGCCCCCCTCGTCTGTTTTATTCCACAACGAGAGTACGCGTAAAACGAATAATCAAAAAATGACCACTCAAAGTGGCATAATTAAACCCATCGAAAGCGACGGAAGCGTCATCTTGTGCGGCGATTTAGACGACGCCGCCGTCGATGGTTTGATAAACAGAAGTCACGACAAAATTAAATCGTGGTTGTACCTCAACCCGCACGACTTTGCGTTCAATCCTTCGGCGAAAGTCACGAGCGCTTCGATCCCGTTCAAAGTGATACCGATCGGCGGGACGAATTTGAACGATTCTTTGAAAGAGGAGTTGTTGAAGTACATGCGGGAAGAGTTTGAACGACCCGCGGTGATTCAGTGTTCGACCGCGACGAGAGCTGGAATTCCGTATTTGTTGCACTTGGCGGAGAAGTACTCTTTGTCGTTCGATACGGCGATGCGGGTGGCGAAAGACATGGAGCTGAGCCTGCTAACGAGAGCGAATTTCGTGGAGTTTATAAAAAAAAGCATCGAGAAGAAGAAACCCGGTGCGGAGGACGTGATCTTTCGACAGTTGTTTGAGAAAGAGAGCTCGACGTACACGTACCTTCTCGGGTGCGCGGAGACGAGAGAGTGTTTACTCATCGACCCGGTTTTAGAGACGGTGGAGAGAGATTTGCGAGTGATTGACGATTTGGGGTTGACGTTGAAGCTCTGTGTGAATACGCACTGTCACGCGGACCACATCACCGGGTCTGGAGAAATCAAGAAAGTCAGAAAGGAGGTGAAGAGCGTGATTAGTAAAAGAGCCGGCGCGAGGGCGGACGTGCTCATCGACGAAGGCGACGTGATTGAAGTCGGGACGTCGGTCAAGTTGAAGTGTTTGGCCACTCCAGGGCACACGGACGGGTGCATGAGCTTTGTTTTAGGGGATAACACGGACGTGTTCACCGGAGATGCCTTGTTAATTCGCGGGTGCGGGAGGACGGATTTTCAAGGCGGGTCCTCCGAGACGTTGTTCGACGGCGTCACCGGGAAGTTGTTCGGCGGTTTGCCGGATGCTTGCAAAGTATGGCCGGCGCACGATTATAAGGGGAGAATGATGTCTACGATTGGGGAAGAGAAACTGTTGAACCCGAGGTTAGGCTCTGGGAAGACGAAGGAGGAGTTTGTGCAAATTATGAAGGACTTAAATTTACCGTATCCGAAGAAAATAGACGCCTCTTTGCCGAGAAACTTGAAGTGCGGCGCCGAAGAGTGAATGTTAGCGACCAGTCGCTTGTAACGACCAAATATATACACACATACACTATTTTATTACAAAGTACTCTACAGAATCTCAAAATCAAGCGGCTCGAAATCGTTTCTCGCGTCGTAACACTCGAAACGACACTCCGAACCGAACGAAGAGACTAAACTATCCAGCTGAACAAACACAAAGGGACGGCGAACGCCTTCAATCGCGTCGTTCGCGTCTATGCGCCGACGCACTTCGTTTCTAAACACTGGAGTGTCTTCAAAGTTGACATCTAAGCCAGCCGAAGACGCGTCGACGCATCCAACGACGGCATTGTCGTCGTTGTCGTCGTCGTCGTCGTCGTCATCGTCTGTGTAACCTTGCACGCGATCTATGTAAACATCAACCGTCGTCCCTTTCTTCTTCTCGCTCTTCGCGACGATGCGCCCGTACAGTTTCCTAAACCGCCTTCCACCAAACGCGCGCTCGATGTTCCCATCTCGCGATTCTATTCTCTTAAACGACCTCATCGCGTGACGAGAGAACAAGTCGTCTCCGCGCACTACTTTCACGGTCGAGACGCGAGGCGACGCGCCGCGTTGGTCGTCCTCGCTTCGTTTCTTCTCAGCCGTTCGCTTCGCCGCCGCCGCCGCCGCTGCCTCCTTCACCTGCTCCAGCATCAATCGTTCCAACGTTGCCGCGTCCTTCGCAAACTGTGCTTCCGTCGCCCACAAAGAAGAGAACGTCGACGTTCCTGGCGGCGGCTTTTCTTCTTCAACTACCGCTACTTCTTCGTCTTCGTCTTCGTCTTCTTCGTCTTCTCTTTTCCTTTGGAGAAGCAACAGAATCTGCGCATCGTCCAGCGCCGGCAAACGTCTCGCGCTATTTTCCTCCGTGTTCAAACTTCGCATGAACTGTTCGTCGTACGCGAAAGTAGTTCGTTCTCTCTTCTTCGCGCTTCTTCTCGATTCGTCGTTGGCACCTTCATCGCGTCGTTCAAAGTCGCTCTGAGCCTTCGCACAGTCGTCGGCGTCGTCGGCGGTCAGAAATGGAAACGCGTTCGATGTGTCGTGAAAGCCATCGGAAAGGAAGGGATAACAATAACGCGAGGATTTCGGGAACGAAGAAGACGCGCGAAGCGTCATCTCGTCGCTCGAAGGACGGTCAGAAGAAGCGAAGCTTTAGCGCGCATATCGTTTGTGTTCGTTTTATGTGTCTTGTGCGCGCGCGTGTTTTTATTCTGAAGTTTTGTCACTACATCAACAACAACTGTAAACTGAATTTTCGAGACACGTCTCCTCGCGCTCTCTCTCCGCCAACACTCTCTCGTTCGGAACGATCCATTTCACGCCGATATCGTTCGCCAACGCGCTGTCCACGCACAAGGTTCGTTTCAAGTTCATGTAAGCGCCTTGACATCCAGTTCCGTGCGTGAACGGGCTCCTCGTAAACTCTCCGTGATGTCCTCCTCCTCCTCCTCCTCGTTGCGGCAAGTACCAAACCTTTCGTCTCGGCGCGAGTAACTCGTAAGTCGTTCGCGCGGAAAGGATCAAATACCAGTGCGTGAAGAATAACGCGCCGACGAATACGGTGAAGATGAAGAACAAGAGCGTCGCGAAGCAGCTCCATCCGTTGTTGGCGACGAGTTCGGCGATACTCGCCGGTTTCCGATGGCTTCCGACGACGTTCACTTCTCCGCCACCACTACTACTATTACTACTGCTATAATACTCGAACGTCCGCGAACACGCCAACAACCCCCACGCGACGACGATAAACTGCGTCGTCAAAAACACCAAAAACTTCCCGTGATTCTTCTCCCCGACGCAGTTGCTAATCCAGTGACAGTGGTGATCGAACTTCCGGACGCATCGATTACACGCGAAGCAATGTTTCGCTCTGATTGGTTGGAACACCGGCGGATGGCAGTGCACGCATTCTCTGATGCTCGCGGTTTCCTCGTCGCCGTTTCCTCCCTCTGACGATGAAAAACCCATCGTCGTCATCTCGCGCTGCTGATGATGGTCCTCCTTGTCCGCAAACATCAATCCACTTTTTCTATTCCCGCTATTACTAAACGCTCCCAACGGCGGCGTCACGAAACCCGGACTGCTGAAAGAAACCACGAAATACGCCAGCGCGTTCATCACGATCGCGAATAAGAAGAGCGCTCGTTCAAACGCGGACGGGAACGGCACGCGCGTCGTTTCGTTCCCGAGCGCGAGCAACAGATGGAGCAAAGTTAAGTGCAACGCGGACCAGATGATGCGCGCTTTCGTGATGAGTGATTGATTGGACGACGATGAGGACGACAACTGCTGATGCTGATGCTGTTTCTTCGTCGCGAACAGCCACTCGGGCCCTTCGGAGCACCTCAAGAAGAAGTCTCGGAAGGACATTATACGGTTACGTGCGTGCTTTATCTGGCGAAAGTTGTTGAAAAAGAGAAAGAAGTTGTTGAAAAAGAGAAAGCGCATACATACACCAATACCATATTACCATTTACAATAAAATTTTCTATCATTTTACACGCGCCTGAGCGGCGTCCGAGTCCAGGTTGGTCCGCCTCGCGTGACGCTCGGCGTCATCAACGTTTGACCATTCGTCGGCGTCTTGATCCAGGCGTCAATCGAAGGAGAAGCCGCCGGGTCCGAATGAAATCCGCCGTTGGAATTTCTCGCCGACGAAGTTTTGTTGTTGGTGACTTCATTCAATTTCTTCTCCGCGAGTTCCGCGCGACGCATCGTTAGTTCTTGAACTTCGACCATTTTCCACGCGTGTTCTTTAGCTTTTTCGAGTTCGGAGGACATGGCCTGTAACTCGCGTTCGCAAATGTTCAAGCGCTGTTCGCTCAGTTCACTCCGAGATTTCGCTTCTCGTTCTTTCGCTTTTAACGCGTCCAGGATGCTTTCGGCGGCAGAAACGCGCTTGGAAGCGTCGAGAGCGGAATCCCTGTGTTTTTTGCATACCGTTTCGATGGAGACGTTTCGTTCGTTGGCTTCATGTAAGAGCGCGGAGAGACGTTCGCATTCTTTTCGCATGGACGATTGGTCGGATTCTTTGCTCGCATTTTCGGTCTCTAATCGAGCGATGGTCGCTTTCGTAATTTTCAGTTCGTCGAGAAGCTTTGCGTTTTTTAACTGCTCATCCACGAGCTTTGCATTTATCGCTTTTATGTTTCGTTCGAGCTGTTCGCGATGGGCTTCGGCGCGCGTCGCCCGTTCGCGCCACGAGTGGGCAATTTCTTGACCATACGCTTTCACGTTACGAAAGGCATCTCGTAGCTCGTCGTTGTTGCTAGTATTATTATTATTGTTCAATGTGTTGGAAGGCGACGAAGGTGAACGGTGGGCGGCGCGTGCACTCGACATCGGCGTATCTGGAAACGCAATCGGCCGCATGGACGTAGACGCGCCTCCCCTATTCGCGCTCGCGTGGAATGAATCGTCCCACGGCGGTCGCTCCCCAGTTACATTGGCATACGCGTGCGGTGTCGACGTCGTCGCTAACGTTAACGATGGCGTCGAAGACGTCGAAGCCGCCATTGGACTCCCATTAGTACTAAAACCACCATTTTTACGCATCATCCTTCTCCCTCTCAACTCCCCTTCCAAGCGCGCGCACTTCTTCTTCGTCTCTTTCAACGCGTTTTCCACGTCCTCTTGGGATTTACGTCTCTCCAATAAAGCCTCTTTTAGCCTCCCAACGTCGTCTTCTAAGACTTTAATTTTCTCCTCTTTTTCTTTCGATTCCATCTCCCTCGAATCCATTCGCTTTCGCAGTCTCTCCGCCTCCGCTCGCGCCTCGCGCTCGCTTTCCTTCGCTCGTCTCATCTCGCCTTCATACCCGCCGCGTTCAACTTCCATCGACGCCATCGCTTTCTCCGTCTCTTCCATCTTCTCTTCGAATTTTTTCTTAACCTCTTCCAACTTTTCTCGCATCAAGCGCGTTTCTGATTCTTTCGCCTCTCGCCACGTCTTTTCGCGAGACCGTTCCTCCTCCAACGTCTTTTTCGCCGCATTCGACGCGCTTTTTACCCTTTCGATTTCCTCTGAAAGCAAAACCGAGCGATTCGTTTCCTCCTCGCATTTCCTCTCCAACTCTTCCACTTTCGTTTGCATGGCTTCCATCGCGTCCGATTGCGTCTGGAGTAAGTTTATCGTCGCCTCGTACTTGAGCTCGTCGACCGAAGAAGAAGACGCAGGTTTCTCGTTCTCTTTCAAACGACGACACCGAGCATCGTCATCGTTAGCGGTATTCGTCACCGCTCGCAGCGGAGAGAAATTCATCAAATCCGCGTACTTCTCCTGGAACAGTACTTTTCGTCTCCCCATGACCGAACGACGTCGACTAATTATTAATCTCTCTGTCAATCTCGATGGTGGATAGATGGATGAATGTATATCGCAACAAAGCGTTTTGTGCTGGGGAAAATGTTCAAAAATAGCTGTCCTAGGTAAATTCAAAATTATTTAGGGTGTTGAACCCTAATTCTTAAAATATCTCTCTCACACGTTTCAAACGAGAAAGAAAAGTGCCTTTAAACAACACTCAAGAGCGCGCGCGCGAAAGAGAGAGCAGTCATCAAATGCTTTCGGCTGAATTCCACGCGCAAGTCCGGGAAAACGCGAGCGACCACCCGGGCCCTCGATGTGGGCACACGCTCACCGCGTTACAATGGGACGGCGTGCACCGATTGGTCGCGTTTGGAGGCGCCACGGCGTTGGAAAATGCTGCGACGACAACGGACAAAATCAACAACAACAACAACAATAATAACAACAACAACGGTGGAAATGGTGGTGGTGGCGTTCGGCTGGCCGGCGCGACGAACGACGTGCACGTGTTCGACGTCAAGTCCGGGACGTGGCAAAAGTTGTACCCGAGCGGGGACCCGCCCAGTCCGAGAGCCGCGCACGCGAGTGCCAACGTCGGGGGCATGTTGGTTGTCCACGGAGGCATAGGTCCGAGCGGTTTGAGCGGGCCGGATTTACACGTCCTCGATCTGGCGAATTATCACGCCGGTGGTAGTAATAACAACGAAAATTCCTCGAAACCCGTGAAGGAGTTGAAATGGCAGAGAGTGGTCGTGTCCGGGGAAGGACCGGTGCCGAGGTACGCGCACTCGCTGGCGTTCGTCGCCGGGCGATATTTGGTGTGCTGTTGCGGAAACGACGGGTCGAAGTGTTTGGACGACGGTTGGGTTTTGGATACGGCGGCGAAACCTTACGCGTGGAAGCGTCTTGAGGCGATGGGTGATGTGCCGAGTCCGAGGATGTACGCGAGCGCGTGCGCTAGGAGCGATGGGTTGTTGCTACTCACCGGAGGGAGGAACGCGAAAGGCGAAGCGGTGGCGGACGCGAGGGGATTGGCGAGGCACAGAGACGGCACGTGGGAGTGGGCAGCCGCGCCCGGCCAAGCGCCTTGCGCGAGATATCAGCACGCGAGTGCGTTCGTAGAGGCGAGGTTACACGTGATCGGCGGGACAAATGGGGGTGGGACGACCGTTCCGGAGGATTGCGCGGTGGCGGCGTTGGATACCAGCGCGAGCGGAAGAGCCGGGTGGCGAAAGATTACAAGCGGCAGTGGAGAAGAATTCCACGCTTTAAAGGACGCGAAGAGATGCAGACACGCTACGGCTGCGGTTGGACCGCTGCTTATTACCTACGGTGGTTTACGAGGTGGCGAATTGTTAGGCGATGTCATCGTCGCGGAGGAACCGCCGGAGCTTTCCGGGAAGTGCCGAGAGAGCGACACGGACTCCATCGGTGGCGTTAGCAGTCCAGGGAGCCCAGGGAGTTCGAACGGTAGCGGTACGAGCACTCGAGCGAGGGAGTTGCGATTGCACATCGACCATCGAAGTCCGAGTTGGGCGAGATGGCTCGCGGATGTAAAATTGACTCGAGAAGTTGCCGGTCCAAATGCGAGCCCTTTTGCGCTGAACAACAATCTACCGTCCCACCACATGATGAACGGATCGGACGGAGAAGACGAAGAAGAATACATGCGAAATAGAGAGGGCGTCTTGCGAGTCGGTGGTCGAACGTTATCGAGCGAAGATTTGAGAAATTTAGCCGCGAAAGAGAACGCGAAAGATGTCGTCACGGCGTTTGGGTCTCCCGCGGAAGTCGCAGGAGGGTTTCAAAACCGCGCGAATCGTGAAAGAGACAACGACGGCAACACGGATTCACCGGGTTCACCAGATCAAGTGATGAACGAAACCGCACAGCTTCGATTAGCGACGAATGCGACAGCGGAAGCCGCAGCTGCTATGGAGTTGGTCTCTCAGAGAAGATTACAATCGCTCGCTGCGGACGGTGCGGACCAAGACTCTCCGACGGATTCGCGAGACTCCAAAGGAAGTCTTAGAACGCCGCAAAATAGACGCACGACCCCGGGTTCAAATCCAAGATTAAGAGATTCGAGCGTTCGATTGCACCACCGTGCAGTTGTAGTTGCAGCGATGGGGGATAGCGGTGGACCTTTTTCTGGTTCAGGCAACGGAGGATCGGGAGGATACAACAGTAGCTTTGGTAATAATGCGAGCAGTGGAATGGACTCTGCCGGTGGATCCAATTCTAAACGGTTGGGGAGTTTAGTCAGACAATTAAGCATAGATCAGTTTGAAAACGAAGCTAGACGGATAGGTACGCCAGATTTCGGCGCGAACTCACCGGGCTATGCCAATGGCGGCACGCCGCAACGGTTCGCCCGGGAACAACGCGCCTCGAATTTAGGCCACGTGCCGGCTCACAAAACCGTCTTGTCGGCGTTGTTAAACCCAACCTCGTGGGAGGCGCCACCGAACAGGGCGTTTTTTATGAACGCGGCGCAAATCGACGAACTTTGCGACGCCGCCGAGGCTGTTTTCAAAAAAGAAAACACGGTGTTGCGCATCAATGCGCCGGTGAAAATTTTTGGCGATTTGCACGGTCAATTTTACGATCTGATGCGTTTATTTGCCGAATATGGAAGTCCATCTACGGCGGGCGATATCGCGTACATAGATTACTTATTCCTTGGCGATTACGTCGATCGAGGAGCGCACTCGTTAGAAACCATCGCGCTATTGTTGGCGTTGAAAATAGAACACCCAGAAAACGTGCACTTGCTGAGAGGGAACCACGAAGAGGCGGATATCAACGCGTTGTTTGGATTCCGCATCGAGTGCGTGGAACGGTTAGGGGAGCGCCTCGGCGAACACGCCTGGCGCAGATTCAACTCGCTTTTTGAGTGGCTCCCGTTAGCGGCGGTCATCGAAGATAAGGTATGTTGCATGCACGGTGGCATCGGTCGATCGATTGAAACCATCGAACAAATCGACCAGCTCGAACGCCCGTGCTCTATGGAGTCCGGTGGATTAGAACTCATGGATTTGCTCTGGTCTGATCCGACTGAAAACGATTCCGTGGAAGGCTTGCGACCGAACGCGAGAGGCCCTGGTTTAGTAACGTTTGGCCCGGATCGCGTCAAACAATTTTGCGAAAACAACGGTTTACAAATGATTGTTCGAGCGCACGAGTGCGTCATGGACGGCTTTGAGCGGTTCGCGCAAGGCCAACTGTTGACGTTATTTTCCGCGACGAACTACTGCGGAACCGCGAATAATGCGGGTGCGATTTTAGTGTTAGGACGCGATTTGACGCTCTACCCGAAGCTCATTCACCCGTTACCGCCGGAAGCGATGGATTCGGCTTCGCCCGGAGAGTTTGACCACGCGTTGTGGATGCAAGAAATCAATCGCGAACGTCCGCCGACGCCGCCGAGGAAAAATAGCTTTTTCGGCAACTCGTGATTTAGGCGGAGAGAGAGAGAGAGAAAGATGCCGTTGTTGCGATAGTCTAAACACCGCGCGTATCGCTTTTTTTGCTACTACAAACTACAAAACTTTTCTCCTTCGCTACTATTGCTATGCCGTTACTCTATAAACTCTCTTATTATCATTATTACACTATTATTCTACCGCCGTCTCGCCGCGAACGGCGCGGCGCTCTCCGACGACTTACCGTACAGCAACGTCGCCATCTCGCGATACTCCAACTGCACGCGTTCCCGAATCTCTCTCTCGCTGTATTGATTAAAATCAATCCGCAACGTCTCCACTGACTTGTGCCCTAAATCTTCGAGGAAAACTAAGGTGGCCTCGCCACAATCGTTCATGGTGAATACCATCACGTTCGAGCTCTCCCGCGCTTTACACGCGCGCAAATGTTCTCGCAAAGCGAGCAGAAAACTTTCAAAATCTATCGTAATGTTTTGTTTCTCCTTCATGCGCTCGAACGCGCTCTCGTCGATTTCGCAGTAATACCGAAAAAACGGATTCGTCGGGATGGATAAATCAATCGCGATCGCTTTACCAAATTCACCATTCTTCTTCTCCTTCTTCTTCTTCTTCTTCTTCTCGTCGTCGTCGTCGTCGTCGTCGTCGTCGTCGTCCAACGTAACAATCCGTCGTCGTCGAAAGTTTCTCGATTCCAATTCGTCCTCCTCTTCTCTCGTCGACATCCCGCGCATTCCGCGCACGGTAAACGTGAGCACACACGCGACTCTCGACCCTAAATCGTATATTCTTCGTTGTTTCGAAGAAGTGCTACTCTTCGTCGTCGTCGTCGTCGCGTTTTCTTCTTCTCCCTCTTCTTCGACCAACGAGACGACGCCTCTGAGTTCGATCGGGACCGCGATTGGATCGTGCGGGAAGTTTCCGAAACTGTTGGTCGTGGTGGTGTTATTTTTGCGCGTCGTCAAAGTCGTCGTCGTCGTCGTCGCGAACATTTTTTTTAGTGGCGAAGAAAGAACACGCTATATATATGTGTGTACTATGTATATATGTACTATATATATGTACTTCGTACACACACTGTGAATGAAGAACACGCTC
>Ga0181598_1004744_pt1 | contig 11131 bp, 7 predicted proteins | sample 041ome_4_FD_153295 | JGI IMG/M metagenome (GOLD analysis project Ga0181598, IMG submission 153295) | Coastal salt marsh microbial communities from the Groves Creek Marsh, Skidaway Island, Georgia - 041404US metaG (spades assembly) | ecosystem: Environmental > Aquatic > Marine > Intertidal zone >...
TGCCCGTTTCATGGCTGGCGCTGGAATGTCGAAGGCGAAAACCAATTTATTCTGGCGAAAGACGAGTTCAAAGGCGGTCAGCTAAAGTCGTCGGATGTTCCGCTCAAGGAGATGCATTGCCGTGAGTTTTTAGGCTTTGTGTTTGTTAATTTCTCGAGTAATCCGCCAAGTTTTGACGAGTTTATTGCGCCAATCAAAGACAAGATGAAAATGATGGCCGTCGAACACATGCGCAATTACTGGTGGAAGCGGATTCCGGTCGAGGCCAATTGGAAGTGTGCGCAAGAGGCCTTTCATGAGGGCTACCACGTTCCCGCTACTCACCCACAGCTCGAGACAGCAGCAGCCGATTTTATCTACGGCAGTGAGATAGCAGACGACTTCCCGTTTCAGCACTACAACATTGCTTACGATGCCTTCGAAGGTGGGCACGGGCGGTTTTACGCGGGTAAGACCGGCTCGGTCATGCAGGGTAAGGTAAGCGAAAAGTCCGATGCAGTGCCTACAGAGGATCCGGTCGATATTATGGCAGACCGTTTGCAGTTGCTCGTGGACGGGATGGATGCTCAGGTTCTGCAGAAAGACGTTGATCTTTTACGTGGACTGAAAGGCCAGTCGGTACCAGAAGGCTCGAGCGTCGGCGGCGAGTTTATGCGAGTTATCTACGAAGACGCGGCGAAGCGAAAGCGTGCCTTGCCAGATCCAACACCCGAAGCGTTTGCCATGTGGGGTGGCGAGATTTTCCTGTTCCCCAACGTTTGCCTGCTCTTCTCAGCCGGCAATATGATGGTGTATCGGGCCCTGCCAGTCGGTAATGATCCGAATCGTTGTACTTTCGAGATCATGTCGACCACTACGCTAGGCGAGGAAGAGACGCCAACCCGAGCGGTTTGTGAAGATGTGACTGACCCCTATGATCCGGATCAGGTGCGACTGATCCCTCGGCAGGATTTGGGCAATATTCCCAGAATGCAGAAAGGGATGCGCTCGGGTGGTATGTCACGGACTTGGCTGGCCGATTATAACGAAAAGATTATTCTGAATATGCATCAGGAGCTGGATCGCTACCTACTCGATCAAGTTTGATCATTCGATTGCCGATTGCCGATTGCCGATTGCCGATTGCCGATTGCCGATTGCCAATTGCCGATTGCCGATTGCCGCTCTTTTGTCGCGAGCGGTAGCGGCCCAATCTTTTGGTTATTACTGTGTGACGGAGTAGCCGCCATTGACGGGGTAGGTTTGCCCTGTAATCCAAGCCCCCGCATCCGAGCACAGAAACAAGGCCATACCGGCAACATCTTCTGGGGTGCCAAAGCGTCTGATCGCATAGCGTGACAGCTGCGCCTTGGTGCGCTCCGTTGCCATAAAGTGCTCCATTTGCTCCGGAGACATCGGGGGCTCCAAGGTCGATAGCGAGATGCAGTTCGCCGTGATGTTGTAGCGACCCGTTTCTTTGGAGAGTGATCGCATAAATCCGGCAGCACCCGCCTTGGCTGCGGCATAGGCGGCAAGCCGAGCATCGCCGACGCGCCCTGAGTCGGATATTGTGGTTACGATGCGTCCAGTTTGGGCCGCAATCATATCTTGTATCCCAACATGGCAGCAATTCATCACGCCGTGAAGATTAGTATGAAAGAACCTGCCCCAATCGTTTGGATCCGTATCCCAGAAAAGAGGGGACGAGCGCATGGCGTCAGTCGGTCCGGCGTTACCCGCGTTGTTTACAAGCAAGGTAACTGGGCCTAGCTCAGACCGCGCTTGGTCGAAGGCACGCTCCACGGACTCATAGTCGCCTACATCGGCCTGCACTGCTGTGGCGGCGACACCCAGCGCTTGAATCTCTTGTGCTACGGCCTCGGCGCGATCTAGGTGGTAATCATTGACCGCGACTCCGCCCGCATTGTGTTTGGCTAGAGCTATTGCGATGGCACGCCCTGCGCCTTGCCCTGCGCCTGTTACCAAAGCGAACTGTCCTTTTAAATCGAGGGGGTCTGCGCCAATCATGGGTATTCCTTTCTTATAGAGTCGGTGAATCGCTTTCGCTGAGGCGATTGAAAATAGCGTCAAAATGACTTTTAAGTCAACAACATTGTTGCATAATAGTGAGGCCTGTGATCTTATTTATACGATAGAAATTAGGAAGTGATAGTAGCAATTATTGGCTGCGCTGAGAGGATAATCTTGAGAACCATTGCGTTTATTATATTGCCTCTTGCTCTGCTGATCAGCGATTCGTTAGGCGCTGAAGATTTGCGTGTGCAATACCCAGAGGCGTCCGCTGAACAGGGTGCCTATTTAGCGAGGGCAGGCAATTGTTATGCCTGTCACACAGCTCAAGACGAGAGCCCGTATGCCGGCGGGGTCGCGTTTCAGACGCCATTCGGTACACTATACTCTACGAATATCACGCCCCATCCAGAGACGGGTATAGGCTCGTGGCGTTTTGAGGACTTCCGTCGTGCAATGAGCGAGGGCCTGCGGCCCAATGGCGAACACCTTTATCCCGCCTTCCCATACACTGACTTTGCTCAGATCAGTGATTCCGATCTTGCTTCGCTGTATTTGTATTTTAGGTCGGTTGAGTCATTTGACGCTAGGGCGCGAGAGAACGAGTTATCCTTTCCCTATAGCCAGAGAGCCCTGCTATCGCCCTGGAAGTTTTTGTTTCACGATCGTGCGACCTTTGAGCCCGATCCAAGCCAATCCGATGAGTGGAATCGGGGTGCCTACTTAGTAGAGGCGCTAGGACACTGCGGTGCTTGCCACACCCCCCGGAATGCGTTGGGAGCCGAGCGCGCCGATTTGGCGCTGAGCGGTGCGGTTATTCAAGACAAAGTAAAATTGGGCTTCTACCGTGACTGGGCTGCGACTAACTTGACCAATTCTCCGCGAGGCTTAGCGAGTTGGAGCGAGGAAGATATCGTCGCTTATCTGAAAGCAGGTCAGAACGACAAGGCCGTCGTACACGGCCCGATGGTCGAGGTGGTAATGCACTCTACTCAGCATCTGACAGACACGGATCTTCACGCTATGGCGATCTACCTTAAGGCGCAAGAGTCCGTTGAGCACGTGATCGAGTCTGTCCCGAGTGATGAGCAGCTCGCCGCCGGAGAATTGGTGTATACGGTGCATTGTGGTTCATGCCATTTGCCCGATGGAACCGGGGATTCGGGTCTCGGAGTGACCTTGAATCAAAACCCCATTATACAAGCCGATGATCCCTCCTCACTCATTAACGTCATTCTGTATGGCCCACATTTGCCTGCCCCTCCGTTTACCGTCAACCGAACTACCATGAAAATGTTTGGTAAGCGGCTATCAGATGATGAGATTGCGGCGGTCTCGAGCTATCTGCGGGTCAATTTCGGCAATCAAGCCGGTGCGGTGGATGCCGCTCAGGTTAAGCGTCAGCGTTGAGGGCTATCTATTATGAAAAAAAGTAAGGCAGCGACACTTAGCATCATTGCAGCCATGTATGCCGTGGCGATTCATGCGGAACCGCGCTTTATGCAGGGGGATGCGGCGGGTTTCGTTGTGTCGGATATTAAGTACGCGCTAGGGCCCGATGCCAGTGAGACCGGTGCCTGTCCTGCGGGGATGAGCAAGAACGTGGTGGAGATCTATATCGAAGAACATGGGATAGTTCGTGGTGAGGGTGAGACCGAAGGCGATTTCAACAGACGAGTGAGACGCGACTCGCGGATTTATTCTCAGAGCCCTGAAGGAAAGAACTACTGTAGTTTTCCGGAGCTCGCCCAGCCCGATCCGCACTTTAAGACGGTTCAGCGGAGTGACATCAAAGTTCGCGGTATAAATATCGACGGACGAGCGAGTCTCAACGACTTTCTGGATGCTCAGGGAAATCGAGGTATAGATAATCAATTCTTTCGTGTCGTTGGCTGCAGTCGATCATTCCAGTCAGAGGGGCTGTCGAATCACTTTGTCACCACAATGAAAACCGGTGCATGGGGTATCACAATTCAATTGTCTGGGCTCGACGACATTAAGAATGATAACGAAGTAAAAGTGGTGATTGCCGCCAATGCCGACCCCATACAGTTGAGCGCCGCACGCGATGCATTGCCATATGCCACCTATGCGCGAAGTCAGGATCCGAGATTTCGCGCAGAGACGACTGCCCGCCTAGTGGATGGTGTGCTCACAAGCGACCCCGTCGATATGCGTTTTCACAAAGTGGTTAACAGTATGATCCTCGAGCGACCGCTACAGCAGGCGCGAGTGGTGGCGACGCTAACAGAAGAGGGTCTCTTGAACGGCTATCTTGCGGGTTACACTCCGGTAGAGGCCCTCTATGATTTCGTTTATGGCTACCGAAGCGGCAAGACGAGCGAAGGGGAGCTCTCTCCTTTGCGTGAGCGTTCCGCGAACGGCACAGCTTTCGTGCTTGGCCATACTTGCAACGGTGGCTACTATGCCCTTAAAGAGCACGCCGACGGGCTCCCAGATCCCGAAACCGGCCTCTTTACCGCGATCTCAACGCAATACGAGTTTTCCGCCATACCGGCCTTTATTGTTGATGTAGAGACAAAAAGTCTTAACAGCGAGCTGACTCCAGGGAGGCTTCTCTGATGGATCTTCGAAAGAGCCGATTCGGAGGCCTGAACTTCGGTAGGCAAACTGCCCAATCTACTGTGGGCTACCTTACACGTGCCAGCGCTATTGCGGTGATTGTCATCCTAAACTTGGCGGGTTGTTCCGCTGAATTCGGTACCTCAGACAGAAACGGCGTCAGTGCCCTAGGTGAGCCACCGCCCGTGGGCGGTCCACCTCTCGTCCGACGGCTTACTGAATCCCAATATCGCGCCACAATCGCCGATATATTTGGGCCAGATGTACCCATCGTTGCGCGCTTTGGTCGCGAGCTTCGAGCCGATAATATGATTGCCATCGGTACCAGCAAAGCGGGCATTTCGCCGTTCAGTCTCGAGCAGTACGACAATGCCGCGGCGGGTATTGTGGATTTCATTTTTGCCCCCGAAAATCGGGCTCGGTTTATGACTTGCGAGCCTGATGCAGATTCGGACTTCGATGAGCAGTGCGCGCGAACTACTATCGAGCACTATGGTTCGAAGTTATTTCGACGCCCACTCCGAGAGGAGCAAATAGCACGGTACCTAGAGCAGGCTCGGCGATCGACTGAATTGGTGGCGGATTATTACGTAGGCCTAGGCCTTGCTCTTCGAGGCCTATTATCGGCGCCAGAATTTTTGTTTCGCATAGAAGAAGTGGATGAACAAAATCCCGATTCGCTCAGTGCGTTTTCAAAAGCGGAGCGATTGAGCTTCTTTCTGACGAATTCCGCGCCGGATGACGCTCTCCTGGCCGCGGCTGAGAGCGGTGCACTCAATACCGCTGAGGGCCTGGAGCAACAGGTTGAGCGTCTGATGTCCTCATCTAAGTTTGAGCAGGCCCTTCGGGCCTTCTTCGCCGACATGCTCGAGTTTGATTTATTCGAGGATTTGACCAAAGACGCTCAGCTGTACCCGGCCTTCAGTCCGGTCGTGGCGCTCGATGCGCAGGAGCAGACTTTGAAGACGATAGTGCACCATCTTGTAGATCAGCAGGGTGACTATCGTGACCTCTTCACTTTGCGCGAGACTTTCTTGACCCGCGCCTTGGGTATCGTTTACCAATTGCCAGTGCCAACTCGCAATGGCTGGGAGCAAACCGTTTTTCCCGAGGATAGCGAGTATGCCGGTATCCAGAGTCATCTGTCGTTCCTGGCCTTGCACTCGCATCCCGGGCGCTCTTCACCTTCGCTCCGCGGCAAAGCGATTCGCGAGGTGTTTCTTTGTCAGGAGGTGCCTGATCCGCCCGCAAACGTTGTTTTTAATGCCTTGGTTGATACCGGCGGCAACACCATGCCAACAGCTAGAGATCGCTTGCATGCGCATAATTCCGAGCCCGCTTGCGCCGGCTGCCATAAAATAATGGATCCTCCCGGCTACGCGCTTGAGAACTACGATGGTGTAGGTACTTGGCGAGACACAGAAAACGGCGCGGTGATCGATGCCAGCGGTAATTTAGATGGGCGCCCATTTTCGTCGCCCTTGGAATTTGGTGAGGCACTCCGCGATCATCCGGAAACAGGTAAATGTGTCGTGGAGCGTATGTATCGCTTTGCAGTCGGAAGAGATATTGTCTGGTATGAGCGCGAATACATGGATTACTTAATTGAAGCGTTTAAAGCGCGCGAATACAAAGTGCCATCACTCATGCGCGACATCGCGATGAGCGAGAATTTTTTCACAATTGATAGTGATGCCGTTCGGTATGAAGGAGCGAGTTTATGAAGACATTATCTCGACGTCGGTTTTTGCGGGGTACCATGAAGGGCGCCGCTATTGGGGTGGGCTTGCCTTTTCTTGACTCCATGTTGAACGATTCGGGTAAGGCCTTTGCTGCGACCGGGCAACGTATCCCAGTACGCTTCGGCACTTGGATTTGGGGCTGCGGGATGATTCCAGAACTTTGGGTGCCTAAGCAAACCGGCTACAACTACACCATGCCTGAGCACCTTAAGCCGGTTGAAGGCTATCGCGATAAGTTGGCCCTGCTGAGCGGATTTGATGTGAAGCTCGACGGTGTGCCAAATAAGCCGCACGTGACGGGCTGTTTTGGCTTGCGCACGGGCATCCCCATTCCTGATCGGCAGGTTAAAGCGCCGACTTTCGATGTGTTGATTGCCGATGCCATCGCAGATACGCGCTTCCGCTCGGTTGAGTTGAGCACGACGGGTATGCAACGATCCTATTCGTATCGAGATGCGGGCTCGCCGAATCCAAGCGAGGTAAACCCGCTAGCGCTCTATCATCGCTTATTTGGTGAGGGATTTCAGGACCCCAATCAGGCCAGTTTTACGCCTGATCCGCGCTATATGGCGCAGCAGAGCGTGCTGTCTGCCGTGCAAGAAGAGCGCAAGGCGCTCATGGCAAAAGTCGGGGCAGCCGATCGCCAGCGGTTGGATGAGTACTTCACCTCCTTGCGTGAACTTGAGCAAAAGCTGGCCCTGCAGTTGCAACCGCCGGCTCCGGTTAAAAACTTCGTTATGCCCGAGCCTCCGGAAGCCAATCCAGTTGATGCTGAGATGGCGAATGTAATCGAGAATCACAAAATCATGGCGAGTCTTTTGGCGCGCGCGCTGCAGTGCAACCAAACCAAAGTGTTTAACGTGCTATTTTCGGATACGACGTCGAATTTGCGCCGGCCTGGGGTGTCATCGACACACCACACACTAACACATGAAGAGCCCATTGATCGCGAGCTCGGCTATCAGCGTGAGGTAGCGTGGTTCGCTGAGCAAAGTATGTTTGCATGGCGTGACTTTTTGGATGCCTTGGATTCCATTCCGGAGGGCGACGGCACACTGCTGGATAACTGTTTGGTTTTGGCGCATTCGGACTGCTCGCTCGCCCACGCTCACGCCGTTGAGGGTATACCCGTTATGATCGCGGGCAACGCCGGCGGTCGAATAAAAACCGGATTTCACTTGGCTGGGAACGCGGACCCGGTAACCCGTGTTGGTCTTACAGTGCAGCAGGCGATGGGGCTTAATGTAGAGACGTGGGGTGGTTTATCCATGGCGACCAACAGAACAATTAACCAGCTGCTGGTTTAGGTTGCTCCTGAGAAAAGACTCAGAGCTGTAAGGAAAATGAAGTAGGACAAGGCCTGCAACAACAAAAGAGAAAACATAAGCCAAGCCCCGGTTAAGTGAAGTGTAAAGACCATATTACACTCGAACTGTGCTGTAAGTTGGTTCGCTTCGGTTTGGTCGTTTTAGAGGCTTTGGTAGTTTTAAGAGGTTTAAGAGGCTCGATAGATCTCTCGCCCCCCGATCCACGTTCGTGCAACCGGATTCAAATCTTGCGTTGCGGCGATAGTGGGCCAGGGCGATTTCAGCAATACGAGATCGGCCGGTTCTCCTATCGCTATTCTGTTCAATTCGACTCCGGGTTGATCCGCTCGATAAAGAAAGCCTTCCAGAGCCTCTGCAGCACTCACTGCTTCATGCTCTCCTATGATCTTGCCTGCTTTCGTTCTGCGAGTGGTTGCAGCCCAGATGGCTCGCCACGGGTTGGCGTCCCCAAAAGGCGCATCGCTCCCGAAAGCCAATGCTACGCCCTCTTTTCTTAGACTCGCTAAGCGATACAGGTCGTGCTGGTCATGTGGTTCGACTTCCGCAAGGTAGTGATCGCCCCGCTGGTGTATAAAATGGGGTTGCGTGACCACACGCAGGCCGAGATCGCGGATGATCGTGAGTTCGTGATCCCCACACACGGAATTGTGCTCGATGCGATCGCCCTTTTCGACTCCCGCGATCTCAAAGGCGCCCAAGGTAAAAATCAACTCTACGCGAGTTGCGCAATGGACCGCGACGTTACGGCCTGACTTATGCGCGCTGCGGATACGTTCGATGACAGTGTCAATCATCGGAAGTTGCGACTCCAATAGGTGGATTTTGTGTTCACCCAAGGTGATACGATCATTGGCATCGGGCGCAGTGAAATCGAGCCGGCCCATGACGCGAAGGTTTTGCTTTAGCGCGCCCAATTGTTGTGCCTTGCTGAAAATCGCCCACTCTTCGAGACTGTTATTCGGTGTTGTATCGGTTACGCCCGTTATACCAAAAGAGGCGAGATTTTGAGAGACTTGGCTCAAGTCAGGTGGCGAAGAGGGCAGATGTTTTTTTATCCAGTCATCCTCGTCGAAGAGGCGCCCCGTTAGCTGGTTGTCTTTACATTCGAGTCCCGCCGGTAGGTGGGCGCTTTGTTCATTCGCTGGCGCGTCTGGTTGCAAGCCTAAGGTTCGCAACCCAGCTGAATTGAACACCCAAAGCCGCCCTGTTTTGTGTTGGACTCGGACAGGGCGGTTAGGTAGATAGCGATCCAGATAAGAACGATCGATGTCCCCCGCAATGCCCTCGTGGTAATGAATAATGCGTAGCTCAGTCGAGTTTTCACTGCCGCCCATTGATCGAAGCAATCCTTGAAAATCATTCGAGTCGATCAGTGTTTCGCAGGAAATCGAACGCAGTGACGCCGCATACGAGTTCAGATGGATGTGGTGATCGTGCAATCCGGGAAGTAGCAGAGCGCCGTGCGCATGATGTACCGCCTCACTTTTGCTCGGGGTGAGGTGTTTGGCGAGCCCCTCGATCCCTGCCGCGCTGAAGCGAATGTCCATTGTGGCTAGATCTGGCCAGATAGTCGCGTTTTTAATAAGCACTGCCATGCCTCTTTTGCCTGTACAATCCGCGATGGTGCGGTCATTTCCGCTGTGTTTTGATTTGCTGTTTACCTAAACCAAAGATAGGCATTATACTACAACACTGTTGATTAACTAATTTCTTGGAGCCCTTATGTTTTCAGCGATCGTAATAGATAAGAACGATGAAGGTCAAAGCGTTGCAATTCAGCAACTTGATGAATCACAGCTGCCCGAGGGCAACGTTACCATAGACGTCGAGTACTCATCGATTAACTTTAAAGATGGTTTGGCGATTACCGGCGCCTCGCCGGTCGTGCGTAAGTTCCCAATGGTTCCTGGAATTGATCTAGCGGGCGTGGTGAGTGCGAGCGATAGCGACGAATATCAAGTGGGTGATCGTGTTGTTCTGAATGGTTGGGGTGTTGGTGAAGGTCACTGGGGCGGCTTAGCGCAGAAAGCGCGTCTAAATGCCGACTGGTTGGTGGAGCTCCCTGCAGCGTTTACCACCAAGCAAGCGATGGTAATCGGTACGGCGGGTTACACTGCGGCCTTGTGTGTTGATGCGCTTGTTAACTATGGCATCACACCGGAACAAGGTGAAATTTTGGTGACGGGTGCGACTGGTGGTGTCGGCAGTTTTGCGGTCAAATTGCTCGCTGCGGCAGGTTTTACTGTGGTGGCGGCGACAGGTAAGGCGAGTGAAGAGGCGTATTTGAAGAGCTTAGGCGCCACCTCGGTTGTGGACCGCGCCGAATTCACAGAAAAGGGTCGCCCACTGCAGAAAGAACGTTGGGCTGGTGTGGTAGATGCTGTCGGCAGTCACACCTTGGCGAATGCCTGTGCAGCCACCAAGTATCGCGGTGCGGTAGCCGCCTGTGGTCTGGCGCAGGGAGCCGATCTGCCGGCAACCGTAATGCCCTTTATTTTGCGCGGAGTCGCGCTCTTGGGTGTCGATAGTGTGATGGCGCCGAAGTCGATTCGTTTGAAAGCCTGGGAGCGCTTGGCGCGCGATATTGATTCTGCCTCTTTAGATACCATCGCAACTGAGCTCAACCTGAGCGAAGCGGTCGGTGCCGGTCAAGACATCATTGCGGGTAAGATCAAAGGGCGCGTAGTTGTTGACGTTAACCGCTAAAGGCGAATTCGGGGGACCGATCTCGTTTGCTCGAGGTCGGTCCTTTTGTATATGACGCGAGCCAAACCAGACGCGCCTTCGGTAGGCACTCTCGAGCCTCTGCGTTCCCCCGCCTTTCGCAATATCTGGATCGCGAGCCTACTGTCTAATATCGGCTTTATGATTCAAAGTGTTGGTGCTTCTTGGGCCATGGCCTCAATCGCGGGCCCCGCTTTTGTTGCGCTGGTGCAGACGGCCACGTTTTTGCCACTGGCGCTCTTGACCCTACCTGCGGGTGCGATCGCGGATACTTTTGATCGTCGCAAAACACAGCTCGTTGCTTTACTTATCAGCATGATAGGCGCGAGTTCATTACTTGTTCTATCTTTGACTGATTTGCTCACACCGTGGGCTTTACTGGGAGTGTGTTTTTGGATTGGTTGCGGTATGGCGCTATTCGGGCCTGCATGGCAAGCCTCCGTTGCTGAGCAGGTAGATTCAAATGCGCTAGCTCAAGCAATTACGCTAAACGGCAGCAGTTTTAATTTGGCCAGAAGTGTGGGTCCTGCGTTGGGTGGTGTCATTGTTGGCTCACTGGGGGTCGCCTACACATTTGCGACCAACGCCGTGTTCTACCTCCCTATGTTTTTTGCGCTGTTGCTTTGGAAGCGCAAGGTTGAACCAGCGCGAATCGCCCCCGAGCGTTTTTTTGCCGCAATTGGCGCCGGTGTTCGATATATCATTCATACCCACCAGGCCAGAAGTATCATAGGGCGGATGTTT
>Ga0181598_1004760_pt1 | contig 11110 bp, 6 predicted proteins | sample 041ome_4_FD_153295 | JGI IMG/M metagenome (GOLD analysis project Ga0181598, IMG submission 153295) | Coastal salt marsh microbial communities from the Groves Creek Marsh, Skidaway Island, Georgia - 041404US metaG (spades assembly) | ecosystem: Environmental > Aquatic > Marine > Intertidal zone >...
AGGCATATGCGTATTCACACGAACGAGAAACCGTACGAATGTGATGTGTGCGATGAAGCTTTTCGTCAATATGGTCATTTGCAAAGACACATGCGTATTCACACGAACGAGAGACCGTACGAATGTAATGAGTGCGATAAAGCTTTTCGTGAATCGAGTTCTTTGAAAAGGCACATGCGCACTCAACATTAGCTCCTTAATAGTCCTGGTTTACATATATACCCGTACAAAAGTACCTTCACGCCAGCACTTTCCCTTTCTCAGTCTTGCGCGCCCCGCGAAGCAAGAAATGAAGCACCCAATTTTTCCTTCTTTTTTGTCTGTCCTTTTGTGTCACATTTGTAGTGCTCCTCCTCATTCATCTCTCTCTCAGACAACACGCAAACACACGACTACTTCTTTTACGCGCATCTTTCATCGCAGACGAGGAGGCGTTCGTTGTTGTTGTCGTCGCGGGCAAACTTTCTCATCCTCTCTCTTATTCTCTCTCTGATCTCTCACGTCGTCGCGAAAGAACTCATCAATCCCGAAAAAAGGAGGAGAGTTCTTTCTCATCGAAGAAGACAAAGACAAAGACAAAAGACGAGAGAGAATACTACGATTCGATCATAAAACGATGATGATGATCCGAAACCGAAAGTTTTCCATCGTAGACGCGGTCTCGCACCCGTTCAAAACGATCGCGGCGAAGAGGAAGCAAAAACGAGCGACGTTTTTTGAGAATTTGGAAAATTACGACGAAGAACGCATCAACCAAAGGGCGGTTTTGTTGGAGAAGTTACGAAAGAGGTACGAGGAAAGGAAGGATTTGAAGAAGACGACGAGGAACGGGAGCAGTAATAGTAAGACTGAGGGGAGGACAGATAATGACGCGGGAGAGAAGAAGAGTAACAACACGGCCCCGGCGTCTCCGAATAAAACAAAGAAGAAGATGGAAAGGCCTATAATCCAAGAGCACGACGTTCCGAAGCTTTCGCCGGACGCGCTGGCCGCGGTGGTGGAAGATTTGAGACACGGAAGAGATAAATTTTCCATGACGGACGCGATGAGTATTATAAGCGGCGCGACTGTGTTATTTTCTCGAGAACCGAACGTGTGCAGAGTGTATTCGCACGAAGACGAGGACGGGTTCGTGATTATCGTCGGCGATATCCACGGACAGTTGGAGGATGTGTTGCACTTGTTGACGGTGTGCGGGATGCCATCGGAGAAGAATATATACGTTTTTAACGGTGATTTAGTCGATCGCGGAGGAAACGGGTGCGAGGTTGTGCTTTTGATTTTAGCCATGAAGTTGCAACATCCAGAGTTTGTGCACGTGAACAGAGGGAACCACGAGGACCCACACATTAACATTTTCGGCGGCTTCGAGGAGGAGTGTTTGAAAAAATACGACCACGGCGTATTTCAAGCGTTTCACGAGTGTTTTAGGTGGTTTCCGATATGCACGATCGTAAACGACCGCGCGTTTGTCTGTCACGGAGGACCGCCGATGGAAGCGGATGGCTCTTTAGTTTCCGTGAAGCGGTTGGAGCAAATCCAGAAAGGACCGAGTTTTTTCGAATCGAAGAGCGCGAGACGGTTGGCGATGAAAAAGCAGAAGAAAGTGACAAGGAAAATGATGATGCTGAAGAAGAAGAGAGATGAACGCGTAAAACAAGCGAATGTACCGGGTAATAATAATAGTAATAACGCGGGACGAAAGAAAGAGGACCCCGAAGAAGAAGAAGAAGAAGAAGAAGATGCTGATGATGACGACGACGACGACGACGATGAACTGAGCGACGACGAATACGATTTAAAAACCGAACGAGAATTTCTAATCTGTAAATCTATGATCTGGTCGGACCCACACCCAAACGATGATTTCGTTGGCGTGGAAAATTCCACACGAGGTGCCGGCGGTTTATTCGGCGCGAACGTCACGCACGAATTCCTTAAAGAGAACAAGTTATCCTGCCTTGTGCGTTCGCACCAGTGCGTCGCGAGCGGCATCGAGACGTGTCACGACGGTCGACTGTTTACGGTATTTTCGGCGAGTAACTATTGCGGGAAATCCGGGAACAGAGGCGCTATACTCCGTTTACAACGAAACGATAAGCTCCCGCAACCGAAATACGCCATGACGTGGAAAAACGAGGATTGCGTAAACGTCGACTTGCGGCACAAAGTATCGTTTCATCGTAAAAAAGGAGACAAGAAACGCGCTTTGCAAATGGCCGCGATGCAAGCGAGCGAGTACATCATCGAGTACAAGAGAGAATTGTTTGACCACTGGTCGAGCATAGACATTAAAGGGAAAGGTAGAATAACTCGCGAACAGTGGGCGGATGGTTTAAAACGGTGTTGAAGCTCCGCTCGCAGTGGAAAAAAATGTTCCCGATGTTAGTTAGCGCGAACGAAGTCATGACCGGAGGCTTGTTTTCCATGAAACCAAGAAAAAAGACGCAATCAATGGACACTCTTGAAAAAGCGTCTTCCTCGTCGTTTAAGAAAGTATACGTGAAATTCCCGGAATTCTTGGCGCGATACACGCCGAGGCTGAAATCTGGCTGCCGAGAGTGGCAAGAAGAAGTTTTGGACGAACTTCGACAAGCGCTGATCACTGAGGCGAAAAATTTATCCTCCGCGTTCGAAAAAATGGACGTGGACGGTTCCGGTTCCATCGACTCGAAAGAGTTCACGAAAGCCATACGAAACATTCCAAATTTAGACGTGCTTTCCAACGCGCAAATTCTCTCCGTGTTCAACGCGTTCGACGTAGACGATTCCGGGACGCTCGATTTAGGCGAATTTAGTTCCATGTTTGAAGATTTCGTCAGCGAAGAGGCGGAAAACGAATTTTTACCAGATGTTTCTTCGCCTGGATCGCCGAGCACGAGAGCACGAAACGACGAGGTTTCCGTGTTGTGGAAAGATCGATCGTCGAAAGGAAGAGGGCAAATCGCGAAAATGATTTCTTTGAGTCGTTCGTTCAATCGCGTTTTATCTCTCAAGGAGAAGGAAGAGCGAGGGAGCGCGACCGAGGAAGAGTTACAATCGATCGCGTCTTTGAAGAAAATACTCTCCGGAGGAGGCGGCAAAGGAGGACGAGGAGAACAAGAAGGAGACAACGGCGACGACGAAGAGGAGGTTAAAATAAGCGACGTATGGAACGACGACATCGAACAAGCGATTTCAAAATTATTCACGGGATACAAAAAAGAGTTGCATCACGTGTGGCACACGATCATCGCCGCCGCTGGAGGCGAGCGAAAGAAAGAAACGCACCACCAATCCATATCTAACGCACACTTTGTGGATCTCATGTTATCCTTAGACGAGGTGATCAACGGCGATCTCAACGTGCTCACCGAGTCGAGCGCGAAACGGTTAGCGGAGCACATGGACACGAACAAAGATGGCACCATCGATTACGACGAGTTTATACGCGCGACTGAACCCGATGTCGAACAACTGAACAGATATTTGGCGTTTGACATTGATTTGTTCGAATCTCAAAGGAAAGCTGGCGTGATGTGATACAATTTCTTTATTCTCGTACCTTCGCACGTACGCGCGTCCTCCTCTCTTTCCTTTTGTTTCCTTTCCTCAACCGAAGGGGGAAAAAGGAGGAATTTTTTAATTGTTCCTCACTCTTTTTACCTGAGCGCACATCGTCCGCGCATCACCAGAGAGCGCAAACGCATCGCGAAAGCCGCGAGACGGGCAGACAGAGAAAGAGAGACGACAAAAAAGCGGATATCGAAGAAGAAGAGAAGGTTCTGTGGGTTATAGTCTTTACTACGCGCGACGGAGAGAGATTTATTAATTGTGGTGTCGAAAGACATTTATTCTGACTGTGCACAGGTATCTTATCTATATATGAAATTCAATGTGCGCGGATGTATCTGCGCCTCGCTCGTTTTGGCGTGCTTCCTCCTGGGTTTGCTCGATGGCGCGCGCTCGGAGACGGTCACCCCGACGTGGTATTCCATCTCTCACAACGGGGGCGCGCGTTCGTGGCGATCGGTCGCGGTTCATAAAAACGGAGTCGTCATGGCCGCAGTGGTGAAAAACGGAGGGTTGTGGATTTCTAAAAATGGGGGCGAACGGTGGACACTCTCGGAAGGCGCGCCGACGGACGCGGACTGGTTCGGCGTTTCCATCGCGGACGACGATCCGAATTATATGATTGCATGCGTTATTCGCTCACATTTGTATCGCACGACAGATGGCGGCGCCACGTGGACGACGTTTACGAATGAAGCGGTAATGTTGGAAAGTACCGGAGCGTGGCCCAGTTGGAAGGGTACGGCTCTCTCCGCGAACGCGAAGTATCAACTGGTGAACTCTTTCAGTGGACACATGTTTAAATCGAGCGATTTTGGAGCGACATGGAGTCGAGCGCAACTTGGCACTGCAACTGGTAGATTGCAAGATACGGATGGGAATATTATCGGCGATTACACCGGCGGGGACATCGGGGCGAAAAATTACTACAGCTGCGATATGTCCGCCGACGGAAGATATCAAACCGCCGTGGTATCCAATGGTTTAATTTATGTATCGAATGATTACGGCGAGACATTTCTTCCTCCGTTTTATGACGGAACTGCGGGACAGAACCCGGTTGGGAATAAAGTTGATTCATGGCAAACTGTGAAAATGAGCGAGGATGGGAAATACCAGTTAGCTTGCGTTTATTTGACCGGACATCTGACGCTATCAACAGATTACGGAGTCAGCTGGAAAAAAGTGGCCGAGGATGAGTGCCTCGATGCATCAACGTGTATTGATAGTTTGAATTATCAATACGTCGCTGTTTCAGAGGATGGAAGCGCGATGATGGCCGCGGTAACTAACGGGTATTTACTACGCTCGACGGATTACGGGGCCACTTGGGCATATTTGACAGATCAAGGTAGAGGAACGTGGACGAGCATTGGCATGTCAAACGATGGTAAAAACGTTCTCGCGTCGTGGTCGACATCTTATTTATATATTGGACAGTACAAGTGCGTCTCGGGTACCTATGGAACTTTTCCAGATTGTAAAACCTGTCCGAAAGGAACGTGTTCGCTCGGCGGGGACGACACTGGCTCGAGTAGTTGTTTGGCTACTCTATGCTACACTCTCGACACCACTTCAAAGGGTGATATTTTAATACGCGACGTGATAACCATGACATTGACGTTGCCAGAAGCACTTCCGGCGGGTAACGAGCTTCGCTTTGAGTTGTATTCTGGCGGTGGCGGTGGTGGCGGTGATCTTGAAGAGGGTACGATCTTTATCCACGCCGCGGATGATACCGGCTCGGAGTTGATAACTGACTCCTTGGCGAACAACGTTCTTACATTCCTTCCGGGCGAAACGACCAAGCCGTTCAAGATTACACAAACAAGTAATGTCGCGACGGGCTTGTACGTTGTATTTGAAAACACTGTCGTTGGTGGCGCATATAATCTTCCCAATCGCTACGCGATTTATTCTCCAAAAACAATAAGAGCGAGGAAGAAGAAAATATATACCCCTATTATCAACAGCGGGAAAAGTCTAGACTACTTGGAGCGGTACAATTTTACTACTCGGCTCGAGGTGTTACCGTCGCAGTACTTGCTCGATAGTGGAGAAAGTTTCGCATTGAGTGTCACTTCAAGCGCTCTTATCTTTCGAACGAGTACCGGAGAACCGGAGCTTACGTTGGATTCAGCGTCGCTGGAAACATCTTTGATCATTTATGGTGTAGAGATTGGCACTCAAAGTATTAAAATCGTGGTACCCCAAGGAGGAAAATGGGTGGAAGAATACGAGCCTGCCGAGGATAGAGTCGACGTGGAGGTTATCTGCGGTGTAGGTTCAGTTCCAGAGCTCGAAAACACATACACTGGAAAGCAAACAAAAAAATGCATCGCCTGTCCGACTGGCACGGTTTCGTTTTCTGGGGCTGAATCTTTATTGGACTGCGTTTGCCCCTTGAATACTGTCGATATTAGGTTGTCTGGATTTCTATCCGACACTTACACCGTGCCCGTTGATGTCTATCCCTGTCTATCGGCATCGTTATATTGTGAAAAACGTGTTTTTGACGTAGAATTGGGCGAGTATCAACAATGCGTCGATTTCGTTGGAGGTAAACCCGTAGGAATATCGAAAAATTACTATCGCTACGAATTCAATACTTGGCAACTCGTCATTCCCGGTCAGGAAACAGCGACACTCACTCTTACAGACGAACACTTGACGAAACTGAAGCCTGTTGTTGCAGTTTTGAATTGCAAAGGTGTAACCTGCGAATATAACGCGACGGGATTGGATTCGACGGGTTGTTTAAGCGGGAGCATCGGACCAATGTGTTCCGTTTGTGAAGACGACTATTTTTGGCATCAAGATGACGAAATGTGCACGAAATGCTCAAGTAATCCGGACGGTTATTTTTCGGCTGAATTTCTCGGGATGACTTTTGCTACAACTGCGTTTATTCTTGGCATGGCGTTTCTGATTGTTCCCATTCGAGACAGGTTGGACGAGATAGAGATTTTTCGTAACCGAGTTCGTCAAGAATTCCGCACGCGGTTCGGTTTGTTCAAAAGCGAAGTGGCTACGGGTAAAAAGGAATTACAGTTTTTGACTGAAGGTACCACTCTTAAGGAGAGACTTTCGTATGCACCTCACATGCCAAATAATATGCGTTTTCGCGTTGGTCAGAAGATATATAATTTCCTCAACGACTTCTCGCCAAAAATGAAGCTTCTCGTTGGGTTTGTTCAAATAATAGTTCTTTGGCCCGAGTCTCTGTATTTTGTTGAGTGGCCAAAAAGTTTGAACAACTTTGTAACTGCGATGAAGATATTCTCTTTGAACTTTGAAGTCCTGCCGATTGATTGCGTCGTGCAAAGAGATTATTACGCAAACTTCTTCGCCGCAACGTTAAGTCCTGTGGTTACGTGTCTTTTCATCATGATTTCTTTCGGCATCGCGTCTCTTTATCTCTCCATACGAGATAAGAATAACGAAAGATCTCGTCGTTATATTGGCTACGGCGTGAAAGTTTGCATATTATTTCTCTTTATTATTTATCCATCGGTTTCTGGCATGATTTTGCAGTACTTTCCGTGCAGAGATATCGGTAGTGGCGTGAATTTTTTGCGCTTTAGTATTGAAACTTCTTGCGATACTTCAAAATACGATGATTTTGCTGGGATAGTTTACTTTATGCTCACCGTTTACGTTATCGGTATTCCAGTTTTATTTCTCTCGATGATGCCCACGGCTTCGTACTCGAAACATTTCCGCTTTCTTTTAAAAGATTACAAGCCGGAGTTCTGGTACTTTGAAATCATCGATATGATGAGAAAGCTGTTTTTAGGGGCCGTGATTATCTTTGTCGGCGATGAGGAGAGTTCTTTGCAGCTCTACGTGGTTGTTTTTAGCTCGATGCTATTCGCGTTAATCTTGGGACTGTTCAAACCTTTCATCCGTGAGGACGATAACGTCCTGTCTCAAGTCATAAACATGGAGTTGGGCTTTATCGCGCTCGTTGCAATTGCAATCAACGATGGAGAAGATTCTCTCGGCTCAAAATCTATCGTCGATGGTTTGATTCTCTTCGCGGTCGTGACAGTATGTGCCACATGTATCGGCTCGGCTTTCTATATATTTTTCTCAAGGGGCTCGAACAGGGCAGATTTTTCAAAGTACGATGAAGACATGTCGGGTGATTTGGACCGGGACGAATTAAAGATGCTTTTGCGCGACTTGAATAAGATCGACAGCGACGACGTTTGCGACGAAATTTTCGCCAAGTTTGATAAAGAGCACGTCGATTCTCTCGATTTTGACGAGTTTATCGAAGCCGGAGTATTTTTGCATGCGTTACCGACGCAAAAGTCTCTATTAGGGAGGACTTTATCCTCTCGAGCCGAAAAGGAAGTGCAGCCGTCGAAGAACACAGACACGTTTATGCGCGGGTTGTCGAGAAAGTTCACGATGAAAGGCACGGGTTCGTTCAAGATTTAATAATGTACGTTATATTTTGTATTTTGGGCTATAATAATCTTTTCCGTCGTGTTGTAGTTCTGTTTGTGTCGTATTCTTTTCTATATTTATACCGCGCCAACCGCCGCATCTCCCTCCGCGTAACCAATCAACCCCAAGTAATCCTCCTTAATCGTGGCTATGCAGAAAATATCGTTCGCGTCTATTCTCATCCCGACAATCTTCACCCTCACTTCACAATCTACCCCAATCGTAATCTGCCCGTCGTCCGACTTGTAACAATTCTCATCCGTCACGTATTTCACGTCGTCCGGGACCAACGAATTACTCACGAACAACTGCAACGGCCCGGCTTCCGCGAAGAAACCAAACTTATTCACTTGCGTCACGACCGCGTCCAACACTTCGTTCTTAAATGGCCGGTACGCGACGCAGTCGTATTCCACCGCGAACTTTGCTCGAGCCGTGCCGTCGTCGGTGATGATCCCTTCCGAAACGTTCTCGATGTGCGTGATGCAGACGATAAATCCGTACCGTCCCGAACACGTGCCTTCCATCTGTTGTTGTTGTTTGACAAAAGGAGAGATACAGAGAGAGAGAGAAAGGGTGTGGCAGCGCGTCAGCGAAGATAGAATGATGATGTCACGAGATAAACAAATCGAACGAGAGAGAGGCGAAAGTCACAAAAAATGTCCATCCAGCAAGTGTCCAAAAACTCATCCAACTCTCTCTCTGAGAAGCGCTTTTAAAACAAATCTCTCGTTTCCACGATCACCCCCGGATGCGATCGAGCGATTCAATACATAAACAGTCTCACCTCTAACTTAATCTTCTCCATGATCACGTCTTTCATTCTCGCGCCGAAATGTCTCGGTTCCAGAACGACGTTCTTTTCTCGTCGCACGTGGAAAAACATCCGATCGCTCCAATTCTCCCCCCCGACTAATGTCCCTTTGGACTTCTCTCTCTCTCTCTCTCTCTCCTCGATGAACCCTTCCGAAAGAACACCGCCGATGTGCGCTCTCTGTCTGACGCTCTTTCCGATGCGTGCGGTGCTTTTTTTGACGCGCTCTCTCTCTCTGAGTCACCGCGACAGGAAAAGAAAGAGTGAGACTTCAAAGAGTAAAAGAAGTGACGAATTTCCAACTCGCTCGCTTCCCCACAAGTGAAGAAGAGATATGAGAAGTCCGAGATTCTCGAACAAAGAGAACTGGCAAAAACTCTCACTCGCGTCGACGTTTTTGATTGGCGTCTCAGCCGTCGTGTTTTCGACGTCTCGTCGAGAGAGGGAGTGGAGGCACGACCTGTTGAAAGCGGACGTCTTGAGGAAAGAATCGAACGATGATGATGCGAACACCAACATCCGCGCGATGAGAGGAATACTTTCATCGAAGAATAAAGAGGACGACGACGAGTTGAACGCGAAAAGGAGGAGAGCAGAGGTCGAGCGACTCGTGAGAGAGGCACTGGAGAGGAAAAGAGAGAGTGGTAAGGTGAAGGTTTTAGAGTAATAAGAGTAGTATAGTACCGTAGAATAGAAAGTCTTGTTGAAGTGTAAAAATACAGATGTGTGCGAGTTGTCGTCGTCGTTTCCGTCGGGACTCGCTTGGTCGATGTTCTCTCATCGAAGCGGCACTCGGGCTTCCTCGTGAAAGTTTTCCTTCTTTGCCAACGGGTTGGTTAAATAACCACCGGATCGGTACGAACGCAAATAGTCGATGGTGATGCCGTCCATCTTCGCCGGGGTCATCCCTAACTCTTTAAATCCTAACTCGTTTGGTTTCTTCACGTAATCCGCGTCTTGAGCGTCGACGAAGGACCTGGTCAACCCTTTCGGCGTCGGCAACGGGAACGGGACTCGGTTTAACAAGAACTCGTGCGGCGCGGAGAGGAGTTTGTAGACGAACTTCGGGATGTACGCGACTCGGGCGGAGCGGAATCTGCCAGCGTCCACGGTTAACTTTGCCAACTCTTCCATCGTGAACGTCTTTTCGCCGGCTAAGACGTACTCTTTACCTACCGTCTCTTCGTCGTACGGCATTTGGCTGATGGCAATGGCCACGTCGTCCACCGAGACCGGTTGGTGTTTCGATTCCCCTAATCCCGTCAACGGAACGAACGGAAACTTACTCGCGTGTTCCGCGAACACGTTCAAAAATCTATCCTCCACGCCGATCAATTTCGCCGGTTTCACGATGGTCGCCCTCGGGAAAATCCTCCTCACCTCCTCGTCCCCTTCCGCTTTCGTGCGATAATACTTCGATTTCGCGTTCACGTCCGCCCCTAGCGCGGACACGTGAATCAATCTCTTCACCGAGGAACTCTCCTTGCACGCCTCCGCCAATCGTCTCGGAAAGTCTCGATGCACGTCCTCGAACGAAAAATTCCTCGTCTCCCACTCTCTCCCGACCATATTAATCACCACGTTCGCGCGTTCCACCGCGTATTTAATCGCCTCGTCGTCTCTCATCGAGTAATCGAATTGTACAATTTGTCCTAAATCTCCCATTGGTTTTAAATGTTGTCGATGGTTCTCCGAACATCTCGTCGGTACGAGCACTCGACTGCCGTTTTTCGCCAAGTGATTCACCACGTACCGGCCTAAAAACCCAGTCGAACCGAACACGGCCGCGGTGATTCCGGAATACGACGATCTGCCACCGGTGCCTTTTTTCTCGAAATCGACCGGTAACTCCTTTTCGAAGTGGTGCTGTAAAGAAGAACTCGACGAAGAAGCGGACTCGTTCTTCGCCGGAGACGAATAGAAACGACAAGAATGACTTTTCGTGAGCGTTGGGGAAGACGCAGACGCTTCAAAATCGCGCATCATTTTCATCATCATCATCGTCTTCTTCTTCTCGTTATTGCGTAACAAAAATATCCCCGCTGCTCTCTTCGAAGAATAAGAACAAGACATGATGCGCGATGCTTTTGATCCCGCGTCTCTCTCTCTCTCTTTCTCTCTCTCTCTTTGACCTTCTCTTGCGTATAAAAGTGAGGAGATCGGACAGACTTAAACCCTATTAACACACAAAACCCTAAAACCCTTGTGTCCCAATTCTCGGCGGAAAAACCTCCTCAATAGTTTGCTCTTTCATCAGCAAGCAGACGATCTGCGCATTCTTTTGGACGC
>Ga0181598_1004767_pt1 | contig 11099 bp, 12 predicted proteins | sample 041ome_4_FD_153295 | JGI IMG/M metagenome (GOLD analysis project Ga0181598, IMG submission 153295) | Coastal salt marsh microbial communities from the Groves Creek Marsh, Skidaway Island, Georgia - 041404US metaG (spades assembly) | ecosystem: Environmental > Aquatic > Marine > Intertidal zone >...
CAACAGCATGGCAGAAAGTAGCAAGTTTGGTTTTGTAAAAAGCCTAACAGAAAACACAAAAGGTCGTACTCCACATCCAGAAGATGCTATATTCTCCGGCAGTGCTGCCGCAGGACAACAGATTGCTGGACTAGGTGCAGTAGTATCTAATCCTAACAAATTAACTATCAAATGGGACGGTTTTCCTGCATTGATATTTGGTCGTGATCCTGCAGATGGTAGACTTGCGGTAATGGACAAGTACATGTGGAACAAGGGCGTACTTGCCAAGAGTGTAGATGAGTGGAAGCAGTACGACAGCACCAAAGCATCTGGTGGATTGCGTGGGGACTTGTACAACAAACTAGCACAGATTTGGCCAGGACTAGATGCCGCCACAGAAGGCGCAGGTTTTTACTGGGGTGACTTGTTATACACAGGACAGTTACAGCCACAGGGCGGGTCATACAACTTTAAACCAAACACTGTTGAGTATCGTATACCAGTTAACAGTAACTTGGGCAAGTTGGTAGGCAATAGCACAGGAGGCATAGTTGTGCATCAGCACTTCAATGAACTCGGCGGTTCTAGCACACAATGGGACGGTAAAGGGCTAAAAAATGTACCTGGTGGTGTAGCAGTATTAACACCAAGTGCAGGGCTACGTTTTGAATTAAAACAACCTGTGCAGTTAGAAAAACGTGCCAAAGCCGCACTACAGCAACACGGCAAGGCTGTTGATGATCTACTTGCACAAATACCAGCCAGTACTGTCCAACAAATACAACGCTACTTTAATCAATTTGTTACAGGACAAACCAAACAACCACTGTACACATGGCTAGAAGGCAACACCAGTGCTAAACAGTATCAAAATCTAGTTGGTGATGATTATAGTGGGTTATTATTTGCCAAAGATGCACAAGGTAAAACAGTTGCTAGTCCAGGCTATGATGGACTCAACACCATATTCAGTGCTATACTACAGTACAAACAAAATCTACACGATCAGCTGGATTCACAAATTGAAGGATTTGGGCAATTTGTAAATAATCAACCTGCAGGCGAAGGTTTTGTATTCCCAACTCCGCAAGGACTAGTCAAAATAGTCGACCGTGCTGGCTTCAGTGCCGCAAATTTTGCCAAGTAATTAATTTTTTACGCAATTTGATAAATATTTGCATGCGATATTTCGCACTAATATTAGGAGAATTAAAATGGCAGGATTAACAAAAGTAAACGGTGATAGTAATCCAGTAGTAAACGTTGGAAACGATATCACACAAAACGCAAACGCAACAATTATCAACACAGGTATTGCATCACCAATTGATGCATACAACATTCAGTTTGTAGCTGGTGACATTTCAGGTGAATTAGCACGTGGTACTAATGGAACAGCAGGTGCTGTTGAGACATTGTTGACTGCAATTGCCGCAAATGCAACAGTTATAGCATACCAAGCTGACCTAGGCGCAACAGCCGCTAACTCACAAGTTAGTGTTGTTCTTGAGCGTAGTTCATGGGAAAGTGCAGCCGCTATGCAGGTAGCATTACGTGCAACATTGGCAGCAAACATTGGTGCTAACGGTCCAATGACAACAACCACAATGGATGTTCGTGACGTTGGTATTAAACTAGCCGCTAGTTAATTAACTTAACTAACAGCAGTAAACAAGAAAGGTGCTCCGGCACCTTTCTTTGTGGCTAAATATTCTTGGAGACAACTTATGGCAGGAATAACAAGAAGTTCAGGATATGAATTTGCAGGGTCAACAGATACACTGTATCGTTTTGGCGGTAGTGTACGTTTCTTTAAGATTGATACAGGCGTTGACTTACGATTCGAAGACGATGGGTCCGACGAAGCATATGAAGCAATACTACAGTCTATACCTGGTTTATTAGCAGTTAGTTCAGTTGGCGCAACTGGAACGGTGCATGTATGTGTCGAAGCACATAGTTGTCTAGACGCTCTTCCTTTACAACAACAAATACAGTCTATAGGAACATCAAAAGGTGCTGTAAACCTTGGGTCGACTACTGTAATAGAAGGAACAAGTTTCGTTGTAGCATAATGTTGTTATAAATATTTTTATGATATTTTACACAGCATTTACGTTAGTAGATATAACCCAGACCGGTATTACTAGGAATCGCAAAGGCGAAGAGAAACAGCGCCATCAGCAACGAAATTGGGAAACAGTACTGCAAGTGATAGGCCTAAGGGCTCAACCACAGATGATTGAAGGCCCATATGATAGCGAATATGAACTCACAGACGGTGGAATTTTTGGAGAAATGTTCCGGGGCAAACACATGGTCTGGTATTTCAGTTTTGGCGTTGACATCGCAGACACATGGAAAGACACCAACGAAAATCCAACAGGTTTATTGGACAAAGACTTTGCAGAAGTGCCAATCATACAAGGACTTAACGAAACAGCAAAGTTCATGTTGCCCATATTCTATCCTCATGGCGCAATCAAAAACATACACTTTATTAACCAACGTGTAACTATATAAATAATACATTAACGGCACTTTACAGGCACACTTTATGGCATTTATTATGGACAAATTCACAGAACCCTCTTTTGAATTAGAGAAATGGAAAAACAAATGGCAGAAAGTGAAAGAAAAGATCTCGAGGCGCACGTTGATCTATGCGCTGAAAGGTACAAAACGTTGCACAAAAAACTAGACAAACTCGACGACCGACTTACTGGTGTAGAAGAGCATATCATATACATACGGGCGAAGTTGTCTGAATTTAAAACCATAGGCGAAGCAGCCAGCAATGAATCCAACAAAACATTGATTGGTGTAATGACTGCTGTTGGCGCCGCATTGCTCGCAGGTTTAATTGCCACTATTGTTCAACTAACCATAAATTAATATGAAGATCATAGAATTAGTAAATAAAGTAAGCCTGCCTATTACAAACGAAGAGTCGGATGTATTAGGCCAATTCCAGGAAAAACCTGTAATTAGAAAAGCCGAACTAAACGAAAGACAACAAGAATTAGCAAACTCACTTGTTAATAAAGACATATTACTAAGACAAACAAATGAAGAAGGCAAGATCATCTACAAAAAACGAAAAGGCATTAGCTGATATAGTACTCAACTTGGGAGTTGCGTACATCAAACGATTTACAAACAAAGAACTTAATAAATTTAAAAACAAACCTGTAGTTATTCCAATTGGTAATTACAGGTTTTTTGTTGGTCCGTATGAAGTTAACGGCATACACAAACACTGCTGGGAAGTATCTATAGACAAGGAAGTAGTACACTGTTTCTTGTCAAGATTAAATGCTATACTATATTGCTTAACCTGTGTTAAAGATCGTTATTGGCAAAGTCGTGACATACTTGAATGGGATAATAAGTTAGGCCATTTGAACTTAGATTTAGAATATTACACAAGAAGCATAAAATCAGCACAGGATGCCAACGATCGCGAAAGAAAAGAAATAATGTTAAATAGATATATTGATGCTAAACAGCGACAAAAGCAAGCAGTAGACAAATTGAATAAAACAATAAAGTCGGCTAAATACATTAACTTTGGGAATATGAACAATGAGACTAACTGAAATGAACACCAAGCCGTCGGCGACTAAGATTAATAAAGTTATGGAAAGTCGTTTTGGCAACAAAATTGACTATAGCAAATTAGACTTTGGTAAAGCATACGGCCTTGCTAACGCTCTAACAGAAAGCCTTGACAAGATTAAAAACAGTCACGGTATACACAAAGCAGAAAAGAATCCAAAATACATGCACCTTTTAATGGTACGTGAGGGCATTCACAAGTGGATGGTTGAGAACAAAGAACAACTAATCCAAGAAAGTGAAATGGGTCGTAGCCAGGCTATACTAGCCGCTAAAGATATGGTTGACAGCGTACAGGACATGCTTGAAGATGTTAGCGAAATGGCTAACGAGCAGATGCCAGCACTACTTGACACAATCCGTGATCAAATTGGCATGACAGAAGCAGAAAACTTCAAGGCAAGTGTTGGTGGTATACTAGAAACACTTCAAGCTGCAATCAGTTCATCACGTGAGCAGATGGATATGGCAGCTCGTGCATTAGCAGGTGAGCAAACAGATCAACCAATGGACATGGCAGTAGGCGGCCCAGAAGCAGATATGGCTCCTCCAGTAGAAGCAGGCGCCGTTGATGTTGAAGTTGGCGACGAGTTCGATGCTACTGAACCAGCCGCTGGTGACGATGTAGTTGGTCGCGAAAAGCGAGACTAAGTAAATGAAAGTCAATGATATTGTTGAGAATGTCATCGACGACATGCTTGAAGAGGGCGGCGAGGAATACGAAAACGCCGCTCTGCTTACTATCCTCAGTTACCTACAAAACAGAGCCGCTGACACACACAAACAGCCTCGTATACGTGCAGATAGTCTAATCAATCTTGTTCAAGATGCAGGATATCCCCAATTCAACTTTGATACATTAGTTAATGTAACCAAAAACAACGACAAGGTCGGAAGCATTATTAAAGACATCAAGGATGTTACTGTGCAATCCAAAGATGGTAAAGTAACACTGGGACAAGGTGGCGAATTGGTCAAGTACGTATATATTAAACCTGTAAACGTAGACGACGAGAATATAGATACCGAACAAGATACCTCTCCAAAAACAGCACCAGAGAAAAAAGTCGACTCAATGGCCAAACGTGCCGCAAAATCTCGCCCAGATTTATAATCTCGATTAATTTGACTTTAGTGCATTATAGTCTTATAATGTTGCAACAATACAATGTTTAAAATTTTCTTTTATCATGCCAATGATACATTGGGCCAAGCGACCGACCGACAAATATTCTTAGGTATTGCCGCACTCTATCTTAAAACATACATTGATTATAACAAGAAGAACATTGCTGACCAGATTGAGTGGATATTACCAGCTCAACAAAAGATGACAGATGAGCAATTAATCGAAAAAATAAATCAAGAAAAACCGGATATATTCTGTACAAGTCATTATATTTGGAACAACGACTTTCTAACGAACCAAATACAGCGTATCAAGCCGTATGTAGATAAAAATATTTTATTTGTGGCAGGAGGTCCTAGTGTTGATGTAAACATAAATGATAATTTTTTCCAAGACAATCCAGCAATTGACTATGCTCTATATGGAGCAGGAGAAGTTGGGTTCGCTGATCTAGTAGAGAGTATTATTAATAACAAGAAACTTCTCAGGATCAATACCAGTAACATAGCATGGTTTGATGCAGACAAGAACAAACAAGTAATAGCCGACTTTGTGTATGTGCCACAATTAAAAATAAGTCCTTATACCCACAATGCTAGTTTGTTTTCTAGTATGGTAAAACAAATGTTAGATAAGAATCTATTGGTTATTGTTCCTTACGAGCTTACCAGAGGATGTCCTTATAAATGTACGTTCTGTGATTGGAACAGCGGTCTTACTAACAAAACAACCAGGCGTAAAGGAACTTATGAAGATGAAATAGATTTGTTTCATAAACTAGGAATAAAAGGCATCTATCTTGCAGACGCCAATGTTGGTCAGTATCAAGAAGATATCGACATGATTGAATATCTTTCAAAGAAAAATATAGAAGAAGGTGCTGGATTCAGACTCGACGGCAACTTTAGCAAACTGAGAAAAGAAAACAATTTAAAAATATATCATCATTTAGCAAAAGCAGACCTAGTCACTGATACTGCTGGGTTTACAATTAGTGTTCAAGATACCAACGAAGATGTCTTAATTAACATAGATAGACCCGATGTGGGATGGGACGTTCATGTAAAGATAATGAAAGAACTACGGGAACACTACCCTAAAAAACCTAGCCAAGTGCAATTAATTCAAGGACTTCCTGGCCAAACTGTTGAATCGTGGAAACAAACTCTTAATACAGTTGCAAGTGAAGCCACGTTCTTGCAAATATTTGTTAGTGAATTACTATCAGCCAGTCCTGCCGCTAGAGACAAAACCTACCAAGATAGTTTTAAGTTTGAGTATAGCGACGCTGAACGATTCAATGGCGAAGAGTTCTTTTCGGGGCAATTCACAAAATCATGTGTGAGTTTTTCACAGCAGGACTATGTTGAAATGTCAATTTGGTCAACATTTTACTCAGCATTGGTTTACTTTAGAGAGCAATCTACTGCCAGGTTTGATTTCGATGCAGTAGTAAGATCCTTTGAAAATTCAACTATATATCAAAAGTTGTTGGCCAATTTAGCGGAAAACTGGATAGTAAAAAATAAATTTTTTTATACAATTGATTTTAATGGCACCCCACTACTCGAAAACCCGTCAAGCACTTGCCATTTTAAATTAACAGGCATACAATGGGCTTACAGTATTAAATTTCTACGATTCGTAGCAGATCACTTAACTGATGATATTTCACAATCAGACTATGTAAAAAATAGTCTGACAAAAAAGAACGGAAAAATTGTTGTCAACTTTCCGTCAAAATCCCATTATCTCGACTTTTAACAAACAAATCAAAACTTTACGGATCAAAGTGCATGATAACTGAACGATATGAATACAAGCCAATCAACAGAGTTAATGTTGATGGTAAACGATACTACGCAACACCCACTGGAAACAAGTTGCCTAGTGTAACTACCATACTGGACCGCACCAAGCCCGAAGAACAAAAGCAAGCTCTGCGCAACTGGAAGAAGCGTGTAGGCGAAAAGAAAGCACAGGAAATTGTAACTGAAGCCGCAAGTCGCGGAACACGTATGCATGCTTATCTTGAACGTTTTGTAAAAGAAGACGACCTAGGCGAGTTTCCTAGTAACCCATACGCACAGACTGCATGGTTCATGGCCGCAGAAGTTGTGTTAAAAGGAATGAACAGTGAGAATGAATATTGGGGTTGCGAAGTGCCAGTTTACTACGATGGGTTATATGCAGGTACAACTGACTGTGTCGGTGTTTGGAATGGTAGACCAGCCATAATTGACTTTAAACAAACCAACAAACCTAAGAAGCGTGAATGGATTGGTGATTACTTTTTACAACTTACAGCGTATGCACAAGCACATAACGAAATGCACGGTACTGATATAAACACAGGTGTTATCTTAATGTGTGCAAAGCCCGAGTCTAAAGATGCTACTCCGCAATATCAAGAATTTGTACTAGAAGCTGATGAATTTGATCACTGGAGTGAACAGTGGATGAAGAGAGTTGAGCTATACTATCAAATCGCATAAATATAAAATAATGAGGATTTGATAGATGGCTGTTACCCAAATAAGTAGAATTCAACATAGACGAGGTCTTAATCAAGATTTACCACAACTTGCAGGTGCAGAGCTCGGGTGGAGTGTAGACACACGTAAATTATACATTGGTAACGGTACCATAGAAGAAGGCGCACCAGCAACAGGTGTTACTGAAGTTTTAACACAATACACTGACCTTGCCGCACTGATTGGTTCGTACACTTTTAAAGGAAATGTTACAGATTATACTGTGCAAACTGGCAGTAGTGTTCTAAATCCAACAGTACGCAGTTTCCAGCAGAAGTTTGATGACTTTGTTAATGTAAGAGATTTTGGTGCTACTGGTGACGGGTCAACAGATGATACAGCCGCAATTAACCGGGCTATTCAGCAGATCTACATTGAAGCAGAAAATCTAGTAGATCCTCGCACACGAAGAACAATATACATTCCTGCAGGAACATACTTAACAAGTGATGTAATTAATATTCCCACTAATACAAGTTTGCAAGGCGACGGTCCTTCAAGCAGTATAATTAAGTTACAATATGGTAATTTAAGTGTAGCGAATATAGCAGACAGTGCATTTCAGAGTGGATCAACAATAGGATCAGGTGGTGCAACCTTACCAAACAATATTGACATTCAAGGAATCAAGTTCTGGAATAGTAACCTATCTATCGAACGTCCAATTTTCAACATTGACAGTGCAAGTAATGTAAGAATTACAAATACTGCTTTTGTTTCTAACGTCAACCCAGGAACACACTATCCTAATGTTGTAGAAATACTCAGTACCAGTACTGCAACAAAGAATATTACTCTTGATACTGTTCAAATATTAGGCGGTGGTAATGGCCTTGTTAATATGGGGACAACCACAACTGCACTAAATGTTTTAAACAGCTATTATGATCAACTTAGCAATGTTGCTGTTGTTTTTAACAGCATGGATTCCTATACTAGTATAAACAGCTATTTTGGAGACAATGTTACATCAATATCAAGTACCGCTGGAGCAACGAACTTTGTTTCTATAGGCGAAACGTATGCATCTGGTACTGCTTCACTAACAGGAGCCTATCTAGGCAACTTAAACTTGGGTGTAGCACGTAGCTCAAGTGTTAGCACTGACTCTCCTGTTATTTCCAGTTTTGTTGCTAACACTGCTGGAGAAATCAACTACGAAATCAGCAACAGTTCAGCAAGACGATTTGGTACACTACAGTTTAGTACCAATGGAACCGATAACAATTTTAACGACAATTTCACAGAAACAACAGTCAGTATAAAGGCAAATTTATACGCAAACGGAAACAGTTTAACCTGTAGTTTGGATTCAGGCACAGGCACATTTAAATACGCAATCAATCAATTTATTAGTTAATAGATGTTCAAGTTACAAACTAGTGCTTCTAGACTGAAGTGCTGGAAAAATTTCAGATACAAGATCGACCAACTTCCATTGGAAGAAGCATTACAAGAAACAGTAGATTTCTGGCAGTCCTGTCCATGGACTGCTTTTTATTTGGACATCAACAATCCTGCAAGTTGGCCAAATGCATGGGATTTAATTATAGATAACTACTATTGTGATCTTGCTAAAGTGCTCGGTATAGTGTATACTTTAAATCTTAGCGAGCACGGACAGAATTTAGATACTGAAGTACACGTTTACAAGGACTCTAAAACCGGTTATCAATATTGTATAGCCTATTTGGATCAAGGAAAATATGTACTTAATTTGATTGATAATCAGATATTAAATAAAACTGATATTGCAGAAACATTAATACAAACATGTTGCTATGAGGCAACTGAACTAAAACTAGAACAACAATAACGAGGCAAGAATGACACAGATTCAAGTAATCAAGAGAGACGGTAGCAAAGAAGAGCTAGATATCGAAAAAATGCACAAGGTTGTAATGTGGGCAACTGAAGGAATCACAGGTGTAAGTGCAAGTGAAGTAGAACTAAAAAGCCACATCCAATTTTATACTGGTATCAAAACAGGCGACATACAGGAAACACTTATCAAAAGTGCCGCTGATTTGATTTCAGAAGAAACTCCAAATTACCAGTATGTTGCTGGCAGACTAATCAACTACCATCTACGTAAACAAGTGTACGGTGACTATACACCATGGCCATTGTTAAAGTTGGTAGAACATAATGTTGAAAGTGGTTTTTATGATCGCGGTCTACTGGAAGCATACGATGCAGATGAGTGGGAGAAATTAGACAGTTACATAAAGCATGAGCGTGATGAAACATTCACCTATGTTGCTATGGAACAATGGCGTGGCAAGTATCTTGTACAAAATCGTGTTACTGGTGAGATGTTTGAAACACCACAAATGGCTTACATGTTAATAGCCGCAACACTGTTCCAGGACTATCCCAAAGAAACAAGACTACACTGGGTAAAAGATTACTACGATGCTATCAGTAACTTTGATGTGAGTTTGCCTACACCAGTTATGGCAGGTGTGCGCACACCACAAAAACAGTTCAGTAGTTGTGTATTGATTGAAACAGATGATAGTTTAGACAGTATTAATGCAACCACAGCCAGCATTGTTAAGTATGTTTCTCAACGTGCAGGCATTGGCATTGGTGCAGGACGTATACGTGCGCTAGGTGCACCGATACGCAAAGGTGATGCATACCACACAGGTGTGACTCCTTTTTACAAGTTATTCCAATCTGCTACAAGAAGTTGTAGTCAGGGCGGTGTAAGAAATGGTGCCGCAACACTTTATTATCCAATATGGCACTATGAAATCGAAGACCTCTTGGTTCTTAAAAACAACAAAGGCACAGAGGATAATCGTGTGCGTCAAATGGACTATGGCGTACAATTTAATAAGTTAATGTATGAAAGACTAATCACAAATGGAGACATTACTGTGTTTAGTCCGCATGATGTACCAGAGATGTATGATGCGTTTTTCAATGATCAAGACAAATTCAAAGAGCTATACGAGAGAGCAGAACGCAATACCAAACTGAGGAAGAAGACCTACAAGGCAGCAGATCTGTTTAGTAGGTTTATGCAGGAACGCAAAGACACTGGAAGAATTTATTTACAGAACGTGGATCACGCTAATACGCACTCACCGTTCGATGAAAAGATCGCGCCTGTGAAGATGAGTAACCTTTGCGCAGAAATAGATTTACCAACTGTACCATTGAACGATGTCAATGACGAGGATGGTAGGATCGCCCTGTGTACTTTATCAGCGATCAATTGGGGCAATGTAAAAAGCCCACATGACTTTGAGAAAATGTGTAAGTTGGCAGTACGAGGACTAGACGCACTTCTGAGTTATCAAGGATACCCAATCAAAGCGGCCCGTAAAGCCACAGAAGAGTTTAGACCTTTAGGTATAGGCATCATTAACTTTGCTTATTTCTTGGCTAAAAATGATGTAAGTTATAGTGACCCAGAGGCATTGCCGCTGGTAGATGAGTACGCAGAAGCCTGGTCTTACTATTTGATCAAGGCTTCTGCAGACTTAGCAGAAGAACAAGGCGCATGTACTAGATGGAACGATTTAAAATCTGCACAAGGTCGTTTACCTATTGACACATACAAACAGGATGTTGATGAATTGGTTAAGCACCAAGAACGTATGCCGTGGAAAGAACTACGAGAACAAATCAAACGCACAGGTCAACGCAATGCAACACTGATGGCACTAATGCCTGCAGAGACAAGTGCGCAGATCAGCAATGCTACTAACGGTATTGAACCGCCACGCAGTTTTGTAAGCATTAAAGGCTCAAAACACGGCCATTTGAAGCAGGTTGTGCCTGAATATAGGCGTCTAAAGAACCGTTATGAACTACTGTGGGAT
>Ga0181598_1004798_pt1 | contig 11049 bp, 9 predicted proteins | sample 041ome_4_FD_153295 | JGI IMG/M metagenome (GOLD analysis project Ga0181598, IMG submission 153295) | Coastal salt marsh microbial communities from the Groves Creek Marsh, Skidaway Island, Georgia - 041404US metaG (spades assembly) | ecosystem: Environmental > Aquatic > Marine > Intertidal zone >...
ATTGCATATGCCGATCTGATTTCACCTGCTAGCAGTGGCTCAAGCCATTCTTTTTGTTGCTCAGGTGTTCCATATTTTGCTAGTACTTCCATATTACCTCTGTCAGGAGCATTACAATTAAAGATCTGTTGTGCCCATGCAGATTTAGACATTGTTTCAAAAAGGCCTGCAATTTCTAAATTTGTTAAGCCAGGACTCCATGGAGCATATTCTTTTGGTAAAAATAAATTCCACAGCTCTTGTTTTTTTGCTTCTTTTTTTAGATCTTCATACCACTCCGGATATTGCCAGAGGTTATCTTGGTTGTTTGTAAATTCCTCATAGTCCTTCTCACGAGGATAAATATACTCATCCATGAATGCTTCTAGTCTTTCATTTATTTCTTTTGCTTTATCGCTTAATTCAAATCCCATAATTTTTCTGATATTTAACTTCTAAAAGTCTATAGCTATATTAGCTACAATGGTATATTTAATTTTTATCAAGACCTTTTTAAAAAAGAAGAACATAAAATTATTCAGCACATCTCTATAAAAAACTATCAGAATATGTGTAGAAGATAATAAGGAGACTAAGATGAATAAAAATATTGCAGTCATTGGTGCATCTGGAGCAATTGGAAATGCATTTATAGAACATTATTCTAATGATCAATCAGTTAAGACTGTTTATGCATTTTCAAGAGAAAAACAAAGTTATGAAAGTGAAAAAATTAAAAGTTTTGAATTAGACATTGAAGATCATAATAGCATTCAAGAAGCAGCTCTCAATATTGGGGAATGTTACCTAGATCACATTATTGTTGCAACTGGAATTTTGCATTCTGAAAATTTTGGACCAGAGAAGAGTATTAAAGACATCGACGATAAAACTATGAAGAAGGTTTTCGGAATTAATACCATAGGTCCTGCATTAGTTGGCAAATATTTTATACCTCTTATGAGAAAAGATTTTAAATCTGTTCTAGCATTTTTAAGTGCTAGAGTGGGAAGTATTTCTGATAATAAACTTGGTGGTTGGTATTCATATAGGGCAAGTAAAACAGCACTTAATCAGATAATAAAAAATTTTAGTATTGAATTAAAAAGAACAAACCCAAATGCAATTGTCTTAGGACTTCAACCTGGAACAGTAGATAGTAATCTTAGTGAACCATTTAAGAAAAATGTAGCAAAAGGTAAGTTATTTACTCCAGAACAAAGCAGGGAGTTCCTTTCAAATATAATTGAAAACGCAACAATAAATGATTCTGGTAACTTATTAGCTTACGATGGAGAAACTATAGTTCCATAACTCTAGCTTTTTAGCATACACAAAAATCTTTTTGCTGTAACTTCATTATTTTTATCATATTCAGCAACAAAAGCATCATAATCTTTTTCATCTGAATCAGCTCTCTCAGTGTTATTCCATTCGCTCCATCTTTCCACTTCAGAAACATTTTTATAAATAACATGAGTACTTATTCTGAAGACATCATCACTAGGACCACCATTTTCTTCATTTGGTAAATATTGTATTGAGGGAACAACTTTTACATCAAAGCCCCTATCTTGATAGTAAGCTTCGTGCATTTTTGTAGCTTTCAACCAGCCATTAAGACTTCCGCCTTCTATAAGCTTAGCAACATAATAATTCGCAGGGCTTCCTTTGCATTCAGATGGTTTTGGTAAATTTTTGTGATCGTTTGCATGAACATTAAGAGCTATTATTGCTAGAGTTGTGATTAAGTATTTCATTATTTGCAACCTTTTATAAATTTATTTAAATAATATAAATAATATAAATAATATAAATAATATAAATTATTTAAATGCATTTTTTGTTACACCCTGGTAACAAATTTCAAAAAAAACCCGGTTTTAAACCGGGTTTTAGATTTAAGTATCTATTACTTATGCAGTAGATTCTTTAACAGCAACATGCCAGATAATTAAACCAAATAGAATCTTGTTAACAAAGTCAGCAAGGTTATAGATAAGGTTTAAGTTTAAGGCAGATCCGCCGTCACCCATTAGGTAACCAGTAAAGTAACCTACAGGGTAAATAGCCCAACCAATGATAATAATATACATCATTGTGTTGTATGCTGATTGAACAGCCGGACTTGCAGTATTACAAGCAGACTTTCCTTCACCAGCCCATAGCTCATAAATCATATAGAACCAAGCTAAGCACCCAATAATGAATGCAGGCCAAGCCGCCATGATTCCTGCTTCACCCATGTAACCAAACACAAGCATCACAAGAGAACCAACCAATAGCTTTTTAAATAAAGAACCAGCAACATTAGTTGCAGCTGCAAGTATTAAGTAAAACTCACATATTAGTAATGGTACTGTTAGCAACCAATCAATATATCTGAATACTGTTGGTGACTCACCAGTCTCTACCCAGACTCCTCTCATATACAAGTAATGCCAAAAAGCAATACCAGTAACAAGGCCAGATACTGTTAATGATGTTTTCCATTTTGCAGCAACTCTGTCTCTTTCAATAAAGAAGAAAACAGTTGAGGCTAATAATGCAGCAGTAACTAACCAGAATGAAACACCTGTATAGTCACTTGCATCAAGATCACCACCACCAGCAGCAAAAGATGGAAGCGCAATAACACTACCTAAGATTAATAAATATTTCATATTAAACTCCTATTATTTAGAGTAAATAAATTACTCCCCCGTTAGTATGAACTTAAGATGATAGCTAAAAATTATGTATGTATCAAACTTTAAAAATAAATTTTTTTAATTACTTGATTTTCTTTTCAATATGGTATTAAAGCGCTACATATTGCTTAAATATTATTGTTTAGTATCATTCGTCTGTGAGAGTTGCAATTTATCCAGGTTCCTTCGACCCCATTACATATGGGCATATGGATATTATTGAAAGAGGATGCGGTCTTTTTGATAAAGTAATAGTTGCAATTGCTAAAAGCGAATCTAAAAATCCAATGTTTTCATTAGAAGATAGAATTAATCTAGCTGCATCTATATATGAAAATAATGAAAAGATTGAAGTAGTTGGATTTCCAAGAAAATTAACTGTTGACTTGGCCAAAGATTATGGAGCATGTGCAATTATTAGAGGATTAAGAGCAGTATCCGATTTTGAATACGAGTTTCAGCTAGCAACCATGAATAGATCATTAGCTCCTGACATAGAAAGTATTTTTTTAACGCCTAAAGAAAGCTTAATCTATGTTTCCTCAAGTTTGATAAAAGAAATTTCTGATCTTAAAGGTGATATTTCTAAATTTGTTCATCCAAAAGTTGAGCAGGCATTAAAAGCTAAGCTGCAGACTTAAGACTGACAGTTTGGACAATAGAAGGTAGCTCTTTGATTAATAGTAACTTTTCGTATTTCTTCTTCACATTTCTTACATTTTTTCCCATTTCGTCCGTACACATTTAATTTAATATTAAAATATCCTGGACTGCCATCTGCAGAGTAAAAATCTTTTAGAGTAGTGCCTCCAACTTTAATTGCCTCATTTAAGATTTTCTTTGATGAACTTGCAATTCTTTTGCATTCTTCAATATTTAATTTATCTGAAGCTTTTTGCGGATTTATTTTTGAGAGATATAGAGATTCTGACGCATATATGTTCCCAATTCCAACCACATTTTTTTGATTCATTATGAGAGTTTTAATATTAGTTTTAGATCTTTTACAGCATTCTAAAAGATATGCTCCATTAAAATGTTCAGAGAGAGGTTCTGGACCAAGCCCAGATATTAATTTGTGATTATTAATATCTTTTGCAATGTGAAGCGAACCAAATCTTCTTGGATCGTTATAAATGATTTTTTCATGATCAAAGATGAATTCAATGTGATCATGTTTTAAAAAATAGTTATCTTCACTTTTTAAAATTCTCAAACTCCCTGACATTCCCAAGTGCAGCAATAGATAAGTATTTTCTAATTCAAAAACTATGTATTTGGCTCTTCTATGAAGGTTAATTAATTTTTGATTTCTTGAGTTTTTTTCAAGATCTTTAACAATAGTCCATCTCAAGTTTCTATTATGAACTTTGATATCGGTAAGATTTTGACCTTGAAATTTTTTTATTGCCCTGAGAGTTGTTTCAACCTCTGGTAATTCTGGCATTAAATTAATTTAGTAGATTATTGATTGAAACAAGGTCACCTGGTGTAATAGTCCCTGCAGCTAAATCTAATCTAAGGTTGGCAAGAATATAATCATACTTAGCATTAGCAAGATTTTTTTCAGCACTATAAAGATTTTTTTCTGCTTGTAAAAGATCTACAACATTTCTTGTCCCGACCTTGTAACCAACTTGTGTAGCTTCAAGTGCACTAGTTGCTGAGATTACAGCTTGTTTTTGAGCAGTTACATTGGCAACGAGGGTAACAATGTTAGAGTATCCAGATCGAACATCTTGTATAATTTTTCTTTGAGTAAATAAAGTGTTCTCATTAGTTCTCTCGTATTGTGCGTAAGCCTGCTTTCTTCTTGAATTAACGGCTCCACTTTGAAAAATTGGCATACTAAACTGAATAGCAAAATTTCTTCTACCTGTTATTTCTGGAACAGGAATGCCCTGACCATTTAAGTTTATACCTTCATAATTAAATTGGTTTGTTTCAGACTCAGATTTAGATCCAACAATATCTATTTTTGGTAAATGATTAGAAGCTGCATTTCTTGCATTACTTTTGGCCGCATCTTTTCTTAAATACGCAGCTTTGAGCTGATAATTATTTTTTAATGCTATGTCTACCCATTCTTCTTTTGAGCTTGGTGTGGGACTTTCAATTAATAAACCTTTACCCAATTCGTCAAGACTAAAGATTTCTCTACCTATTAATGCGTTTAATGCCTCTCTTGCAGAAAATAAACTTCCTTCAGCATTAATTCTAGATGCTTTGCTTAAATCATATGCTAGTTGAGCTTCTTGAACACCAGTTATTGCAGAAAGACCAACCTCGTATCTTTGTTGCGCTTGATCAAGCTGTTTTTTTATTGCTTTTTCTTCTGACATGGCTGCATTCAGATTATCCATAGCTCTTAATACTCCAAAATAAAGTTCTGCAGTTCGAACTAGAAGATTTTGTTGTTCGTATGCAAACTCAGCTTCAGCAGCATTTGTTAATGATTTGGATTGTTTAAACTGGAACCAAGAATCAAGTCTGAATAGTGGTTGTGTTAATCTTGCTGAACTCGAAAATGAGTTATATTCTTGTTGAAGCTGCTTATCTTGATAATACTCATTCCAATTGGTTGAACCACTTAAAGTTAGGCTAGGTAATAAAGCAGCTCTACCTTGCACAACTAGTTCTTTGTCTGCAAGATATGAATATTCTGCAGCCTTAAAGGTTGGATCATTTTTTAATGCTTCATTATAAATATCTAATAAGTTTTCTGCTAAAAGGCTCGATGTTGAAAAAATTAATATGAAAAATGATTTTGAAATTTTGTTCATGTTGTTATTTTAACTCAATATTAATGTTTACAGTGTAAACATTTACAAATTTTTTATATTTTATAATTTTTTTAATATTTCTTAGAGTAGAATATCTTTCATAAGTTCAATCATTAATAAGGCATCTTAAAATTGGCAAAAAATTCATATGATGCAGAAGCAATCGAGGTTTTATCAGGTTTAGATCCTGTAAAAAAAAGACCTGGGATGTACACAGATACATCCAACCCTAACCATTTAATACAAGAAGTTTTAGATAACTCAGTTGATGAAGCCTTATCTGGTCATTGTTCAAATATAAAAATATCACTCCTCAAGGATGGCAACATCAAAGTCTCAGATAATGGAAGAGGAATGCCGGTTGATATTCATCCCGAGCACAAAGTTACTGGTGTTGAGTTAATTTTGTGCAAGCTTCATGCTGGAGCAAAATTTTCAGGTGACGATTATAATTTTTCTGGCGGACTTCATGGAGTTGGAGTATCTGTTGTAAATGCTCTATCTGAAGCATTAGAGGTCAAAGTAAAAAGAGACTCCCAAGAATTTCAAATAGATTTTAGTAACGGCGATAAGGTCAGTGAGCTAAAGAAAATTGGAGATGTTGGCATAAGAAATACTGGAACTTCAATAACTTTTAAACCTAATCCAGAATATTTCGAAGATATTAATGTACAAGTTAAAACCTTAAAACACTTACTCAAGGCAAAAGCAGTGCTTTGCCCAGGCTTAACCATTGAATTTATTAATGAAAAAAAACCTAATGATAAAGAAAAATGGTACTTTGAAGATGGCTTAAAAAGTTATCTTAGTGAATCATCGGAGGGTGCAGAGCTTGTATTAGAAGATTCAATAATATGCGCAAAAGAAGGTAGTGCTCAGGAACTAGAGTTTGCTATAAATTGGTCACCGAAACCCCCTAAAAATAAACTTGATGAGACATATGTAAATTTAATTCCTACCGCTCAAGGTGGTTCTCACCTCAATGGTTTTAAATCAGGTCTCTTAGAGTCTATAAAAGAATTTTGTGAATATAGAAATTTGTTACCTAAAGGCTTAAAAATAAATGCAGATGACATAATAAATAATGCTATTTTTATAGTTTCTTCAAAGTTACAAAATCCTCAGTTTGCTGGTCAAACTAAAGAAAGACTAGACTCTAAAGATCACATGTCATTTGTCTCAAGTACCACCAAAGATATATTGAGTATTTGGCTTAATACTCACACCGAGGAAGGGGAAAAAATTGCTGAGCTTGCAATTATTTCTGCGCAGACGCGGGCAAAAGTTTCTAATATTGTAGAGCGAAAAAAAACTTTTAAAGGACCAGCATTGCCAGGAAAACTTTCTGATTGTAATAGTCAGGATTTAAATGAAACTGAGTTATTCCTTGTTGAGGGAGATTCTGCTGGTGGTTCAGCTAAACAGGCTAGAGAAAGATCATTTCAAGCAATAATGCCGCTACGCGGAAAAATATTAAATACATGGGACTTAGAAAGTGCTGAAATTATAAAATCTCAAGAGATAAAAAATCTTTCTACTGCTATTGGTGTATTGCCTGGTAACAGTGATTTATCATCTTTAAGATATGGAAAAATTTGTATCTTAGCTGATGCAGACTCTGACGGATTGCATATAGCAACATTATTATGTGCTTTGTTCTTAAGACACTACAAACCTTTAGTGCAAGAGGGACGTATATATATCTCTATGCCACCTCTATATAGAATCGATTGTGGTAAAGAAGTGTTATATGCTTTAGATGACTCTCAAAGGGATGAGATTGTTAAAAATTTTAAAACTAAAAAAGGTAAACCAAAGATAAATATTCAGAGATTCAAAGGTTTGGGAGAGATGAATCCTTCTCAGTTAAGAGAAACTGTCATGGATCCATCAACAAGACAGCTTGTAAAACTTTCTATTAGCTCCAGCGATAATGCTAACTCAATGATGGATCTTCTTTTATCAAAGAAAAATGCAGCTGCAAGAAAAGAATGGCTTGAGAAAAAAGGCTCATTAGCAAAAATATAATTATGAAAGAGCAATCAGATACAAATTCAATAAGCCTTAAACAGTACGCAGAAGAATCTTATCTAAATTATGCAATGTATGTAATTTTAGATAGAGCTTTACCAAATATTGGGGATGGATTAAAACCAGTTCAAAGAAGGATCTTATATGCCATGTCTGAATTGGGATTAGATGCGGGATCTAAGTATAAAAAATCAGCAAGGACTGTCGGCGATGTCATAGGTAAGTTTCACCCTCATGGAGATAGTGCTGCTTATGAAGCCATGGTTTTAATGGCTCAGAATTTTTCCTTTAAATATCCTCTTGTAGATGGTCAGGGTAACTGGGGTTCACAAGATGATCCTAAATCATTTGCAGCAATGAGGTATACAGAATCAAAATTAACTAAATTTGCAGATTTGTTGATCTCTGAGCTCAAGTCAGGAACAGTTGATTGGCAGCCAAACTTTGATGGCTCTCTTTTAGAGCCAGTAATTTTTCCTGCTAAATTGCCTTCTATTCTATTAAATGGTACCTCTGGTATTGCTGTAGGAATGGCAACTGATATCCCATCACATAATATTAATGAAGTCATAGATGCGACCATTCATGTTTTAGAAAACCCAAAATCAGAATTAAAAGACCTTTTAAAAATCATTAAAGGACCTGATTTTTCAAACCATGCACCAATTATTGTTAGCAATGAAGAGCTTGAAGAAATTTATTCGACTGGAAGAGGGGGGTTTAAAGCACAGGCCCATTGGGAACAGGAAAAAAATGAAATTATTATTAATGCTCTTCCTTATCAGGCTTCTGGTTCAAAAATTCTCGAACAGATAGCTGACCAAATGCTTAAAAAGAAAATACCCATGGTTGTGGATTTAGCTGACGAGGGCGATCATGAAGAACCAGTAAGACTAGTAATTACATTAAAGTCTAATCGAGTGAATGCAGAAGATGTTATGAATCATCTGTTTGCATCAACCGATCTTCAAAAGAATTACAGAGCAAATATGAACCTTATTTCTTTGAAAGGTGGCCCAAAAGTTTTCTCATTAGTTGAATTGCTTAAAGAGTGGCTTGTTTTTAGAAAAAATACAGTTACAAGAAAATTAGAGCATAGACTAGATCAGGTTAATGATAGGCTTCATATTCTTGAGGGTCTTTTAATAGTTTATTTGGATCTTGATAAGGTTATCAAAATCATAAGAGAATCAGATGAGCCTAAAAAAGAAATTATAAAAGCTTTCAAACTATCAGATATTCAAGCCAATGCAATTCTTGAAATTAGATTAAGGCAACTTGCAAAGCTTGAACAAATTAAACTTGAACAAGAGAGAGATTCGTTGGTTGAGGAAAGAGATGATATTGAAAAAATATTGAATTCTAAAACTAGACTCAAAACTCTAATCAAAAAAGAATTGCTTGAAATAAAAGATGAGTTTGGTGATGAAAGAAAGTCTCCAATAAAAGAGTCTTCTGAAGCAAAAGTATTCTCTGAGGAGGAAACGCTGGTAACTGAATCTATAACAGTAGTTCTCTCAGAAGCTGGATGGATTAGAAGCGCAAAAGGACATGAAATTGATCCAAGTTCTTTATCATATCGAGGAGAAGATAAGCTTCAAGATTTCTGTCGTGGAAAAAGTAATCAGCTTGCAGTCTTTCTTGATTCAAATGGTAAAGCGTATTCTCTTCCAAGTCATTCACTTCCATCAGCAAGGGGCATGGGTGATCCAATTTCAGGCAGAGTCACTGCAGATTCTGGGGTCAAATTTATATCGACCTTAATTGGTAATGATGATGATAAATATATGATTATGAATAATGCTGGATATGGTTATATTTCAGAATTTAAAAATATGGTTTCTAATAAAAAGTCAGGTAGGGCTTTCATGAAACTACCCAATGATGCTGATCTCTTAAGAGCTATAAGGGTTCGAGATGATCATGTTTATATTGCTGCTGTATCAAATATTGGGAGATTACTAATATTTAAAATAGATGAATTACCTGTTCTTGCGAAAGGTAAAGGAAATAAGATAATTAATATTCCAACACCAAAATTTGTTGCAAAAGAAGAATTCATGGCTCATGCACAGCTTCTATCTCCTGTTAGTTCATTAAGAATTGAGAGCGGCAAAAGATTTTTAACTTTAAAATTAAAGGATTTAGAGAACTATATTTCTTCTAGAGCTAAACGAGGAAATATGTTGCCTCAAGGCTACAGAAAAGTAGATAGAATGATTGAAGAGGTTGAAACTATTTCTTCAGAAGAGCAAGAATAGAAGATTCAAAAATCCCTAAACCTTTTTTAATCAGATCATCTTCTATGATTAAACTTGGAGAAAATCTGACTGTATTAATATTTGCTTTCAAGATCATTAGACCTTTCGTATGAGCCAGAGCAATCAAATTATCTATATTTATATCCTGATTAAATTCAACGCTAACCCATAAACCTGCTGAAGATATTGATTGAATACATCCCAGTTTTTTACTTATTGAATCGAGCTCATTTATAAATATCTTTTCTTTTTTAGTTACTTTTTGTAGAAAAGATTTTTTAGAAATTGTGTCAACAACTGATGAGCCTATAGCACAAGCAATTGGTCCGCCTCCAAATGTTGTTCCATGCGAACCAACCGTCATAGCACTAGCTATTTTATTTGAAGTAAGAATTCCCCCCAAAGGAAATCCATTTGCTATACCTTTAGCAAAACATAAAATATCTGGAACTAAATTAAATTGTTCATACGCAAAAAATGTACCCGTTCTTCCAATACCAGACTGAACTTCATCAATAATTATTAAAGCTTTATGTTTTCTAGCAAGTTGTTTAATTTTTGAAATAAACCTTTGATCTGCTTTTGTTATTCCAGACTGCCACTGAACTAATTCAAGAATAACTGCTGAAGTTTTATCTGAAAATAATTTCTCTAGGCCCTCAATTTTATTATATGGATGATTTTTTATACCCTTAGGCAGAGGTGCAAAACCATCAATAAGATTCTTTGCTTTTGCTAAAGCAATACCGAGCATTGTTCTGCCATGAAATGAACTTGAGAAAGATATAATTTCATTCTTATCTTTTTTGAATTTCTTGGATGTATATTTTCTTGCCGTTTTAATTGCAGCCTCTATTGATTCGGCCCCCGAATTACAAAAGAAAACTTTATCAGCAAAGGTCTTTTGACATAATTTTTTTGAAAGTTGAACAGCATGTTCGTTTATGTATAAGTTTGATAAATGCCATACATTTTTAGATTGCTGATTTAGAATTTTTGTTAGTTCGCTATTACTATGGCCTAAATTTGTTACAGCTATGCCAGCAGTAAAATCAATATATTTCTTATTATTTATATCCCATACATATGAACCTTTTGCTTTTTTTACAACAAAATCTGCTGGTCCGTAAAAAGGCACCGTATAATTTGCATAGTCATTAATAATTTTTTTCATTAGCTATATTGTATCGTGGTTTCTATTCAAAAAATTAGTCCAAATTCATTTGGAGTATACATAAAACCTAATAGCTCGTTAACTGGAACATACAGAGTAATATTTATTTCAAGTATTGCATTTATTTGCCT
>Ga0181598_1004801_pt1 | contig 11044 bp, 8 predicted proteins | sample 041ome_4_FD_153295 | JGI IMG/M metagenome (GOLD analysis project Ga0181598, IMG submission 153295) | Coastal salt marsh microbial communities from the Groves Creek Marsh, Skidaway Island, Georgia - 041404US metaG (spades assembly) | ecosystem: Environmental > Aquatic > Marine > Intertidal zone >...
AGACGATCACACACATCACACAAAAGCTACAAAACTCTACTACCCGCCAGAAATGGGCGGGATAACCGCCACCTCGCTCCCACTCCGAATCTCATCTTCATCCCCTTCCGTGTACTCGCAATCGACCGATATCGCGGCCGTTTCTAAAATCCGAGCGAGTTTTTCCCCGTGCTTTTCAATCAGAGCGACTTTAAGCGCGGACACGTTCGTCGTCGCAAAGGAGGAGGAAGAGGAAGAGGTGGCGAGAGAAATTCGCTCGGACTCTGTTCGAGTCGCCTCTCGAGCGGAGGCGAAGTAAAGGACGGTGACGGTGACAGTAGTGGACATGTGTGAAAATGCGTGCTGGTAATGTGACGGCTGTCTTGACGACAAAAAACTACTCTTTCTCTCTCTCGCGCGAGAACGACATCTGCACATTTTAAACGTATTATAATTACGCCATCATCATGCTGCTAAACCTCCAATCGCCGATTTTTTCGCTCTCTCTTTTCAAATTCTTTTTAATCTTTTCGACCAAGTTTGGATCTTTCTCTCGCAACTCTCGCAAGCTTTGGCCGTCGATGGCTAACGCTTCGACGTTGCCTCGAGCGACGATGGTCATTTGGCGAGGATTGCCGGTTAATAACGCTTTGCCGCCGAAATGACCGCCAGGGGCGAACGTTCGGACAATTTTACGGATTTGCTGCGGGTTCTTCATGTTTATGAGTTTGTCTTCGTCGAAATCGGCGTCTCTGGCGACCATCGCGGCGCGGCCTTTGAGGACGACGAAGAACGTTTTCTCCTTGTCTCGGTCGCCTTCGCGGATGATTTTTTCGCCGGATTCGTAGCGGCGTTTTTTAGCAGACTCGACGATTAACGCGCGTTCGTACGGGGACATGCCTTTGAAGACTTGGACGGAGTCGATGAGTTTTTTGTCGCGCGACTTTCGCCAGCTCGTGGAGAGTTGTTCGCGATATTCTATTTCGTCCATTTTTTTGGCGTAGTATCCCATCATGGCGTCGCCGTCGGTGGAGAAATCGGACGTGGCCGCCGTGAATCGGTCTTGATCTTTGTCGTCGTCCTTTTCGTCTTCTTTTGTTGTCCTCTTCTTAACTTGTCCGCGTAATCGTTGCGCTCGCAACGTGGCTCTCTTGAAATCCATCTTGTCGACGACTAAACACGTCGTCGAAGTTTTCGCGACGACGGTTTCCCCGGCTCTGTGGTTCTCGTGAATTAACGATTGCTCGCCGAAATACGACCCAGAACTGGCCACGCCAGAGTTTGGCGTCAACGCTTTCCCGCGCACGATCAACACCATTTCTTTCTCCACGTCGCCGCTTTTGCTAATCTCTTGTTTCGGTTTGAACACTTTAACTTTACACATCTTCGCGAGCTCGTTGGAGACGTCTTTATCGAAAATCCCAAGCTCTCGAAATCGTTTGGCGTTCAAATCTCTGACTATAACCCGCTCTTTCCCGGTGATGTATTCTAAAATGCTGAACATAGCCGCGTAGTGCGGCGCAGTTCTCAAAAAGTGTGGAATTGCGCCTTTATACAACTTCAGCGGTCCTTCTTTCAATACGATGTATCGCATCGCTTCGATCGAGTTTGAAAAAATGTGCGGTTTCAAATACACGTACGCTCTGCTCGTATCGATCGGTTGCATCACCGCCACGCTCGCGGCCGCGCTCAACACCCCTGACACCCCCCCTAACCACGGCGACCCGGGTGGAAACACCTCTTTCTGAATCATCCACTCGCTCGCGACGCTTTGCACGGTTAAATTCACCGAGGACCCCAACATATCTCTACACACGGACGCGCCGACCCCTTTATAAAGCGCCTTCCACCCTTCGCCTTTCATAATCGTCGAAAACGCGTTCGTCAACCCGGTATATTCGCACATATCCGCGGGAACTTGCATCCTAGTCTTCACTAAATCGAATGGGTTCGAGCTCACCGCGCCTAACGCGCCGCTCAAACTCCCCGCCACGAACCGCTTCCACGCCGGCACGGGAACCTCCTCTCCCGTTTGCGCGTTTCGATGTTTCCCCGGCGGATGTAACGCTAACAACAAAGGCGTGAACAAACCAATTCTAAACATATTCTTGCTCGCTTCTCTCGCGACCGCCGAGGGTAACCCTCGATACGGCCCGGCGAGAAAGCCTTCTCTCTTCGCCATGTTCCTCACGACTTCGAACGAACTCTCGCCCCAATTGTTCTTCCCGGGTAACTGCTGCAACGTCTTCGCTCGGTCCATCGGGTTCGTGCAGCACACCGCTATGGCGCTCGCCACGCAGGCGTTTGGAATCGACGTCCAGTTCGGGAGTTTGATCTTTTGTAACGGCGCGTTGAGGAGATTCTTCACGTTGTTGTTGTTGTTGTTCGAAGAAGAAGAAGAGGGAGAAGCGCTGTTCGTGGTCTCGCCGTTATCCGTTGAGGAATATTTCTTCCCCAACGGAATGCGAGGGAGTCGTCCTCCTCTTAACGCGCTCGAAGAAGAGGCTGAAGATTTAACGGACATGATCTCTCCCTCTCTCTCTGTGTGTGTGTTTTACGCGTCTCAGAGATCCTCTCCTCTCCTCTCTTTGTCTTCGTCTTCTTCCCGGAGTAAAGTTTTGTTCGATGTATAAATATGTGCACGAGTGGGGGAGGTCAACTTCTAAGGAGAGAGAATATGCTGAAAAGAGAAATATTCCGCCCTCGAAAGCGCGTCGGCGATGAAAGAGAGCGTTTTATTATTCATAGTGTTACGATTTAAATAATGATTACACGGTATCCAAGAGTCGCGCGAAGACTAAGAGGAGCTACTTACAAACGTTCTGGTCGCGGTGGTGGAGGTGGAGGTGGCGGCGGCTTCGGCGGCGACGCGGCGAAAAGGCGGCGTCGGTGTCGTTATACTTCGACGCCCAATCGAGCGGCTTTCTCTTTCACCGTCAGGAGCGCGTTTTCTTTTTCTAACAATTCGAGTTCTTTTCGGAGGAGGAGGAGGTCGGACGGCGTCGTCGCTGGGTTTTCGAGCATTCCGATGACTTCTTTGCCTTTGGCTTGAAGGTCGCTTCTGCTTCCGCTTTCGTCCTCGTCCTCGTCTTCGTCTTCTTCTTCTTCTTCGTCCTCGTCGTCGTCGTCTCTGTGGTGGTGGTGGGAAGAGTGACTTCTCTCGTTGCTAGATGTTCTGCTGTCGTCGGATAAGGCGTCGTCGTCTTCATCGTCGCCGTCGAAGGCGTCTTCGACTTCGTCCACGACGTCTTCCATGACTTCGACGAACGACTCGTGCGCTTTTTCAACCTCTTGTTCATCTTCCCCTTCGTTTTCTACTCCGGACTCCTCCGCGTCCTCCTCGCTATCGTCCGCTTCGGACGCGTACAACACCTCAGCGTATGACACTAAACCGGGCATGTTCAAATCCCAGCACTCTGGGTGATGCACTTTATCGCACTTTTGCGTCAAGAATTGTTTCGGGTCCGCGACTTCGACTTTGGGAACCTCTCCCGCCGTATCCGCTTTCCAGCCTAAAACTTCCCACCATTCCGCCGGTCTCCCCGGGTACTGATTGGCTGGAGTTCCCATGATGTTCACGCCGTGGTCGCATTTGTCCGTCGGCGCTCGGCCGAACGGCTCTACCGGTGGATGTTTCGACGGTCCTTCTTTCAAAGTTGAGCAAATGCCGAATTTCAAATCCGAGCTGACTTGGCGAACCAAGTTGCGAAACTTCAGCGGCCACTCCGACGGCGACTTGCGTCTCCACGCGTGGAATTTATTGTATTCGCTCTCGCTTGTGGCAATTTGAGCTAATTTCGCCGCTAACTGGTCGATGCTGGCGTAATCTCTCAAATCAATCACGGCATCTTTGGACGGGATGTAATCGTCGAACCCGTCCCAACCGATGTAAATCGGAATCGAACCTCTCGTCAGCGCGTCAAATATTTTCTCAGTCATGTAGTGCGGACACTGGACGCCGTTTTCCAACGCGAAGTAAAACATATAGTTCGATTTCATTTCCTGCTGCTGTTCGAAGTCACCTAAACGTCCCACATCGTCCGGCGGTGGTGCGATATTTTGCTCGCACCTCCCCATGCTAAACACCGGAAAATGCTTCGACAACGCCACCAACAAGTTGATGCGATCGCGCTGGACGCAATCTTTGGACATCCACGCGACGACTGGGATTCTCTCTTCCTTTGCTTTCGTAAAATACTTAAAGTCTCTCATCAAAGACCCAACGGATGGCCCGAACGGGTACCAGACGCTCGATCGCAAGTTTGAATCCGGATCGCCGTTGAACCACGCCAAATACTGCATATTCGCCAACGATTTCTGCGAGTACTCCGATTCACCTCTCAACTCGTAACCGTAATGGTCCGGCGATTCGTGCGCGTAATAGAAATCGACCACATCTGAACTCAGTTTCGGTGGCGGATGAAAAACGTTGTCCTCCGCTCTCGACGTGATGTTCCCTTGCTTGAAATCATTCTTGAAAATATACGCGAATTGGCTGAACACCCTGACGTCGCACCCGGTAAAATCGCCATTTTGAACATCCGTTCTCACTTCTTTGATGCACATGCCTTCTTGAAACATAGAATCAAAGTTATACGTGTACGAATCGTCCCACTCCCCGGGTAAACACATGACGAACCCGTCGTCGCCGCTGCTCCCGCTAAACGCCGGCGTGTGGTACCACGAACTCTTATGATGCGCCCAGTTCGGGTCAATCGATGGAAACACCGATAGGTTCGGAATATCGTTCTGAATGGCGAGTTTGATCGGATCGTTCGCGTTCGCGCCGTCGCTCATCTTGTCTTCAATCATCCGCAAGTCTTGACTACAAATTGGAGCTCCGTCCGGGCCATCGCCTAAACGACTGTTCGCAGAAGAAGACGACGACGAAGAAGAAGAAGAAGAGTGATGCCGAGATCCCAATCGAAACGACGCGCTTCCTCTCGCGCTATTATAACTATTACTACTCCTACTACTCGCAATCGTGCCAAAACCTAACAACGCCACCGCACCGAGCAACGCGGAGACGCGAGAAAAAGGCGAAGATCCAAATCCTTTCCCCGCGGCATCATCATCTCTTTCATCGTCATCATCATTTTCCCCGAGAGTGCTCACGCGTCGTTGCTCCACGTCATCCTCCACCGATCGATAATACTGCGCCCTCATGAGAGTATCGCTTTTCACGATCACAACGCGAGAGAGAGAGAACGAGAGAGACGGTGCTTTAATGCGTAAGTATCCAGAGAGAGAACGAGTGCGTCTCCCCCTTCAAGTGTTTCTCAGGAAGAAAAAAAGAAAGAAAAAATTGGGATATTGGATGTTTAGGGTTTTTAGAAGTGCGGTGTATAAAGAATAATAGTATAATAAATAGCATTTAATAAAAACCTCTTTTCTCTCTGTAATAATCTTTCTGACTCTCTCTCGTATTCTCTCTCTCTCTCTTTGTCTCTCTTTGTCTCTCCCGCGTGTGTGTGATGTGTATGTATATGTGTGCGCGCGCAAACCCGCAAACGCGCAAACTCTTATATGGCTAAAATTTTCAAATTTTTCACCGGGGGCGTAAAAGCGCTTTCTACGCCCGCGCGAAAAGAAGAAGACGAACAACCTCGCGGTCGGTGGATCTCCTCGAGGAGAAGGAGAAGAAGAAGGAGAAAGGGTGATGATTTTGGACTTACATGTCCTCTCCCGTCGTTCTCGTTCTCGTTCTTGTTCTCGTTCTCGTTCTTGTTCTCGTTCTCTCTCGTTCATCTCGTCGAGTAAAAAATGTGCTAAAATCCGTTACCGCTGCTCAATGGTGGCCGCGGGAGGATTTCTTGCTCGACACTTGACTCAACAGCGCTAACCGTTCTTTCAAAGCCTCCACTTCCTCTTTATCCGCGCTCGGCGCTCCGGCGTCAAAGTCGTCCGTCGTTTTCGTGACGTCGTGCTTCGCTTCCCCGGGCGGGGGTGGCGCCGTCGGTTTTTTTTCCTTGATCACCGGCAAGTCCGCGACGGTTTCGTGGACGCGTTCTAACGCTTCGGCTTCGCGTTTGGCGATTTTAGCGGCTAATTTTTTCTCCTCTTTTTCCTCCTTGAGTCGTTCTTCTTTCTCTTCCTCGGTTTCGTGCTTCTTGGAGGACTTGGAACCTGACTTTTTCGTCGATGTCGTCGATGTCGTCGTTTCTACGTCTTCCTCCGATTGCAACTCGGATTCACCCATGCTCGCGGTTTTCAAGGAGTTCTTTCTAGACAAGACTGGTCCGTAGTCTTCCTCGCGACCGTGCGATTCGCCCTTGTGCGAGGAACCGTTGTTGTTACTCAAACGCACCGGGGTTTTACCTTTGCGCACGTCCACGGTGCTGACGTAATCGGGCAACCCGTCGCCTTTCTCTTTCATTCGTCGCATACCGTTGGAACTGACTCCCTTGTTTTGGTTATTGTTGTTGTTGTTGTTTTGGTTGTTGTTGTTACCGCTCTCCGCTCTTCGCATTCCGCCTCCGCCGTTGTTGTTGTTGTTGTTGTTGTTATTGTTGTTGTTGTTGCGTCTCGGCTGTTCTTGATTCCCAATCTTTGCCGACGCCGTCTTCAACGTGTGAAAGCAATCGACCGAGTGATCGTCGCAAGTTTTGGTCAAGAACTTCAACGGCGATTGGATCTCAACTCTTGCCACTGCGCTGCTGTCCACCTTGTGCGCCGTCTCAACTTTCCAACCGGCAACTTCCCACCACGCGGCTTCTCTCCCCGGGTACTCCGTGACCGGCATGCCCATAATGTTCACGGAACGATCGCACTTCTCCGTTGGCACCGCGGCTGGATGGTTCTTCGGACCCTCCTTCATCGTCGAACAAATGCCAAACTTCATGTCCGAACTGACTTGACGTATCAAGTTGCGGAACTTCAGTGGCCACTGATCCGGCGATTTCGTTCTCCACTCGTGCGCCTTGGCGTACGCCGCGTCGTTCGTCGCGATGTCCGTCAACTTTTTGGACAATTCCGCGGGAGTAGAGAAGTCTCTCAAATCAATAACTGCATCTTTAGAAGGGATGTATTCCTCCATGCCGTCCCAGCCTATGTAAATCGGAATCGAACCTCTCGATAACGCGTCCCAAATCTTCTCCGTCATGTAGTGCGGGCACTGAATGCCGTTCTCCAACGCGTAGTAAAACATGTATTGCGCTTTGGTTTTTTGCTGGTCGCCAAAGTCACCCAAACGTCCTGGGTCATTCGCCGGTGGCGGAATATTTTGCTCGCATCTCCCCATGCTAAACACTGGAAAGTGTTTGGAAATTTCCACCAACACGTTGATGCGTTCTCTCAACACGCAATCTTTAGACATCCACCCGATGACTGGAATTCTCTTCTCTCTCGGCATAGAAAACAACGAGTAGTCTCTCAATAACTCACCAATAGACGGGCCAAACGGAAACCACAAACTCGATCGATGCGATGAATCCGGATCGCCGTTAAACCAGGCCAAATATTGCATGTTTTTCAACGATTTCTTGGAATATTCCGTATCGCCTCTCAACTCGTAACCGTAATGATCCGGCGACTCGTGCGCGTAATAGAAATCAACCACGTTCGAGTGCAACTTGGCCGGAGGACCGAAGAAGTTCTCCTCCGATCGCGCGGTTTGGTTCCCAACCTTAAAATCGTTCCTCCAAATAAACGCGTACTGGTTAAACACGCGGATATCGCACCCGGTAAAATCGCCGTTTTGAATATCCGTTCTCACCTCTTTAATGCACATGCCGCTTCTAAACAAGGACAAAAAGTTATACGTGTACGAGTTATCCCACTCACCGGGAACGCACATGGTAAACTTCCCCTCTTGCGCGTCATCCCCAGGTACCGGGTGATGATGCCACCCCGACTGCGCTTGCCAGGTCGGATCCACGGATTTAATGATGCCGATGTTCGGCAAATCCTTCTCCGCCGCTTTCAACAGCGGATCGTTTCTTCGATCCGCGTTGCCCGGGAGCCGGGATTGCGTGATGGCGTCGTAGATTTCAACCAAGGATTCGTTCGTTAACGGCTGCATGTATAAAAGTAAAACAAAAAGAGGTATTTAAAAGGTGAGTTTCGAGGGCAAATCGATAAAAAATGTCCACCGTCCGCTCTCCGCGAACGTCGTCGTTTTCTCTCCACATCTCTCTTTTCGGGAGACCTTTTGGGTGTTGATCTCTCCCGTGACCAAAAGCGCTCGTCATCGGAGGATGAAGACGATCGAAAGGAAAACGCATCAAACTCGTTCGTAAAGAAAAGAAAAACTCGAGAAGAACAGATCATCTCATCTTCCTCGTTCTTCTTCTTTCGATGCGGATGATTCTTTCATCTGAAAGAACACGAAGACGAAGAGAAAGAAAAACCGCGGCGGCATCACGACCCATCACCCCCGCGGCAAAAGAGAGAAAAAACGAGAGCTCTGAAACGTCTCAAAGTCGAACGATAAAAACGCACCGCATCGCCTCCGTGTTCGGCCCCGAGCATTTTCTGTTTCACCGTGTGCCCACCGTAGGCGAACAGAACCATCCCGGCGACGCCGAGGGCGAATGATTTCGTCGTGATTCTCGATGCGAAAGAGGAAGATGACGATGCATGATTGGAAGAAGTCGACGCTTCCATCCCGATGGGGATGGACCTTTCAACGTGGTGTTCGGAATCATTTTCTAAGAGCGCGTCGCGCTCGGAGAAAGAAGAAAAAGCCATGCTACGCACAAACACACGAAAGAAAAGGTGTTTTGCACGCGGCGGCAGTGGTGCAGCTCTTCTCTGTTCGTCTTCTTCTTCTTCTTAGTACTCTCAGTTGTGAGGATGGATTTTTCGTTGTTTTCTTCCCGCGGAATGGTTTGCGACACGTTTAGGGACTCAAATTTCAAGAGGGCGGATTTTTGCTTTGCGAGCGCTTTGTTGTTTACTCTAAAAGTATTCGTACGATTACGGTGCATCGTCGTGAAGAGTAGCATTGTTTGAAAATGTTTGTGCGTTTTACTATGCGTAGCGCGTACGTAGAAGAAGGTTTATCATTATTAATGTGTGTATTAACTTACATGTATTAAAACATTTTTCAAGCTCGTTAAAATAAAGTAGTGTGTGCGTAAGTAACGTAAATCATCATCCGCGTCGTAATCTCTCTCTTCTTCTTCTTCTTCTTCTTCTTCTTCAGTTCTTCAACTCTTCCTTTTTTAATTCAACGATCTGCTGGCGTGTAAGCCGGTCGTTTGCGCGCTCGCGTCCCAATCCGGCGGCGGGCAGGCCGGGTAAAATTCCTCCGGCAACTGAGAATCGTGACCAAAGTTTTCTACGACGGGCCACCCTTCGTCGGTGCCTAAGTTCGGGGTAAAATCGGAGACTCGAACGGTTTTGTGCGAGCCTTGCGCTTTACCGGCTCGCGCGATTGTGGAGGGAAATGCTTGGGTGGAAGGATTTTCCGTTTTCTCGCCGCCGAAGAGTTTGGACGTCCACTCGTTGATCGAGAGAAGTTTTCTAGTGGTGGATTGGCCTCTTCTCGACGAAGAAGAGGATTTTGATGAGGAGGAGGAGGAGGAGGAATGTCGGCTGGTGGAAGAAGAAGCGCCAGAGTCACCTCTGTGTACCACTCTTTCTTTCTCTGACATGCCAACTTGGGGCGCTTGGTCGTACCCAGGCGTCGGAACTTCCGAGGAATAGCCGTACTTTTGGAAGTCGATGGCGTACGCCGCCTTGAAGTTGTTCACATCTTCATCGGAGATGTGCCCGTTGGTCCAGCACGACGTCACGACCGGCTTGACCGACTGTCCGACTTCCGTGCCTCTGTGAACGACATTCATTTCCGTGTACTCAATTTTGCTGGATACTCTTTCCTTCAAGTATTTCACCAAGTTGTCTTGCATGTTTCCGGTTCTCGGGTCCATGCACTTCTTGTCGACGTCGGAGATCATGCACGTCTCCAACGGGAACACGTATTCCGCGTGTCTGGCGATGATGTACGCCGGCGTGTGGTGCGAGTGGTGCCACGTAACCGCACCTAACATGTCCGCACAAATCGGGAACGCATCTTTCCACACCATCTCCCCGGCGGTTTTCTCCGCCACGCACGCGTTGACTTCGTCCTCCGTCGGCGGAATCTTCGAGTCGCACTCCGCCATGGCGCTGTCGGAATACTCGCCTTCTCTGTAGCACTCGATCAACGGCGAATTCAACACCCATCTCGTGACGGTATGAATCCACTCGGAAAACTCCTCGCAGTTCTTCTCGCTATAGCCCGCGTCCAAGGGAGATTCGTGAAAATATCTCGCCTTGAACCACGCGAATTCAGATTCCGCTCTCGCGTACGGGTTTCTCACCGTGACGAACGAGTTCTTCAAGTGTCTCGTCGCCGGCGGCGAGTGAAAGTCTTCCGATTTTCCCACCACCCAAGCCGGGGCAATTTCAAACGGTCTCGTCAAACCTAAATCTTCCGAGTTGCACGATCCCAACTTACCGCCGACGGCGCCAACCATAGATTCCACCGACGTCCCTCCAGATTTCGGAATGTGAAGAAAGATTGGAAATTCTTGCCCTTCTTTCTTCCCAGCGATGGATTGATCAAAGTTCGTTGGATCGGAATACGTTTCGGTCGGGTACCCGTCCACAGATCCTAACCACGGGAACGAGCGTTTTTGTTGTTCACTGTTGTTCATCTTGCTCATCGTCCCCGCCGTGGCTAAAACTGTCGCGCCCGCCAAGGCGACAAAACCAACCGTCTTCTTCAACGTCGGCAACGAAGAAGAAGAGGAGGAAGACCCATTATTATGGTTTCCGTTGATCAGAGGTTGCTCCTCGCCGACACTGTTCTCGATCATCTTTCTGTGTGTCGTATCTAAATCTCCCTCCAACAAAATCGCTTTTTAATCCCGCGGCAAAAATCCCTTCGTCTTATAAATCTTCTTCTTTCTTCTTTACGATGTATAAAGTTCCGAGAGAAAGAACGAAAGAAAGAACAAGACCTTTCGTAAACTCTCTGCGTTTCAAACCACCTTTAAAAACTCTCTTTGAGTTACGCGAGTGCGTCTTCAGAGAAAGAAGAAGAATAGAGAGAGTAGGGAAAAGTTATTTTGTGTGGATG
>Ga0181598_1004810_pt1 | contig 11028 bp, 8 predicted proteins | sample 041ome_4_FD_153295 | JGI IMG/M metagenome (GOLD analysis project Ga0181598, IMG submission 153295) | Coastal salt marsh microbial communities from the Groves Creek Marsh, Skidaway Island, Georgia - 041404US metaG (spades assembly) | ecosystem: Environmental > Aquatic > Marine > Intertidal zone >...
ACCCGAACCAAATTCTCCTACAGTGCCTATGGTTTGCCCTTGTTTTATAGATAATGAAATATTTTTTAATATAATATAAAAAATATTATCAATAATAGTGTGTAAACATTTCAATAAAAAAATCATAATTTCAATTATTAATTAGAATTATAATATGTTATAAATACTGTTATGAATATCATATATGTTTTATTACCAATTCCCACATCAAGCGGTTCATATGCCTATCAAAATGATACACCTCTAGCAATAGGTTCGTTTGTAAAGGTTCCATTAGGCCCCCGTACAGAAATAGGAATCGTTTGGGAAAAAACTGATAATAAAACAATCGCAATAGATAAAATAAAGTACATAACTGAAAAACTTGATACACCGCCACTAAATAATGATTTAATTAAAATTGTTAAATTTATAAGCGGGTATAATTTAACATGTTTAGGTTTGGTATTAAAAATGATATTACCAAATAACAAGATATTACTAAACCAACAAATGGACGAAGAATATAGTATCAATGATTTAAATAATCAAAAAATAACTAGTGCTAGAAAAGCAGTCATAGATAAATTAAAACAACACAAATCACTGACTCAATCAGAAATAAAAAAATATGCTTCTACATCTGTAATAAAAGGAATGCTAGACAAAAAAACAATAAACAAAAAACTGATTAAAAAAATATTTAAACCAAACCCAATTAATCCTAATAATATAAAAATTCAACTAAACGATAGTCAATCGCAAGCTCTAGAAAAAATAAAGTGCAAGCTAGGTAAATACAGTCCCATGTTGCTGGACGGTATAACCGGTTCTGGTAAAACAGAAGTTTATTTTGAATTAATTGCAGATATAATAAAAAATGATGCAAAGAAACAAATATTAGTTCTGTTGCCAGAAATTGCCCTATCCAGTCAATGGTCAGAACGATTTGAAAAAAGATTTGGGGTTAAACCTTGTTTGTGGCATAGTGAAATAACACAACACACAAAACAACAAATATATAATGGATTAATAAACAATACTATTAATGTTGTTGTTGGGGCTAGATCTGCATTGTTTTTACCATTTAACAATTTAGCTTTAATAGTAATAGATGAAGAACACGACAATTCATACAAACAAGAAGAAACTGTTTATTATAATGCTCGTGATATTGCAATATACAGGGCATCAATTAACAAATGTTCTATAATACTAGCATCAGCTACACCATCATTGGAATCTTGGGCAAATGTTAATGATAAAAAATATACTCGCATATCTTTAACTAATCGCTATGGTAATGCAACTTTACCTGATATTCAAACCATAGACATAACAAAAGAAAAACTTGAACCACAAAAATTTATATCAGAAACATTACATCAACATATTGATGAAACATTAAATTGTAATCAACAAGTTTTATTATTCTTAAATCGCAAAGGTTATGCACCATTAACACTTTGTAATAAGTGTGGGTTTAGGCATCAGTGCAATAATTGTCGCTCTTGGTTGGTAGAACATAAACGCACACAAAGTCTTGACTGTCATCACTGTGGATACTCTATTAAACAAGATAACACTTGCCCAGAATGTGGTGAAAGTGAAATGAAAACTTGTGGTTCTGGTGTAGAACGAATATTTGAAGAAATTATAAACAGATACCCTGATGCAAAAGTTTTTACTGCAACCAGTCAAAACCTTAACACAACAAAATTATCACAACAATTTGTCAATGATATGAATAATAATAAAATTGATATTGTAATCGGTACACAAGTAATTGCAAAAGGCTATGATTTTAAAAGTCTTAATTTAGTGGGCATTATTGACGGCGATATGGCATTGGGTGGTGATGACTTACGAGCTGGAGAACGAACATTTCAAACAATCCATCAAGTATCAGGTCGTGTTGGGCGAGGTGAATCAAAAGGCAAAGCATTTATACAAACAGCAAACCCAAATCACGAGGTAATACAAGCATTAGTCCAAGATAACAGAGATGACTTTTTAAATACTGAATTAAGATATCGCAATTTATATAAGCAACCCCCTATTAATAGGTTGATTGGCATAATAATATCTGATTTTGATATGCAAAAAGCACAAAATACAGCAAAACAAATTGTAATAAATGCACCAAATATAAAAGGAATGAAAATTCTTGGACCAACCGAACCACAAATGGCATTTTTACGTGGAAAACACCGCAGGAGAATTTTAATAAACGTTGAAAAAAATATAAATTTTTCACCAATAATAAAACAATGGTTAGGAACAGTTAACAAATCATATTCAACAAGAATAACTATTGATGTTGACCCATACAGTTTTGGATAAGATATGAAAAAACTGATTTATATGAATTTTGTATATTGATTATAATCAAGCCTTGCTTTTGGTTCAGATAAACCTGTACCAACTATTAACATACCTAATGATTTATATTTATTCTTAGACAAGCCTAAATCAATAAATATTGAATCTGAATTTGGCTTATCATCAAAAATACTATTCCATTTTATACAATAATCATTATTAATAAATGATAGTTGCATCGCATACATTGCCGCAGAACCTGAATATTCAGATTCGTAATTAGGAATTTTTTCAGATATATCTTTTTTAACGAAGCCAAAAATGACTGTGCCTAACCCATTCCAAACATCATCAAATTGTTCTCGTTCAAGATTTTCAGCTTTTGGTTTGTATAATATATCTAATGCTTTTATACGATTTTCATAATTAAATACAACAAAATGTAATGGATTATTTTTACCGTGAATTGGGATAGCAGTCGTAGTCAGTAAGGCTTGTTGAATATGTTCGTCACTTACTTTCCCACCTGTCATTTTAGTTTGTACTGTTGAAACACGGTTTTCTAGTAGTTGTTGTATTGACAAAATAACCTCCTTGTGTATGCTATAATTCTAAATAACTTACTAAGTATTATGGGAAAATATATTTATGATTGCAACAAAATATTTCAAATTATTATCATTAATTCTTATACTCCACATTATTAATCCTTTAACGATTAAAGCATCTAGTATAAACAAATCTATCGGCAATGTAACATCATTACCGATACCTAGATTTGTATCCACAAAATCAAAACCTACAAATATAAGAACTGGGCCTGGGCGAAGGTACCCTATTAAGTTTACATTTAATGAAAAAATGCCCTTACAAATAATTGATGAATATCAAGATTGGCGAAAAATACAAGATTGGCAAGATGAGCAAGGCTGGATTCACAAAGCATTATTATCATCGCGTCGCTTGGGATTAATTGACAATAAAACATCATTATATAAAACAAGTAAACCATTGGGCTTGAAGGCAAAATTAGGTGAGCGAATAATTGTAAAAATTGATAGTTGTGATTTAAAATGGTGCTATGTACAAGTTTTAAATGTTGATGTTGAAGGTTACATTGACAAACGCCATATATGGGGCGTAAACCAAAAAGAAATCATAGATTAAAAATATTAAGATTACCTCTAGTAAAGTATTATATAAGGAGAAATAAAATGAACATAAAGCATTATAAAGGGATACTAATTACATTAGTTTCTTTATTTTTAGTATTAACACCTGCAGATGCACGAGATAAATCTGCCAAACAAGGTAATAATGCCGTTGCTCAATATAATTTAGGGGTAATTTATGATAAAGGTGAAGGAGTTGAACAGGATTATAAACAGGCAGTTTATTGGTATACAAAATCTGCCAAACAAGGTAATGCAAAAGCTCAAAATAATTTAGGGTTAGCTTATGAAAAAGGTCTAGGAGTTAAAAAAAATATTAATACAGCAATTAAATGGTATACAAAAGCTGCTCAACAAGGTAATGCCAGTGCTCAATACAATTTAGGGATAGCTTATTATCTTGGTAAAGGAGTTAAACAGGATTATAAACAGGCAGTTTATTGGTGGGGAAAATCTGCCGAACAAGGTAATGCCAGTGCTCAATACAATTTAGGCGTACTTTATGCAAAAGGTCAAGGAGTTAAACAGAATTATAAACAGGCAATTTATTGGCTTACAAAATCTGCTCAACAAGGGTATGCATATGCTCAGTGTGCTTTAGGGTCAGCTTATTATCTTGGTCAAGGAGTTGAACAGGATTATAAACAAGCAGTTTATTGGTATACAAAATCTGCTCAACAAGGCAATGCAATAGCTCAGTCTGTTTTAGGGATAATACAAGGTCAAGGAGTTAAACTAGCCCCTGATGAAAAAGTTAAACTTGCAACAACAGCAGGTGCATTACTATCTATGTACCAAATCTTATCAATAGGGATATTATTCTATTTCATACTTTTTAATCCCCTAAAGAAAACTTACATAAAAATACGCAACAATAAGAACATAAAAATATTTAATTCTATAATACTAATAGTAATGCGGTTAGTATTGTTTCTTATTTGTTTTACAGTACTACACCAGTTAGGAATACGCCTAAGCACATATCTTCTGCGCCTATATATTATATAGTCTAATTGATAGTTGTAATTTATAAATGGAGCGGGCGATGAGATTCGAACTCACGACATCTTCGTTGGCAACGAAGTGCTCTACCACTGAGCTACGCCCGCACAAGATATTTGCAATATACTATTTTTATATAATAATGCAAGTATTTTTTTATAATTTCTTTAAATTATTGACTTTTTATTGTTTTTAAACTAAATAGATAATTATCTATAAACATATTTTAACTAAAAATATAAGGAGATTTGTCTTGAAAACAAACATGCCTAAATACTTGGTAACCGCACTGTATAAGTTCGTAAGCCTTGACAACCTAGAAACACTACAAAAATCATTGAAGCAATTTTGTTTGAATCACAAAATATACGGTACTATTTTAATAGCTAATGAAGGTATTAATGGAACAGTTGCAGGGGCACAAGAAGATATTACTAAATTTCACAAATTTTTAAAATCTGATATAAGGTTTGCTGATATTGACCACAAAGAATCTTGGACTGATATACAACCTTTTCAAAGAATGAAAGTCCGCCTGAAAAAAGAAATTGTAACACTTGGTGATGATAATGTAAATCCAGCAAAAACAGTTGGATCTTATATTACACCAGAAAATTGGAATGAAATTATTTCCGATCCAGAAGTAATAAATATTGATACTCGCAATGACTATGAATATAATATTGGTTCTTTTGAGGGAGCATTAAATCCAAATACAACTTCATTCCGTGAATTCAAAGATTTTGTTCGTAAAAATCTTGACCCTAAAAAAGATAAAAAAGTCGCTATGTTTTGCACCGGCGGAATTCGCTGTGAAAAAGCATCATCATTTATGTTAAACGAAGGGTTTGAAACAGTATATCACTTAAAAGGTGGTATTTTAAAATACTTAGAAAATGTTCCAGAAAAAGAAAGTATGTGGAATGGTGATTGTTTCGTATTTGATGACCGTGTCGCTGTTACACACAGACTAGAAAAAGGCAAGCACACAGAATGTCACGCCTGCCGATTACCAATTAAACCAGAAGATATGAAAAAAGATAACTTTGAATTGGGTGTGTCTTGTCATCACTGCATTGATAAAACCGACAAAAACTTTAAATCCAGAATGCGCGAACGCCAAAAACAAATTGAATTGGCAAAAATTCGTGGTGAAAAACACTTTTCTTTTGAGGCAATGGAACAAGGAAAATGTCGTAAAGAATTAAAGAGACAAATGAATAAAAAAGCAAGTAATAATTCAAATCCAACAAATATTTAACAGCTATTTTATGTTGATTTTGTATTGATTAAGTACAAAATATAATATATTATATATCTCATCCTAATGACAAATGTGGGAGAGAGTATAATTAAATTAATAATTTAATATACCACCGAAGGAGCAACCCCCGGGAAACTCTCAGGTAACAGAGACCATATTTTGAAGGACATCTGAAAAGAGGTTTATTCCTCGCCGAAGGAGGTAATTCTTAAAAATATTTTAATGATATTTTTTAAGATCAACGCTCTCAGGCTTCTAGACAGACGGGAATATGCATATGCATAAATAAGAGTCTGTAATGAAAGGAATAAATAAGATGTCTGAGCTTAAAAAAACACCGCTTTATGAATTACACCTAGAATTAGGTGCAAAAATGGTTGAATTCACAGGTTATAGTATGCCTGTGCAATATTCATTGGGTGTAATCAAAGAACACAATCACACCAGACAAAAAGCTGGGCTTTTTGATGTAAGTCATATGGGGCAAGCTTGGTTAATAAGTGAAAACCAATCAAAAGTTGCAAGCGAGCTTGAAACATTACTACCAGCAGAGATTCAAGGTTTAGCCTTAGGAAAACAACAATACAGCCAATTATTAAATGAAAATGGTGGAGTGTTAGATGATTTAATCGTAACAAAGCCAGCCGAAGAACAATATAATGACCGTTTATATATGGTTGTAAATGCTGGTTGTAAAGATGCAGATTATGCATTAATGGAAGAAAAATTAAGTAGTGTAAAAATCCTAAGATTAGAAGACCGTGCACAAATCGCATTACAAGGGCCAAAAGCTGTTGATTGCTTAGCTCAAATTGTTCCTGGTGTAGAAAATATGAAATTTATGACATTTAAGTGCTTTTCATATAACAAACACGAATTACTTATTTCTCGTTCTGGTTACACAGGCGAAGATGGTTACGAAATTTCAATTCCTGAAAATATTGCAATAAAATTCACTAAAAAATTACTAGAGATGGAAGAGGTTGAACCAATTGGCCTTGGTGCAAGAGATAGCCTTCGCCTAGAAGCAGGATTATGTCTTTATGGTAATGACCTTGACGAAACAATATCGCCTGTTGAAGCAGGTTTGTTATGGTCAATTGGCAAGCGTCGCCGTACAGAAGGTGGATTTTCAGGTAGTGAAATAATTTTAAAACAAATTGAATCTGGTACTAATAAAAAAAGAGTAGGTCTTGATATAGAAGGTAAAATGCCTTGTCGTGCAGGTACTGAAATTTTTGTTGGTGATAAAAAAGTTGGTGTAATTACATCTGGAGGATTTGGACCAACTGTAAATCGTCCAATTGCAATGGCGTACATTAACACAGAATTTTCAGCAGTTAATACGGAAGTTATATTAAAAGTTCGCAACAAAGAAATCATTGCAAAAGTATGTAAAATGCCATTTAACAAAAAAACATATGTAAGATAAAAACAATAAAAAGGAAAATAAACAATGACAAAAAAATATACAAAAGAGCACGAATGGATTGAACTAGAGGGCGATATTGCAACTATTGGAATTACAAATTATGCACAAGAACAAATTGGTGATGTAGTGTTTGTTGAATTACCTGAAATCGGCGATAATTTTAGTGCTGGTGACAATGCCTGTGTTATTGAATCTGTAAAAGCAGCATCTGATATTTATGCTCCTTTAAGCGGTGAAATTATTGAAGTAAATGAAGAATTAGAATCTAACTCAGCATTAGTTAACGAAGATGCCGAAGGCAGTGCTTGGATTTTCAAAATGAAAATATCTAATGAATCTGAGCTAAATAGCACATTAAACGAAGAAGCATATAAAGCAATTCTTTAAAGATCTAAATCTATAATAAATTGAATAATTAAAAATTTAATTAAATACATAAGGTTAATAAATTATGACAAATAAATATAATCTGAGTGAGCTAACAACAAATAATGATTTTGTTAAACGACACATTGGCCCCCGTCCTCATCAACAAATTGAAATGTTAAAAGAAATTGGTTTTAATTCTTTTGAAGAAATGACAAAAACAATTGTGCCAAACGATATTCTAGAAGATCGTGCAATGGATTTAAAACCTGCTATGAGTGAAGAAAGCTTACTAAACCATATGCGTGAATTAAGCCTTAAAAATAAATTAGTGAAAACCTTCATTGGTCAAGGTTATTATGGTAATTTAACACCACAAGTAATAATTCGTAATGTTCTAGAAAACCCTGGTTGGTATACAGCATATACACCATATCAAGCTGAGATTTCACAAGGTAGATTAGAAGCAATTGCTAATTTCCAAACTATGGTAGCTGATTTAACCGGTCTAGATATTGCAAATGCATCATTATTAGACGAAGGTACAGCAGCAGCCGAAGCAATGAGCTTATGTGCAAGAAGTGCTAAAAATAAAAAAATAGATCGTTTCTTTGTTTCAATACATTGCCATCCACAAACAATTGATGTTGTTGTTAACCGTGCCAAACACTTTAATGTTGAAATATTATTAGGTGATGAAGATAAAGAATTGCCAGATAATTTAATGGGTGCATTATTCCAATATCCTCGTACGCTTGGACAAAATGTAGATTACAGCTCACTAGTTGAAAAATTACACGAACAAGGTGCATTATCGGTTGTAGCAACTGATTTATTAGCGTTAACAATTATGAAAACACCTGGTGATATGAAATTTGACATAGCAGTTGGTTGTGCTCAAAGGTTTGGTGTACCGTTTGGATTTGGTGGTCCCCACGCTGGTTTCTTTGCAACTTCAAAAAAATTACAACGAGCAATACCAGGTCGTATTATTGGTGTTAGTGTTGATAAACACGGAAACCCTGCTTACCGTATGGCAATGCAAACTCGTGAACAACATATTCGCCGTGAAAAAGCAACTTCTAATATTTGTACAGCCCAAGTATTACTTGCAATTATGGCAAACTTTTATGGTGTTTATCACGGTTCAGAAGGATTAAAGAAAATTGCTCGTCGTACTAATGCTCTTGCAAAAGCATTAGCAAAAGGATTAAATGACTTAGGGCATAATGTACTAAGCGATTCATTCTTTGACACAATAGCAATCAGCCTTGAAGGAAGAAGTAAAACATTACGACAAAAAGCCCTAGATGCTGGATATAATATTCGTCGTGTTGATAGTTCAATAGTATCAATATCATTTGATGAAACCACTAACCCGCAAGATGTGGAAAAATTATTAATTGCATTTGGTGCAAAACAAGTAAATGTAGAAGAATTAGTAAATTCAGCACCTGATTCAATTGCAAATGATATGACACGAACAACTGAATTTATGACACACCCTGTGTTTAACGAAAATCATTCTGAAACTCAATTAATGAGATATGCTAGAAAACTAGTGAACAAAGATATTGCCCTAGACAGATCTATGATTCCGCTAGGGTCTTGTACAATGAAATTAAATTCAGCAACTGAAATGAAACCTGTAACATTACCTGGTTTTTCATCAATTCACCCATTTGCACCAATATCACAAACCGAAGGTTATCGAACAATGATTGAGGCTTTGGAAGAATGGTTGTGTGAAATAACTGGTTATGATGCAATCAGCTTGCAACCTAATGCTGGTTCACAAGGTGAATATGCAGGTTTAATCGCAATAAAAAAATATCAAGAATCTCGCGGTGAATCCAATCGTGATATATGTTTAATTCCTATATCTGCTCACGGTACAAACCCAGCATCAGCTCAAATGGTTGGTATGAAAGTGGTTGCCATTGCCTGTGATGATTATGGAAACATTGACATTAATGATTTACAAGCAAAATGTAATGAATATTCAAATACAGTATCGACAATTATGATTACATATCCATCTACACACGGTGTATTTGAACAAGAAGTTCGTAAAGTATGTGAAATAGTTCATAATGTTGGCGGTCAAGTTTATATTGACGGTGCAAATATGAATGCACAAGTTGGACTTACTTTCCCAGGGCATTATGGCGGAGATGTAAGTCATCTAAACTTACACAAAACATTTGCTATTCCACACGGTGGCGGAGGTCCAGGCATAGGTCCAGTTGGGGTAAAAGCCCACCTAGCTGATTTCTTACCAGGTCATAGATTAGTTGACAATGGTCGTGGCACAGAAGGTGCTGTAACATCAGCACCTTGGGGTTCTGCTAGTGTTTTAACAATTACATATGCTTATATAGCAATGCTTGGATCAGAAGGATTAAAACATTCAACTGAACAAGCTATATGCTCGGCAAACTACATAGCCAAGAAATTAGAGCCTTATTACAATGTATTATACAAAGGTAAAAATGGTTACATTGCCCACGAATGTATTATTGATATTCGTCCACTAGAAGAAAAATCTAGCATATCAAATGAAGATATTTCAAAAAGATTGATGGATTATGGCTTCCACGCACCAACAATGTCGTTCCCTGTTCCAGGAACATTAATGATTGAACCAACCGAATCTGAAAACTTACAAGAACTTGACCGATTTATAGAAGCAATGATTGAAATTGCCAAAGAAATCGATGAAGTAATTGATGGTACTGCTGATAAAGAAGACAATGTATTAAAAAATGCTCCACATACAGCAGAAGAAGCATTAATTGGTGATTGGAAACATTCGTATAGTCGTGAAAAAGCAATCTATCCAGTTAAAGGATTGATAAACAATAAAATATGGCCAACTGTTGGTCGTATTGATAATGTTTACGGCGATCGTAACTTATATTGTTCTTGTATACCAATGGAAGAATATATTACAAAAAAATAATAGCTTAATATTAAAGCCTTGTTTTTACAGAGCTTTAATTTATTTGAACAATAAACAACATTTATTCTTATTGGGCTAGATTGTTAACACATTTTGCACTTTATTTTTATAATATGCTAATATATTATATTCAAAAAAATTGATAAAAAATAACTACAGGGAACATAAAATGATAAAACAAGGTATAATGATTTGTGGGCACGGTAGCCGTGATAAAGATGCAGAAAAAGAGTTCAGTTTAATCGCGACTGCGTTAAAAAAATGCTACGACATACCTGTTGAATATGGATTTTTGGAATATTCAGCTCCTAATATTCATATGGGACTAGATAGTCTCGTAAACCAAGGCGTAAAAGAAATATTTGCTATACCAGGAATGTTACTTGCCGCAACTCATGCTAAAAATGATATTCCATCTGTATTAACTACATATGCAGATAAAATAAGTGGATTAAAAATTCATTATGGTAATGAATTAGCCGTGGATGACAAAATGTTATCCGCACTGAAAGCAAGAACCCTAGAAGCA
>Ga0181598_1004821_pt1 | contig 11012 bp, 14 predicted proteins | sample 041ome_4_FD_153295 | JGI IMG/M metagenome (GOLD analysis project Ga0181598, IMG submission 153295) | Coastal salt marsh microbial communities from the Groves Creek Marsh, Skidaway Island, Georgia - 041404US metaG (spades assembly) | ecosystem: Environmental > Aquatic > Marine > Intertidal zone >...
TTCGCGCCACTCTGCATCACCAAGCATAAATACCTTCGAGGCCTGTGTTGAGTAAGCAGCAATGGAATAGAGCTTTTCGGCCTTCATATCGGTTTCAATATCGAAGGAGAGCGCGCTAAGGGTTGGCCTAAATTCGGCTGACTTGACCCTAGGATTTAAAAGGGGCTCACAAGTGGACGATTGTGCCTTTGTAGATTCCGCAGTCTTTAGCAATCCGGTCTCGCATTCAAATGCCAGTGACCCGGTTATAAAACGTTCCATCAAAAATCTATCTGGTGCGCGTACGTCGGCTTCCGATAGCTCAACACCTGCAGCAATTAGCTTTCGGCGTATCTCCCCCATCGCTTTAGTTGTCTTAACATACAGCGCTAGAACCTGCTCGTGGGACAAATTTCTAAGCTTAGTTTCTGCGACGCGCCACGCCGATGTGCTGCGCCGAGAAAGCAACCCGCCGGCGTTTGAAGGAGATATCGAGATGCCTGCCTTCTCGGCTAGGCCTGCACTGGAGTATATTGAGGGACGCTGGTGGGGGCTAGAAAGACCCAAGGTTGATTCAAGCAGAGCGAGCTGCCTTGCAGGAAAAAAGCAGACGGCCTCTTGCTCTTCGAATAGGAGGCAGCGTGGGCCTTTCTCTGTTGCGAGCCAATAGGTAAGCCTTATGCCTGTTTTGGTATCGCTAGACTGGCGCGAGAGGATGAAGCCGGGCGCGACTCTTGCTTGCACCGCGGCTCTCTCCCACTCGCTGATGATTAGATTGTGACCGTGCGCGGGAATTGTGCGAAGTCTTCCCAGTAGCTTGACGCCGGTTTTTCGGGCATTTCGGCTTCTGTCAGTTGAACATTACCGTTGATATCCGTAACGCGCGAAACAATCGTATGCTCTCCCGGCGTTGCATCAGTCCAATCGAAGCTAAAGAGTTTCCACGCGTATTTAGTGGAGCGCGGATTGATCTGAGCACGGCGCCATGGGCCGTCATCGATTTTTACTTCAATCGACTCAAGCGGCGTGCCGTCGTTAAGCGCGAAGCCTTGTATGGTGTACTGACCCCCGTTCTCGACAACTCTCACTATTGTCGACTTGAGGTTCATCTCTGCGACAGAATTTTCAACCCAACGCTCAACTCCGCCTACGTTTTCCTTTTTGAGCGTCACGTAGTCACGGCCCATAAAGCGGCCCATGTAACGTGTATCTTGCACGTGGATCTGCGTTAGCCACTTTACGTTTGCGACACCGTACCAACCAGGGACAAGGAGGCGTACCGGCTTGCCGTGATAATGCGGTAGGGGTTCGCCATTCATCTCGTAAGCGAGCATATTCTCGGGACGCATGGCGTCTTCGATAGAAAGGCTGCGCGCGAAGGCCTTCTCGACCTCGACGCCACGCGCAGGGACTTCCTGGGTTTGAATGTCTGCTCCAAAAAACACGATCTCTTTCGCGCCCGATTGAATGCCTGCTTCTTCGAGAAGGCGATGCAGAGTGACACCACGCCAGTAGGCGTTACCGACCAACCCATTAAATAACCTGCGGCCGTTTCCTCCGCATTCGAAACCAACCTGTTGCTCAAATACATCGCGCGCCATTAGATCTGACAGAGATAAATCGAGCTCCTTGTCGACCATGCCGGTCACACGCAGGCGATATGAATCGTTATCTATTTCAGGCTGTCCGTAATGCTGAACGAGGTAGAAGTCGTCGTTATCGGTAAAATAGGAATCAATTTCGCGCGTGTCGAGATAGTGCACTGCGTTAGGTCGCACCGGGCCCACCTTAAAGGTATCTGGCACATCGGTAAAAGGAACAAGACGTTCGCCCTGCGCGAGCGCAGGAAAAACGAAACTAGGAAGCGAGGCAGCTCCGGCAGCACCCATAATGCCCGCGGCGCCTTTTAGCAGCGAGCGTCTGTTAATCGTCGAACCTGCGTCGGGCAGGTGCGAGAGGTTAGCCTCAGTACGCTCGTCTTTATTGTTATTGCTGCCATCGTTGCTCATTGATTCTCTCCTGAATAATGGTCTTATTTTTATACCTGCTTTATTTTCGCGTTGGTTCTTCATTTAACAACAGTTGACCGTGTCTGCCAAACGTTAGTGATGATGCCCGCCGGGGCCATGCACATGCCCGTGCGCAATCTCTTCTGCACTTGCATCACGGATGCCGACAACCACTATCTCATAGTAAAGAGTGCGCCCTGCAAGCGGATGGTTAAAGTCGACATCGGCATTGAATTTACCCACCTTTGCGACCACTACATTCCTCACGCCTCTGTCGGTTTTTACTGCTGCCACCATGCCGGGTTTGAGCTTGGTGACGCCTTGCGGTAATTGCAGGTGCTTAATTGGTACACGCTGCATCGCGTCTGATCGGCGAGGGCCATAGGCCTCTTCGGGCTTTAGGGTGATTTCGATACTTTCGCCCACAGTTTTGCCCTCGAGCGCGCGCTCGAGGCCAACGACCACATTGTGAAAACCATGTAAGTAGAAAAGCGGTTCGCCGCCGCTAGACTCTTCCATCCAGTCGCCGTGGCTGCCGTCCGGCGCTACCTCTGCCAATTTGTAATGAAAACTCACCACCTTATTCAGGGCTATTGTGGTGGCTGCGTCGGCGGTCTTGTCCTGATCAGCGTTACTGTCAGGGGCGTTGCTCGTGTCTACACTGGTCAAAAGATGTGATCCTCGTTTTTATCGGTGTTACCTCTCCCTCCCTCCCATGCAAGCCCTTACTGAAGCGATTTGTTGGAGAGAAATTTGCTGGGAGTTTAGCAGACACTCTCTCGGTTTCGCAGAGAAACAAAACGCGTCTGCGAGGGTTATGTCTGAACAAGTTGACTTAAGCTTCTCACGCCGCGCCCATGCCGATGCCTGCACTATTATCCACTTTTCCTCGATCTTAGCTGCCATAGGGGGTGATTTATGCACTTTTTGCCAGTATTGATGCAAATGTATCAAAAGTGTGACATCGTGTTACACGCACCTTCTGTAGCCAGATTACAACAGCTGACAACACGGGCCCTACGTTGTCTGAAGCCAAAATTTCAACGCTGTGGCTTATTTTGAACAGGCTGAGCATCTTTGCTCACCTTGACGGTCACCTAAACGGCACATATGAGCACCCGGCTGCTGCCACTCCTTGCCAAGGAATACTGGCGACGAGCGGCTGTTCTGAATCAAAGAGGGGGCAAGTGGGACTTCTGCTGCCCGTGGCGATGCAATCGATAACTCAGCGCCACGAACATAAAAGCCGATGGCTGATCAAAATAACAATAGGCGACCAACTATGAATCACTCACAATTTACCAAGTTTTCTCCAATCACCGTTCTGGTAAAGCGAACTATCAAAAAGTTGCGCATCGATGCTGGCTATTCGATGAATGAGGGCGCCCGACTTCTCGGCGTGTCCCGCAAGCAGCTTGAGGACATCGAGACGATTCGTAACTACGGTTGTCATTTAGATCTCGAGCTGCTTGCTAAGATTAAAGTCATCTACCGTACGTCTCTCGACGAGATTGTTGGCGAGCTGCCCGATGATTATTATTCGGCGTATTTCGAACGGCCTAGAAATAAGATTAAGAAAGATAGTGAATACTAACTTCGATGCTAACTTATCTTTTTTGGCTTTAGAGCTGAAGATTCTACTGTTTCTAGCGTACTGCTATTCTTAAAACAGAGCGATTATATCGATTTTAGCGATCTCACTTTATCTAGATTTCAATAGTGCACCAAAGGATCTCAGAATCAGCGAAACTCTATTTTCGTTGAGACTCTCTAACAGCAAGAAAAACCTCGAATAATCATAAGCGAATTATTGATTAAAATACGCTGCGATCAAGAAAGCCTCGACTATGATCAAGCCAAGAAAAAGCCGAAACGAAAGATGAGCAACCTCGTTAGAGCTAGTAACATTCTGATCAATAGACTTATTTTCTTCCATTTCCGACACAAAATTAGAAGAAGACGTTGGGCTATTGGCATTAAATTCGGCAGACTCTTCATTTGCTAACTGCGGCGTCGAATCTTGATTCGATAATTTAGGCGTTGATCTAGCGAACTCCATCTCATCGATTAGACGCAGCACCTCTTCGCCCTTCGGACTATGTTTTGAGAGCGCCTCCAAAATCTGTAACTCTCTCTCACTGGGCAAGTCGAACTCGATCGAGAGGGAGGAAGACAGATCTGCACTATTGGGACGCGCCGAGAAACGATCTCTTGGTTCGAGTCTCAGTACGCCAATAGTCGCATTCGCCAACTGTGAGGCGAGCGTAGCAATGAGATGCCAATCCGTTTCGGCGACAAGGTCTTCGTTATCAACTATCAGCACACTGCAAGGCAGTTCTGATTTGCTCATTGACTGGGCGCGATCTGGCGAGAGAATCTCTTCGAGAGGCGTCTCTTTTAGCTGAACGTTGATTATCGACAAGAGATCTGGCCCGGACAGCGGATCGAAGCTTAGAAGTCTTATCGAAGGATCATCCCGAAGTCGCGCAATACAAAGCTCTTTGTAATACTTAGCCATCTCATAATGTTGTGAAACAAAGACTAGAGATTTTGACGCCTTTAGCGCCTCTACAGCCTCGTTTACCCTCTCAAAATGGCCATCGCTTAGATAGAAGCCCTCGGGTCGCTGCCTTAGCTCAAATTGTTGTTTCAGCTGTTCTGCGCGCACACGTGTCTGCTCGGAGACGCGCGGCTGATCCGAACTGACGACACTTTCGCTGGATGCTTTGCTCTGATCACTCATCTATTTTCCGTCCATCGAAATCGAACTTCATTTCCGCTGGCAAGCTCACTCGTGGTTTCTTTGCTGCGCGACCATTGCGCCCAAACGAATTTAGGTGGAATACGTAAGCAATAACCTCTGCGACTGCTTCGAATAGTGGCCGCGGAATATCTTGATCTATCTCTGTGGTAAAGAACAATGCGCGAGCAAGCATCGGTTCTTCGAATAGCATCACACCTTCTTTTTCGGCCCGCTCTCGAATACGCTGAGCTGTCAGGTCGGCCCCTTTAGCCACAACCCGCGGTGCTTCTTGGCTTCCCACTGCATAAGACAAGGCGACGGCGAAATGAGTCGGGTTAGTGACGACAACGTCAGCATCCTTTATCGCATCCATCATGTGAGACATTGCGATCTCACGCTGCTTCTGCCGTATCCTACTCTTAACCTCAGGCCGACCCTCTGAATCTTTGTACTCGTCTTTAATTTCCTGAATCGACATTTTAAGCTTGTTGCGAAAAGAGATCATTTGATAAGGAACGTCGATCGCGGCAATGATCAAGAGTGAAAGCGAAATTGCAAAGATACCAGTGACAAGAATCCCTAAACCTTCGGCTGACGCCGCTGACGGCGGAAGAATACTCAGGGTAAATATTTCGTCGAAATAGTAGGACACAACTAAAAAGATAATGCCGCCTATCAGACCAAGCTTGAGCAACCCCTTAGTGAGTTCGACAAGGCTCTTTACGCCAAACATCCGTCCAAGCCCTTGGATTGGATTAAGTTTTGAGGCCTTTGGCATAAATCCCTTTATGGAAAAACCTATCCCGCCAACGAAGAATGCGCCCGCGAACGCGAGCAATATTGTCACAACGAAAATTGGCGACGCAATTGTGAGGCAGCGTATTAGCAACTCGAAAAAGTAGGCGCCAACCTGGCCTGAATCACTTATTACTGAGGCGTCAAATACAAACGCAGTTTGCAAGGCCGAAAGAAGATTGCTCGAGATTGTATCGCCGATAATCAGAAATATTGCCGCTACTGCAATCATTAGCAGAGCGACGCTAAGATCTTGCGAACGCGCAAATTGACCTTCTTCGCGTGTCTTATCTAATTTCTTCTGGGTTGGTTCTTCAGTTTTGCTGTCATCATCTGCCATCTGTCACAGCCCCCACAGCGTAGCTAATAAAGCAAATCCGTCTTGCCAAAAAATGCCAATCCGCTGAATGATTCCCGGAATAGCTAGCATCAGCAAAACGGTGCCTGCAACAAGAATTGCCGGGAAACCAACCGAGATAATATTCAGCGACGGAGCAGAGCGCGTGATCATGCCTAATCCTGCGTTAATTAGCAGAACTGAAATAAGTATCGGCAAAGCGACCACGAGTCCGCCTAAAAAGAGTAGAGGCGACCATTCGATGAATACACGATAAATAAGTGCTAACGAGAAAGTCTCATCAACAGGAATGGTTTGAAAGCTTTGCAAGAGAAGTTGAACAAGAATGAGATGGCCATCTACTGCGATAAAGATAAACGTCGAGAGAATAATAAGAAACTGCGATATTACTGGCACGTTACCGAGGCTTGGATCGACCAAGCTCGCCATACCCAAACCCATCGAGTTTGAAATCGCCTGACCACCCACGGCGACCGCACCGTTAACTATCTGAAGAAGGAATCCAGCAAATAAGCCTACAAATATTTGCATTATGACAAGCGTCATTAGCTCAACAAAAGCGAGACCCTGAGTATCGAATGTTATCGATTCAACTACCGCAAAAGTTAGTATCGCGCTAAATAGCACTCGAAAGCGTACGTTAAAGGCTTGCAAAGAAAAAATCGGTGCTGCGAGCATAAATGCAGACACGCGCGCGAAAGGCAATACAAAAAGACTAAGGTAGGTAACGACTTCTGATACTAGAAAATTCATTATTGAATTAACGACGGAATCGTGAGCATTAGCGTTTGAAAATGGTCTATCAACAGACCGATTTGCCAGTTTCCAACGAATAACAGTAAAAGCACTAGCACTATGAGTTTTGGAATAAAGCTCAGAGTCATTTCCTGAACTGACGTCGCGGCTTGAAGAATGCCAACGACAACACCCACAACCAGAATCCCGAGAAGCAAGGGCCCTGCGATGAGCGCAGTAACCCAGAGCGCTTCTTGGCCGAGTGTCACTACATCACTGATAATCATATTGAGAAACTCGCGGTGAGAGACTGCATAATAAGTATCCAGCCATCGGCTAAGACAAACAGCATGAGCTTAAATGGCATTGAGATCATCATCGGTGACAACATCATCATGCCCATAGACATGAGCACGCTCGCGACTACGAGATCTATAATTACAAACGGGATGTAGATAAGAAAACCAATAGTAAACGCTGTCTTTAGCTCCGAGGTCATAAACGACGGAATCAGTATGCTCAGAGGGATCTCCGCCTCGTCTTCCGTATAATCAAAATCTGCTATATCCGAAAATACCATAAGGTCTGCTTCGCGAGTTTGCGTAAGCATAAAGCTGCGCACGGGAATAATCGCCGCATCTAATGCAGCTTGGGCGGAAATTTCCTCCGCAACATAAGGCACGAAGGCATCCTCATAAAGCGTCTCGAACACCGGCGCCATAATGAAGAAAGTAAGGAATAGAGCTATACCGACTAGCACGGTATTTGGTGGAGTCTGGGCGGTACCGATAGCCTGCCGCAACAGCGACATAACGATAATGATGCGCACAAAGGACGTCATCATAATAAGAATGGACGGCAACAGTGTAAGCACCGTCATCAGAATTAGAACTTGCAGCGTTAAGCTGTATTCGGTCGCGCCGTTAGGATCCGAGCTTACGTTGACAAGCGGAAGTCCGGTCTGGGCAACAGCAGAGCTTGAGAAGGCTATCGCGAAACCGCAGAGCGCCATAGCGATCAGAGTTAAAGGCTTTAGCGACCTATTGCTTAACCGGCTTAACTTGAAAAAGTTCATTGGGTTAAATCCGTTTGCTGATCGTCATCTCGCGTCCAGATATGCTCGGCGCCCTCTTTCGACAGTACTATGAGACTCAGCCTTCCCTCTGCTTCAAGCAATACTGCGCGTCGACCCAGCTCAAGGGTAAGTTGGTCGACCAGTTTAATTTTGCCAGACGTCCCATGCGTGAGGGGATTGCGATATCGCTTGAGTAGAAAGATAAAGAGGAAGAAGAGTACCAGGACAAAGACTAAAGAACCCAATACGCGGCCAAACCCGACAATTTCCACAGTGCACCCTTTTTCGAGTATCAGCTCCGCAACGACCGCCTCGCAGTGCCCGGAACATGAATTTGCGCTGCTTTAGTACGCAGCCTGTAGTTTACAACGATTTAAGCCTCTCGCTTTTTGGCACTACCTGCGTAAGACGCATACCGTAGCGGTCATTTACCAAGACTATTTCGCCCTGAGCGACCAGCGTGTCATTCACTAGTAGATCTAAAGGTTCACCGGCTAAGCGATCGAGCTCAACCACTGAGCCTTGGGTGAGACGCATTAGGTCACGAATCTTGAGAGAAGTCCTCCCGACTTCAATAGATATCGTCACTGGAATATTTTTCAGTAGCTCTGAATCAAGACTAATGCCTAATTCCTCGCCGGATGGTTTGCCTATTTCAGGATCAACGCCTGTGTTTAACAACACGTCGTCGGCGTTGCTTGTACTCTCTTCATTACTCATTTTCGCTTCCTTCGCGAGACTAACTTGTCTCAGCGGATAAATTACTCTTTTTTATTGAGTCTGCTCATTCTATTGATCTGCAGCGCCACCTTGCCTGCCACCTCGCCCGTGGCGGCCGTAAAGACTTCTATATTGTCTATGCTCACCGATGCTTCTTCGAACACTTCGATCGGTAGCATCTGGCCTTCGCGAAGGCTTGTGAGTTGCCCGTAGGTTAAAGACAGTTCGGCAATCTTAGCTCTAAGTAGGAGTGGTACATCGAGTGCTGCGTCGTTTAATTGTCTCTCCCACGCTGAGTCTTGCTCGTCTTCGTCATCACTCGTTTGAACTCGGCTTCTAAGCAGATCTCGCGCGGGTTTGAGTAGTGAAAAAGGCTGAATGATCTGTAGATAGCCTTCGACATCGTTTGCGAGCGAGAAATTAAACTTGCTGACAAGCATCAGCTCGTCGTCGTCGGCAATTTGAGCAAACTGAGGATTTACCTCAGAACTCACCCGCTGAAAATTCACCTGCATAATTGGCGACCAGGCATCTTTTAAGGCCGCGAAGACGATATTCATCAAAAGATCAATAATTGACGCCTCAGTTGGCGTAAAGATCCGCGTCGGCGTGATGTTATCGATTCCTTTGCCAAAACCACCAAAAAAGCTGTCAAGCGCTGAGAATATAATCTTCGGCTCAATGACAATAAGTGACATACCGCGCAGCGGATCCATTTTGACTGTGTTAATCGATAAAGGCGCTGCCATATTGGCGATGCTTTTCTTAAAGGTAGTAATTTCTACCTTCTCGGGCGCGATCTTTGGCGTCGTCCGCAGTACATCAATAAGGCCCATGCGAAGCTGACGAGCGAATCGCTCATTCACGAGATCAATGGCGCCCTGATTAAATCCGAGAGAACTGTCTTCGCTCGCGAGATCGTGGGCAATCACCTGTGTATCACGTGAGCTGGCGTTGATTGGCACGTTATTGCCATCGAGACTCGTCTCCGCGATCGCGTCGAGTTCTTCGTCTGTTAGTCCAAGTGTTTCTTCAACCATGGGTCTTGCTCATTTAAACTACGGTTAGTGATGCAGTGAAGTTACTGCATCAAAAATTCTGTAAACAGGACTTTCTCGATGCCACCGAAATCTTCCGCCTCTTCAAGCTCTGAGTTGATCACGAGACGAAGTTCTTCAGCCATTGTGGCGCGAAAGTCTGGTGCCATTGATTGCTGTTCATCGACGAGCGAAAGCCTAGCTAGAATCGCTGCGCGAATAGATGGCTCATGCTTAGTCACATTATCTATAACGAGCTGGTCATAATGAGTCATCACTGTAATCGAAATCTGCATAACCTTTCGTGAGTTTGCGAGATTGGCTGTAAACGCCGCTGGCATCTGATAATAAAGCGTTTCTAATCGCGAGGGATTAGGTGTCTCAAGCAGCTCAGGGACCACCGCCTCCGCTTCTCCCTCGCCTTCTGCCTCACCTTCTTCGATCTGCGCTAACTCGGCTTGCAGCTGATCTTCTTGGCTAAAGAATCCTGTCGCAAATAGCGTGCCGATCACTGTGCCAACGGTAAGAATGATGACCCCGAAAATAATGCCTATGATGAGTAACCAGGGCTTTTTAGCCTTAGCTTCGCCTTCGGCTGCTACCTCTTCACTCATAGTAAACTCCTTACTCTAATTTTGTTTTCTATTTTGGCTCAAACGTAGGTATCTAAGCCATCTGAATTGTCGCTGCTGGCTTTTGCCTTTGAAGGGTTGGTCTCCATGGCAGACTCAGTAGCGACCTGTTTGGTTGACGCTTTATTCTGTTCGTTTGCCGCGCTACCTTCATGTTTGCTTCGACCGTGAGCGTTAACGTCTACGCTTACATCGGCAATTGAGTTACCCAATAAAGCCTCTCGAAGTCCACCCGAATTCGATTGCAGGAGGCGAGTCGTTTCGGCGTTCTCGCTGCTCATGCTAATTCGAAGGCCAGCTTCTTCTGAGTAAACGAACTCTACATCAACCTGCCCGTAATTTTCTGGAAATAAGCTGATAGATATCTTAGTCGGACCACTACCTAACCCTCGAGCTAAGTGTGGATTAATTCTAGAAGCGATCCCCTGTGGCAGGTTCGCTATTGACACGCGCTCGTTTGCAGCCTCGTTGGCCCTAGTGTTAGCGCCTTGGCTAACGCCGAGTTCGAGCTCCTGCAGAGTAATCTCTGACTCAGTTTTCTGCGTGAGAGGCAAATTATCACGTGCTTGTTTGGCTTGATTTATGACAGGCGAAAAAGCGACTCCCAATGGATTAGTCTGCGATGACGCTGTTACACTGCCTGACGCGGTGCTGATTCCATTTAGCACAACGTTTGAAACCTGCTGTTTGAGCGCTGCGGTAGCGGCCTCGGACTTACTCTTCGCCGTCGATCCTATCGCTCCCGCTTCTAGCGAGCTTGTTAACATCTTGCTTTGTCGCTGAGCTTTCTCAGTTGATTGAGCATTGATTGACGCTGCCGATACGGCGAACTGTTCACCACGCTGTGCTGAAAGCTGCTGGTTAACCTGACCGGCCTCGGACTTACTCTTCGCCGTCGATCCTATCGCTCCCGCTTCTAGCGAGCGTCT
>Ga0181598_1004832_pt1 | contig 11005 bp, 8 predicted proteins | sample 041ome_4_FD_153295 | JGI IMG/M metagenome (GOLD analysis project Ga0181598, IMG submission 153295) | Coastal salt marsh microbial communities from the Groves Creek Marsh, Skidaway Island, Georgia - 041404US metaG (spades assembly) | ecosystem: Environmental > Aquatic > Marine > Intertidal zone >...
TTCTCGAGCTGCGCGAACAAATCATCCACGGAGGAGTTGCCCCACTCGACCCCCTCTGCATCAAATTGCCACAGCGTGCCGTCGAGATCGGGATTGGCAAAATAAACGATGCCATGGCGCACAGGATTGGTGGCTCGCTGACTCAAGACGCGATGCCGAACGGCAGTCACTGCTCGATCTGAGTGCGCCGTGATGAAGTTCAGTGCCTCACCAAAGTTGATGATGAGATAGCCGGGCTGCACCGGCACGTCCTCAAACTTGCCATCTATCTCAATTTGCAAGCCCGGCGCACTGGCACCGAGGATGGTGACAAACCCGTAGTCGGTGTGCGGGCGTAAACCCAGGTCGGGGGTGCGGGTATCGTAGTGAACGAAATTCAGGAACGCGTCACCACCACCCGAGGCATAACCACCCGAAGCGCGATCCCACAGCGGCTCGGGAATACGCGACTGGCGCAAAACCTCGCGCATGATGGCGACCCCCAACTCGTCAAGCTCTCGCCCAAAGGCCGCAACGTGTGCCGGGTAATGCTGATCCCAGCGCTCGCGGCGCAGCGCCAGCTTGGTTTGTTGGTTATTCTCCAAAGCAATAAACCCTTCCAGCTCGCCGTATTGGGGAACTTGTCGGTAGGGGCAATCGGCTGCGATGAGCTCAGACCCAAATCTGCGGGCGTCCTCCACATCAAGATGCTCGGGTACTTTGAGATAAAAGATGCCGAGCTCCCACGCACGATCAAGATCTTCTGGACTGCAAAAACTTAGCCGCTGTTCGCTGGAAGACGCGTGGCGCGCTATCGAAGCGAGTGGGATAGCTTGGCTAAGCGCATCCGTTTGATAGCTAGCTTTCGTCACGGTCAAGCCCTGAACAAAATCCCCCGACAGAGTACCGTCTCCAGCGATTCACTGGCCAGCGCATTCACTCAGCGACATGCCCATTCAGATCAGAACATTCTCTGCCCACCGCTACGCCGATGCGCAACCGGTAGCACTTAGGCCCCCGCAATGAGATCCAGCGACGGGTTTTAATAATGTCGTCGTATCATTATCAACGCGCACTGCCTGTGAGCGTTTTTATGCGGAGATACACCATGACTACGATCCGAATACTATTACCCGTACTCAGTGCTGTTATTGCATTCACTCAACCAGCCCTTGGGCAGCCAGGCGGTCCTCATCCCCATGGCCATGACGGAAAAAAGCCCTCACCAGAAAAAATGGCGGGCAAATTAGACAGTGACGGCGACGGCCTCATCAGTTTTGAAGAATTCCAAATGCCCGATAAGCGCCGAAGAGGCGACAGACTTGCCGAGGCCGACGCAGACGGAGATGGCAATATCAGTCGAGCCGAAATGGAAGCTCAAATGGATAGTCACCTTGAAGCCATGCGAGCGAGGGCGGAAGCGCGATTTACGCAAGCGGACCTGAATAGCGACGGTTTCATTACGACTGAGGAGCGCAAACAGGTCGCTTTTGAGATGCTCGATACCAACGGCGATGGTTATCTTGCGCCCGAGGAATTGGCCGCCGCGCAAAAGCGCGATAGACGTCCACGGGATTAACACGACCGCAAAAAGCATGGATGATCGGGCGCTAATGGAGAGGATCTCGCAGGGCGATCACGCAGCTTTTTCTACCTTGGTCAAACAGCACGCGCCCGCGCTCGACCGATTTGCGGTGAGACTCCTATTGCAGCATCAGCAAGCCGAAGAAGTCGTTCAAGAAACGTTTATGCGCGTTTGGCAGAGAGCGGGGGATTACGACGCTAAAAGAGCTCGACTTTCTACCTGGCTGCATCAGATTGCCCATAATCTCTGCATCGACATCCTGCGTCGGCGAAAGCGCGAGTTACCACTCGTCAATGATGTCGAGGATGTGCTGATTTCGCCAGACGCTACCGAGAGTCCAACCACCGCGCGCGAAGCCCAAGACCAAGTCGCCGCCGCTATCGCGAAACTCAACGAACATCATCGCACCGCCTTGGTACTCACCTATTACCAGGGCTTATCCAACCGTGAAGTTGCTCAGATCATGGACCTGTCGGTACGTGCACTCGAGTCACTGTTGGTGCGTGCCCGCCAACAAATAAAAAAGATTCTGGAGGAGTCGTCATGAAACGGTCCCCATTTACGCCGCCGCTTTCCCACGCCCGTGCCATAGATATTCTGAATACCTATGGGGCCGCACCCGAACGGTGGCCCGCACAGGAGCGGGATGCCCTCATTGAGCTACTAAAAAGTTCTGAGGAGCTACAGACAGTGCAAAAGACCGCGGGCGATCTCGATGGCCTACTGGACAATTGGCAGCCGGCCACAGCCTTCAGCCATGACATCTTGTTCAGATCTCTGCCCGCACAGGCGCCCAGAGCGCAAAGCTGGTCTGACCAATTGACGTCACTATTTTCAAATCACCCCATAGGGTGGCAACAAGGCTTGCTGGCGGGGGCGCCCCTCATATTGGGATTTATCTGGGGCCTGTCGGGAGATCCCTCTAACCAAGATTGGTCCGAAGCCGAATTCTTGATTTTGAATCCGCCCATGGAGGTGCTCGCAGATGAATAATCGCGCAACAACCAACAAGTGGTTATTCGCATCGGTCGCGATTAACCTGCTATTTGTCGGCGCGCTTCTGGGCGAGTGGGTCAATCAGACGCGGCGCGCACCGCCCCCTATGCATTGGGCTACGGGAGAACTCGACGAAAGCACTCGCTCGAGCATGAGGGCAATGCTGATGCAACAAGCACCTGCGGCTAGGGCTCTGCGCCGCGACATAAAAGTCATCGATCAAAGACTGATGAAGGTGGTTCGCGCTGAGGATATTGATACTGCTGAACTCACCGCGATCCTGTCGGACCGTCAGTCAAAACAGGCCCAATACCAGGCACTACTGCAGGCTTCTATGGAATCGATATTGCCGGCGCTTACGCCGCCACAGCGCGAAGCGGTCCTGCGGCGTATGCTGATCGATGGCCAAGCACGGCACCCTGCTCACCCAAAGCGCGGTGGAGAGCATCGTGATCATCCGAGGCCCGACGCCCGTCCCGCGCCGCCGCGCTAGGCAAATCATCGACATCGAACGCGCCTCGCTCATTTTTCTTGATCCGCTGAAGGGCGCCCGACAGCATGGCGCAAGACTTTAACGGGATCTGTCGGCCTAAAAGCATCAGAAAATTGACCGGTACCGCACCGCCCCCTTTTCCTTAAGTTCTACTTAATATTTGACTGACACCATAGGCCCATTTAATCGGGGGCCAAACTCACTATGCAAAGGATGCGCGGATTTTGGCCAGATATATACCGGTGCTATCGACCACTACTGGTGTTTTCGGCTGCTGTGCTGGTCACGCTGTTATGCTCGCGACTGGGCTTGATCACGATGTATTCAGACCGCGTCGGCGCGACGGGCGGGTTTTGGTTTGTGACGCTACATGGCCTGCGTTTTGATCTAATCGTGCTCTGCATGCTGTTGCTACCCGCGTTAGTTGCGCAGCCGCTTCTGTGCTCGAACCGTTTATGGCAACAATGTCTGCACTTATATCTGCTCGGCGCTTATGTATTGGTGGTGCTGGTCGAGGCGGCAACACCGACTTTCGTTGGTGAGTTTGATTTACGACCTAACATCCTGTTTCTCGAATACTTGCGATATCCCCGAGAGATCCTTTCCATGCTCTGGATTGGCTACAAACTCCCCGTATTTCTCGGCCTGATAGCAAGCTCTGCGCTCATTCTGATGATCGCTCGGCTTCTGCGACAACCCCAGTTACCACGCAGACTCCCTATCAGATCGGGATTGCTTTTTATCACGCTAACATTGGTGCTTTGTGTCGTCGGCATCCGATCGAGCTTTGGCCACCGACCAGCGAATCCGTCGGTCATTGCCTTCTCAAACGACCTCCTCGTCAACGATCTCGTTCTAAGCTCGATTTACAGCGCCGCATACGCCGCATACAGCTCAGCGCGACATGAAGGGAGCGTCCGTGCGTACAAGGCCATGCCTCTGGAGGAAGTTGTTCGTTACGTTAAAGCCGATATGCATCTTCCAGAGAGTCATTTTATCGATCCGGCACTACCCACGCTGCATCAACCTCTCGTGACAGCAGAAGGTTCGAAGCGACCGAACCTAGTGATAGTGCTTGAGGAAAGTCTGGGTGCCGAGTTTGTTGGATCACTGGGAGGACTCGACCTCACACCCAACCTGGATGCTTTTTCCGAAAAAGGCATATGGTTCACCAACCTCTACGCAACGGGCACACGCTCTGTAAGAGGGATAGAGGCAGTGATGACCGGATTTACACCAACACCAGCGCGCAGCGTTGTTAAGCTCCCCAAATCACAAACCTCGTTTTTCACGATCGCCCAGATACTCAAGCGTAATGGCTACAAAACAAGCTTCATATACGGCGGTGAGGCTCATTTCGACAATATGCGGCAGTTTCTGGTGGGCAACGGCATCGAGACCGTCATTGAGGAAAAGGACTTTCCTGACCCTGAATTCAGGGGTTCGTGGGGAGTGAGTGACGAGGACTTGTTTCGACGCGCCCATAGAGAATTCGAGCAAATGAAGGATGGTCCCTTCTTCTCGCTGGTTTTCACCTCTTCGAACCACTCTCCGTTCGAATTCCCCGACGACAAAATCAGCTTGTATTCACAGCCGAAGCAACAGGTGAGTAACGCCGTAAAATATGCTGACCATGCGCTGGGTGAGTTCTTACGGTTGGCAGAGTCTTCAGGCTATTGGGAGAACACCATTTTCTTGGTAGTCGCAGATCACAATTCTCGGGTCTGGGGCAATGATCTGGTTCCCATTGAACGATTCCACATTCCGGCGCTGCTACTGGGAGGTGGAATCACTGCGCGTCACTACGATCGACAAGCGAGTCAGATCGACTTACTTCCAACTCTGCTCGGGCTACTGCACATTCAAACCCCCAACCCGGCAATCGGGGTCGACTTGTTTAGGGCGGATATCGACAACTTCCCGGGCCGAGCGGTCATGCAGTACGATAAGACACAGGCCTACATGCAAGGCGATAAAGTGGTGATCATGAAATTAGATGAGGAACCACAGCTCTATGACCGGAACTCCGACGGCCTGGTGCCCGCCACTGAGCAAGACCCCGAGTTGATTAACCGGGCAACCGCGCTCGCCAGCTGGAGTTCATACGCGTATCAAAACCGGCTTTACCACTTGCCGGAATAGCCCAAAAACCAAACGCGATAACGAGTTTACGCCCCGTCATCGCTAGGCCACCCAGTGCCCGGGCGAGCCTCACACACGCTCGATAATAATCGCCGGCGCCATGCCGCCTGCAGCACACATGGTAATGAGCGCATAGCGCTTCTGCTGGCGCTCGAGCTCATCCAGAGCAGTACCAATCAGGATAGAACCCGTCGCACCGATGGGATGACCCAGGGCCATCGCGCCGCCATTGATATTGACCTTCTCACGGTCGAGGTCGAGTTTGCGAATAAAGCGCTCCGCCACCACGGCAAACGCTTCGTTAATCTCCCAGACATCAATATCGTCTTTGCTCAGACCCGCTTTCATCAAAACCTTCTCGGCGGCGGGCACGGGCGCATTGAGCATGAGCGTGGGGCAATCTCCCATGTTGGCTGTGGCCACTATCCGTGCGCGAGGCGTCATACCGCTTTTTTTCATGTAGGCCTCAGAGGCCAGCAGCAAGGCAGCCGCACCGTCGACCACCCCGGAGGAGTTCCCTGCATGGTGAATGTGATTGAACTCGGTAATTTCGGGGTATTTCTGCTGTATCAACGCGCCGTAGGTCGTGCCCGCCTCATCGACCGGCACATCGCGCACCATGCTGAAGACGGTCTTCAGCTCGGAGAGCCCCGCTTTCGTGGTCTCCGGCCGTGGGAACTCCTCATGATCGAGGGCCAACGTACCGTCTGGGTTCCTGACTACAATCAGAGACTTATCAAAGCGACCCTCGGCGATCGCGCGCGCAGCGCGCGCCTGACTCACCAAAGCGAGGTCGTCTACCGCATCGCGGTCAATGCCCTCCAGCGTCGCGATGGCGTCAGCACACACACCCTGCTGAGACTGCGGATGCATGGCACGCAGGTCGAGGTTGCCCGAATCAATCATGGGCGGTTTGGCGGGGTCGGCGATTTGCCCGTGGTAGCTCATCATTTCGGTCCCACCCGCGATGACAAGATCCTCCATACCCGACATCACCTGCGCAGCCGCCAGGCTGACGGTTGTGATACCCGAGCCGCAGAAGCGATCCAAGGTGACGCCCGAAGAGCGTATGTCGTAACCCGCATTGAGTGCCGCCATGCGACCCAAGTCGCCGCCCTGCTTGCCTGTTTGGGACGACGTGCCCCAGATAATGTCGTCGACTTCAGCGGTATTGAGGTTGTTGCGCTCCGCCAGCGCGCTCAGCACCGTTGAACCCAGATAAGAGGGATGCAGATGCGCAAGCGCACCCTTGCCCACTTTGCCAATACCTCTGGGAGTGCGGCATGCGTCGACGATATAAGCGTTATTCATAAAAATTCTCCTTCTTTACCGGCTTTAGAAGCCCTGCGAATTCGCACTTGCACTAAGCCACGTCGTCAGTGGCTCGTGAGTCCCCGCTGTGTTGAAAACCGCAGCAAGCTCCATCAGTCTTTTTGCAGACTCGCATAAACGCGGTTAACAAACCCCAAAGACGCGCTCACAGGACCAAACTCGTCCTCAAAATCCGCGGCAGGTGCGGCCGCCTCAACCGCTTCAAGCGACATGCCCTGAGCGATCATATCGGCCACCCTGTCCCGCACTGTTTTCAGCATGTCGACATAGCGCGACAGCGTTGCCGCATCCGCCAGAGGGCCATGCCCCGGAATCACCACCGTTTTGTCATCAATTAATGCGAGTACCTGCTCGCAAAAATCGATCATGCCATCAATATCTCCCCCCCCGTCGACATCGACAAACGGATAACCCGTATTGTTGAACACGTCGCCGAGGTGAACCGCATTGTGCCGCGGAAAGAACACCGCCGTATCGCCATTGGTGTGCGCCTCAGAAAAATGCCGCAGCGCGATGGATTCGCCGTTAAAGTGAATGTGCATGCCACCGTCATAGGTCACCACGGGCAAAGCGTCCGCGGGATAAGGCGGTTGCTGGTATTTGGCCATGACCATATTCACCACCGCCCCATTCGCCATCAAGGACCGGGCGTTGTCGTGGGACACGATCATCGCGCCTTCTGGGCCCAGCGCCAGATTTCCCTCAGCGTGGTCGAAGTGTCCATGGGTGTTAATAACAAAGTTGACGCCGTCGCCACCCAACGTAGCAATAGCCGCTTTAATTTTGTCCATCATCTGCGGAAACTGATCATCTACGATCAGTACACCGTCCTCACCGGTAGAGACTGCAATGTTGCCTCCGAGGCCAAAGAGCACGTGAAGGCCGTCCGCCACCTTCTCCGTGGTGATCTCGGCGCTCTCGAAATCCCAACCGAAACCGGCTAACAACTGCTCTTGATTGAGTGCATCGCCATGCTCATGCGCTGCGGCAGACCAGCCCAACCCCAGCAGTGACATTCCAGCCAATAAGTTCAGCAGTAATTTGGATGTCTTCATCGTGAATGGGTCCCGCTCTGGAAGAAGCAAGGACTTTCCGAGAGAGCCACGCCCTTGTCAATGATTTTGGCGGGAAAGAGAGGGCGGCGTAGGTCGGCACCGCGAGCCCTAAGAGGCACGTCTTACACCCCTTGCAGCGGGTCACGGGTTGCGCGATCCGTGGCTTTCAGTCCACGCCATATCAGCAACGCAGCCATGGGCAGAAAGACCGTGCCCACCAGTGCGAGGGATTTGCCGACCGCCTGAGCGTCCTCAAAGATGTAATCGCTCACCAGTGCGACACTGGCAGGGCCCAGCGCCAGCCCAATCAAATTGGTTGTTAACACGTAACAGCCCGCCATGAGCCCCCGCAATTCATTGGGCGACGCGTTCTGTAATCCGGTGGCGAATAATGCCAGCGGAAACGTCACCCAGTAGCTGGCCCCGGCGACCAAAATGAGCGCCAAAGTCGGCGAGGGGGCTAATCCCGCCGCCACCATAAATGGAATCAGTATCAACGTGCTGATCATTGCAGTAATAAGTGGCGCGCGCTCACCGCACCCCCGGCGAGCGAGAAATCGAGACGCCACCGGCCCGCTCAAGACGCCTGCCGACCCGGCTAGCAGCGCAATTGCACCGTACGCGCGGCCAGCTTCGGCTATCTCCAAACCGTGCACTCGAATCAGCAAACTGGGCACCCAGGCCTGCAGCGCATAAAGCACCAAAACAATAAAGGGTGCACCCAATAAATACGCACCAAACAAGCCTCTACGTGGCCATATAAAAGCCCTCGCCTCACGCCAGCTTATGGCGTCTTTGCTCGTTGTCAGCCGCTCGCCTCGCACCGGCTCCGTTAAGAGCGGCAGTAGTAAAGCCATGCACAGGCCGGGCAGTGCCACCAACATAAAAGTCAGTTGCCAGGGTGCGAGAGCACCCACAAGTGGCAGGGAAACTGCACCCACACTGGAGGCCCATGCGATAACCTCTGCCCCTAAAATAAGCGACAACCCAGCGCCCAAATAAGGGCCCATCAAAAAAAGGCTGACTGGCAGTGCCCGCTTTTCTTCGGGAAAGTAATCGGCCAATAAAGACCAGGACGCCGGAGTCACACTGGCTTCACCACCGCCTACGCCCACCCGAGCCAAACTCAGTTGCCAGAAGTTACGCGACAGCCCGCAGCTCACACAGCTCACGGTCCAAACCAGAATCCCAATAACGAGCACGCGTATGCGATTGGCCCGGTCAACAATTCTGCCAATCGGAATACTCAGCAATACGTAAGGCAGCACAAAGGCCAAACCCTGCAAAAAACTCACCTCAGAGTCCGAGAGCGATAAATCGCTGCGAATAGGATCCACCAGCAAATTGATAATCTGTCGATCAATAAATGAAAAAGTGTAAGTGGCGGTGAGCAATAGCAATGCCCACCAGGCCGCGCTCTGACTCACTACTTTTTCAGTGTTTTGCATAAATGCTCTCGCTGTTATTCGCCAAAGCCAGATTTAGATCGCTATCGCCGAGACTGAGCAAAAAAAAGGGGAGGCTATTGCCCTCCCCTGCAGCTCGAGCTCTCGACCCCGCGCGACGTCAATATTGATAAGACACCCTGACCCCATAGGTTCTTGGAGCTCCGCCCCAACGGGCAGAATCCAGGGCGCCAACGTCGGCGGCGTAATCAAAATATTCTTCATCGCTGAGGTTTTTCCCATATACAGACACCCTCACCTTCTCGCTCGGTGACGTATAAGTAAGACTCGCATCCAGCAGCCCAAAAGACTCCTGCTGCAGCCACGGCTTGTTATAGAGGTCCGTCATGTAATCATCACGCCAGGAGTAAGCGACTCGAGCAAGCATTGACGCACCGCCTGCCAGCTCAAAATCATACATACCCGCAACGCTATAACTCAGCTCGGCGACTTTCTGAAAATCCCACGTTCTTGCCAACTGGTTATCCTTGTCGTCAACGACACCATCAGCGTTCGCATCAAAATATTTAATACTCGTAAACTCAGGGTCAACTGTGCCGATCGAGGCGTCCAGTCGAAAATTATCGGTTGCCTGAAACTGTACCTCCGCCTCGAAACCACTGATCTCTGCTTCTCCAGCATTAAAGTTAATCAGGCTAGCACCACAGTCGTCACAAGGATTGTTTACGAACATGATCAAATCTTCATAGTCGGCCATGAAGTAAGCGAGGCTCAAGAAACCTCTTCCATCAAGAAAGCTGGTCTTGATTCCCAATTCAAAGGAGTCAACACTTTCCGGATCGGTTGGCCCTACTGCGTCCAGTGTTGCCGCTCTGGCATTAAATACACCGCTGGCAAAACCTCTTGTCCAGCTGGCATATGCCATGGCGTCGTCACCGAAACGATAAGTGGCTGCAACCTTTGGAGAAAAGTCAGACCAATCTTTGTCGTTTGAGGTGTTGTTTGTGCAGGATGAAAAATCCAGCTCGCACGATCCTAAAATTCCAATATCGATACTTTTCTCTTCCTTGGTCCAACGTCCACCTACCGTAATATCCAGCGCATCGGTCAACGAAATGTTCGCCTCACCGAAGATGCCAAAGGTCTCGTGCTCTGTTTCTGAGTAAGTGGCTGAATTAAGCGCAATGAAAAAATTCCTCCGCTCACCGATTGAGTAGTCTTGATCAAAGCTATTTACACCAACTACAAAATTGAAACGGTCAGAAAAGGTAGACGAGTATCTCACTTCGATACTGGTTTGCTCCTGCTCTTCTTTGTTGTCGTTGAAGTGAAAGATCGTGAAAGGCGTGCCGTCAAAATCAGTGCTTGAGTTGTATTCGACCTCACGGTAGCCAGCAATGGTTGTGACGATACCGTGCCCGAGATCCCATGTTGCATCCAGAACAAATGAACTGGTCTCGAGATCGGTATAGCCGATTAAGTCGTGATTAATCTCGTACTTGTCATCGGGTGGGGTATAGCCCCAAGTGGTTTGCGCGAGAAACTGACTACCCTGACCGCACACAATATCTCGATTATCGACTCCCGGAATCGGTCGGCAGTTGTGGGCCACATTCTGGGAATTCGCGCTACCTGTATTGTTCTCCAGGAACTCAGCAATGAGTGTCGCTTCAAAGTTGTCAGATAGCTCAAAGCGCACCATAGGTCTAATAATTGTGAGATCCATCCCAACCTTGTCGCCGGTATCCGTGTCAGGCATACCGGCAGGATAAATGCTCGTATCGACAGTGCCGCCATTGTTGTCTTCAAAATAGCCATCGCGGTCCATTTTAATGACAGCTACTTTGCCAAAGATGCGGTCAGACAATGGGCCTTCGATACTGGCATTCATCTCAGTAGCGCTGTAGTTACCCACATCTGCTTCAATTCTGAAGCCAAATTCATCGCCAGGTCTCTTGGATTTCACCAAAACCGCTCCGCCGGTCACATTTCTACCCAGCAAGGTTCCCTGGGGTCC
>Ga0181598_1004857_pt1 | contig 10961 bp, 10 predicted proteins | sample 041ome_4_FD_153295 | JGI IMG/M metagenome (GOLD analysis project Ga0181598, IMG submission 153295) | Coastal salt marsh microbial communities from the Groves Creek Marsh, Skidaway Island, Georgia - 041404US metaG (spades assembly) | ecosystem: Environmental > Aquatic > Marine > Intertidal zone >...
AGAAACCGGCATGAAGAACATGATGGAGGTGGCCAGCCACCTGCGCATCAAGCTGATTATGGAAGATACCCAGGCACTGCTCGATTTCCTCGAGACTGACCCCCAAGCCAATACCCAAAAAATTGGCGCCGTCGGTTACTGCATGAGCGGGCCCTTCGTGTTCGCTGCAGCCTCCCATTTTCCGGATCGGATTCAGTGCGCGGCCTCCATCTACGGCGCCAACCTCATGACCAAAAGGGATGACTCGCCGCACCTGAGCGCGGACAAGATCAAGGGCGAAATGTATTTCGCCTGTGCCGAGATAGATCACTATGCACCCAGGGAAATCATTGATGCGCTCGAAGCCCATCTGAAAACCTGCAATATCAAGTATCGCATCGAGTGGTATCCCGGCGCGGAACACGGTTTTGCCTTTCCTGATCGAGGCGAGATCTATCACAAGCCAAGCGCAGAGCGACATTGGGCCCGCCTGTTTGATTTGTTTCAGCGCAACCTGCGCGACAGCGACTAAACCCGGCCGGACAACTAATCCATCAACCAAAGCACCAGCTAACGCGAGCAGCAGCACCCTATGGCCACCAAGCCAACCATCTACAAACTCGGCGTCACCATCTCCGACATGAATCGCGACTATTACCAGACCCATCAGCTGACGATCGCCCTGCACCCATCGGAGACTCATGCCCGCATGATGGCGCGAATGATGGCCTTTTGCCTGAACGCCGACGAGCACCTGACATTCAGCCGCGGCTTGTCTGACAATGACGAGCCGGATATCTGGTCTCACAGCCTCGACGGTCAGACGCAACTCTGGATTGATGTGGGCGAGCCCTCGGTGGACCGGGTCAAGAAGTCCACCCGGGTCGCCAAAGCAGTGCGAATCTACAGCTTCAACACCAAGTCGGATGTCTGGTGGCAAAAATCGGCTGACGAATTCAGCCAGTTGAAGGCAAACTATTACCGATTTTCCTGGCCTCAGATTCAGGACCTGACGGCATTGATTGAACGCACCATGACGCTGTCGGTGACCATCTCAGAGGAATCGGCTTATATCGCCGGTGACGCCGGTGAATTTGAGCTCAGCTGGGTCACGCTCAATGCGTAGCAACTTTTACCCTGAAATCCGCCAAAAATTCGAGCAAAATAGACTACGCTAGTCCTTCATTCAATCTTAAGGTCTTGCTTGAAAGTGAATTTTTAAGCAAAAAAAACGGGCAAGACTGCACATAGTCTTACCCGTTACCGGTTGATCATTGCAACCGACGCACACCGAGGTGCGCGTCAGTGCCGATCGGTGCCTAGATACGCTCGATAATGATGGCTGGCGCCATACCACCGGCGGCGCACATGGTAATCAAGCCAAACTGCTGACCACGACGCTCCAGCTCGTCCAGTACGGTACCAATCAGCATTGAGCCAGTTGCGCCGATAGGATGACCCAATGCCATGGCGCCACCGTTAACGTTGACCTTGTCACGGTCGAGGTTCAGGTCGCGAATAAACTTCTCAGCGACGACTGAAAACGCTTCGTTGATTTCAAACAGATCGATATCGTCAATGGTCAGGCCAGCTTTGGCCAGCACTTTACGTGCCGCTGGTACAGGTGCGTTCAGCATCAAGGTTGGCGAGTCACCCATGTTGCACATGGCAACAATTCGAGCTCGCGGCTTCATGCCATGCGCTTTTGCATAGTCTGGAGAAGCCAGCAAAACCGCACCGGCACCATCAACCACGCCGGATGAATTACCCGCATGATGGAAATGTTTGATATCCAGGCCCGGATACTTTTGCAGCACCAGACTACGGAAGGTCGTGCCTGACTGATCAAGGGGGATATCCGCAAGCTTGGCAAATGACGGATCCAGGTTACTCAGACCTTCCAGTGTGGTCTGGGGACGGGGAAACTCTTCATGATCAAGGGCGACCGTACCATCGGCGTTGTACACAGTGATCAGTGACTTGTCGAAATAGCCATTTTTGATGGCATGATCAGCACGCTGCTGAGACACAACTGCGAGCGCATCCAGTGCTTTTCGATCAATGCCCTCAAGGGTTGCGATTGTATCGGCACACAGACCCTGGTGGGGCTGAGGATGAACTGCCCGCAAACGGAAATTATCATTGTCGAGAAAGGGTGAGCCATTGCCGCCACCACCGCCATAGGAAGACATCATCTCTGCACCACCACCGATACACAGATCCTCCATACCGGACATGATGTTCGCCGCTGCAATATTCACAGAGGTGATACCCGAACCACAGAAACGGTCAAGGGTGACGCCACTAGCACGAACATCATAGCCGGCGTCGAGGGCCGCCATACGCGCCAGGTCGCCGCTTTGTTGGCCACGCTGAGAGCTGGTACCAAAAACAATATCATCAACTTCCGCCGTGTCAAAACCAACCCGTTCCTGCAAGGCTTTTAATACTGCGGCTCCAAGATGCTGAGGGTGCTGTTCAGCTAACGCGCCCTTACCTTTCTTGCCGATTCCCCGCGGGGTTCGACAGGCATCAATAATCCAGGCTTCTGACATGGTTATACTCCTATTTAGAAATCTTTCGAGCAACTCGCCACGCTGGCGCGCCTCGTCAAGGCGCAGGTTTCACGGCTGAGTTGCGTTCAACGCGAGCCTCGCATATTAGAGTGATTGCGGGTGAGCGGCAAGGTCCCTGGTGGCAGGAAGGCTTTGACGGCACTGCGCCACCTATCGAAACCCTACATCATAGGTCCTTCCTGATTGTCCAGGACCATTTGCAACAGCCCGACGACCATGCGCTCGGCATCTGCCTGCGCTTGCGGCTGAGACAAGTCAAGCGCCAATTGCATGGGTATCAGAAAGGTGTTGAACAGACAACCGAAGGCATAATCTGCCTTTAAATTGGCAAAATCATAGTCACGAACTCCGGCCTGCAGTAACTTCCTGTGGTAACGATGTAACAATGGTGTCTCTACCTGGCGACGCAGAGTGAGCGGCAAAAGGCCCAGAAAATAGGCGATATCATGGGCACCACAGCCGAGATGGCAACCATCCCAGTCAAAGATCACGATCGAGTCAGAGATCTTAGCCTGATCAAAAAAAACATTTTGGCAGTGAAAATCCATGTGGCACATCGTCAGATTTCTGGTCGGCCAGTCTGTCGTCATGCGCTTTTCCGCAGTTGCTGCGATATCGATGCACAGACCACGCCACTCAACCGGCAGGAATGCTGCCAGCGGCGACTCGAGCCAGGCCGACCAGCTATTCGCCATCTCACTGGCCCACTGTGTCCAGACTGCATGAGTCGGGCCCATAACTGCCTCGCTGGCAACCAGCTCAGTTTCTCTTTGCCACCAATGACCATGGAGGCGCGCCGCTGTATCAATCACTCGAGCAAGCTCTTTGAACCCCGGCGGATCGAAAAAAGAAAAGCGCCGCAAAACCGAGCAATCTTGCAACAACAACACGGCATTACCAGTTTCGTCATTCCAGAGCGCAGCGTAGACTTTGGGAATACGGACTGGTGTCTGCGCCGCCAGCTCTGCATAGAAACGGGCTTCTCGACAAAAGGTACGTCTTTGTCGCACCATGTCGGCGGTCGCCGAATATTCTGGCATGACTTTGATGGCCAGCGTCGCGGGTAATCCCTGCGTTCTGACGCCAGGCGCCCAACTCAGCGAGATAAAACCCACCTTACTGCCATAGCCTCGGTCGATCTTCGGCGCCGTTACCCTGAAATCCAGCAAATCATCGACGGATACCTTGAAAACAGATGCCAGCCACGGCTTGCTGACCTCCGCTAAAGCCAGGGGAAAGTTGTCGATGTGATGGGAGGATACCAACATGGGGAAGACCATACGCCCTTATCTGCAGGCTGTCAGCTAACCGGTCATTTGCCTAGGCATTTGCCTGGTTAATTAAGCGTTCAGCTCGAGCGAAAAGCTGCGCCGATCTGGATAAATTGACCCTAAGGCTGGCGACTGCTGAATACTACTGACCGCTGACGCTACTGAACCTTGATTTTCTTCGTGCCTCGAGTCGGCAGTGCCTCCAACGGATCATCAGGCCAGGGGTGTTTCGGATAGCGGCCCTTCATGTCTTTTTTGACCTCGTGATAGGAGGAACGCCAGAAACCAGCCAGGTCCATCGTCACCTGCAGGGGCCTGCCAGCCGGCGACAAAAGGTGGACCAGCAAGGGTTGGCGACCATCGATAATCCTGGGCGTCGCTTCACAGCCAAACATCTCTTGCAGCTTAACCGCCAGCACCGGCGGATTAACGGTATAGTCGATGGCGATGCTCGAGCCGGTGGGCACCGAAATCCGTTGCGGTGCTAACCGGTCAAGCGCTTGACGCAATGACCAGGGCATTCGAGCATTTAATACCATCCCCAAATCCAGTTTACGCAAGTCTGCCAGGCTCTTAACCGAATCCAGGTAGGGTAGCAGCCAATCGGACGCAGTCGCCAACAGGCCTGCATCACTCATGTTCGGCCAGGCTGGATCGTTGGTCACACCCCTCACCAACTCAGCCCGCGCTTGCCACTGGCGTACCTCGGGTGTCCAGCGCAACAGGCCAAGACCATTCGCTCGCACATACTGAAGTAACGCCTCACTTCTGACCTGCAAAGGTACCGGATCCAGAGTTTCACGCTGAAGCACCAGTGCGCCGAGCAAACGACGGCGTTCGGCAACAAAACGCTGGGTTTTTTTCTCCCACTCAGCGACCGTCTCTCGATGCAGCAGATCCTTCAGCAGGGCGTCAAACAGCGCAGGATCAAGGCTCGCGCCAGACCGAATGATATCGCCCTGACCACCGCCAGTTACCTCTGCCAGCGCCAACCACTGTGCCTGCGCCAGATAGTGATTGACCGCAAACGCCGCTCCTCGACCATTGGCGAGCTGATAACCCCCTGCGTGCCGCCGACGGGCAATACGATCCGGGTAGGCACAGGCGAGCAGATAGCCCGGCAGTTGCTCGAGTGATACAGACTCAACTCTGTGAGCCGGCGCCTCTCGACTCACCTGGCGCCGAATCTGCTGAGCCAGATCCCGGGTTCGACTGACCCATCCTCTGTGTCGAGGTGGGCAGGCCTGCTCACCCCGCAATATCGCCAGGCGTTGGGCAATGTCTGGGTTTTCCCCACTCATGGGATCCCGGTCAGATAACAGGCTGGCCAGCAGCGCCGCGCTCTCCAGCTCGTTGATCGCAGCGCCCGCCAGCACCAGGTGACCCAGACGCGGATGCAGCGGCAGCGCAGCCAACCTCGCCCCATGCTGGGTCAACACCCCACTTGATCCTTCCCTATTAACCTGTTTTGCGACCGCTCCCAACATGACTAGTAAGTCAATGCCCTGTTGCCAGGCGCCCGCAGGCGGCATATCGACCCAGCGCAGCTCATTCGGCGCCTGCACGCCCCAGTTCAATAGTTGCAGCGCCAAAGGTGCAAGATCGGCACTGAGTATTTCCGGACTGGTCTGCACCGCCAGCTGCTGCTGTTGCGCCTCGGACCAGAGCCGATAGCATCGGCCAGGCCGCAATCGTCCCGCGCGGCCCATGCGTTGAACGCTGGATCCTTGAGATATCTTTCGAGTTTCGAGTCGAGTCATCCCCGTACCAGGATCAAAAACGGGCTCTCTCGCCAGTCCCGTATCAACGACGACATCAACGCCGTCGATGGTCAGGCTGGTCTCGGCAATATTGGTGGCCAAGACCACCTTGCGCTGCCCCTTGACGGTAACAGGTGCTATCGCCTCTTGCTGCGCCTCAATACTCAGGTTGCCGTATAACGGACAAAGCCGAACATTCTGAATCGCTTGCGCTGCCAGCCAGCGTGTCAGAGCCTCAAAAGATCGAGCGATTTCGCCCTGACCTGGCAGAAATACCAGCACACTGCTGGTCGGATTGTCCTGCAAGGCCTGAATGACGCCAGCTACTGCACGGTCCACCGCTGACTCTCGAGGCAAAGTGGCACGGCCATAGAGGACTTCAACAGGATATTGCTGCCCCGCGCTGCTGACGACCGGCGCATCATTCAGCCAGGCGGCTACAGCGGCTGTGTCCAGCGTCGCCGACATCAGTAACAGCTTCAACGGATCATCTTCACCACGAAACAGTCCGCGGCCATGGAGACACAGGCTCAGAGCCAGGTCGGCATCCAGGCTACGTTCATGGTATTCATCGAAGATCACCAGTCCGACATGCGCCAGGCCCGGATCCTCCTGAAGCATGCGGGTCATTATGCCTTCGGTGATAACCTCTATGCGGGTGTTGGAGCCGATCCGAGTGTCCTGTCGCATGCGATAGCCAACAGTCTCACCGGGCTCCTCGCCCAGCAAACCTGCCAAGCGCTGGGCTGCCATTCGAGCCGCGAGTCGCCGAGGCTCCAGCATCAGGATTTTGCGCCCCGCTAGCCAGGGTTCAGCCAAGAGTGCCAGCGGTACCAGGGTCGTCTTGCCAGCTCCTGGTGGTGCTTCTAGAATCACTTCATGGCGAACTGCCAGCTGCGCCGCCAAGTTGGGCAACACCGCTTCAACAGGCAGACCGGTTCTGGGCAGCAGGGACACAGTCAGACCTTGTCCAGTCGACGGATCTCTGGCGCATCTCCCGTAGAACCCTTGGTAATACCTGACACCTTGGCATTACGCCCGGAGGTCTTGGGGAATTTCTTTGACAGCTCAGGCCCTGCCGCCGTCAGACCACCGTCAACCACCAGCGCCTCGCCGGTGACAAAGGCCGCATCTGCGCTGGCCAGAAATACCGCTGCACCGGCAATGTGTTCACCCCGCCCATAGTCGGGCCAGGGTTGTGAGTGAGCAAACACTTTCTGCGTAGCCGCCGCGTTACCGCCATCTGCCAGCGGTGTGACAATAAATCCGGGGCAAATCGCGTTCACCCTGATCCTGCTGGCAGCCAGCTCAACTGCCGCCGACTGGGTCATACTGATTACAGCGGCCTTAGCCGCAGAGTAGACCAGGGGCCCACCATCGCCACTCAAGCCGGCGATCGACGCAGTATTGATAATCACACCACCCTCGGACTGCGTCTGCATGACCCGAGCACCATGTTTGATGCCAAAAAATACGCCCTTTGCGAGCACATCAAACGTGTAATCCCAGTCCCGTTCGGTGGTCTCCGTGAGAGGACCTATCGCCCCGCCAACGCCGGCGTTGTTAAACAACACGTCGAGCCGGCCGAATTGGCTAAGCGTGGCGTCGATCATACTCTCGATACTGGACTCCTGAGCGACGTCGGTACGGACAAAACCGACCCTGCCCTCAAAGCCGGCATCAATGGCAGCCTGCAGTGCCGCAGCGCCGGTCGCCTCATTATAGTCGGCGATCATGACCCTGGCGCCCTCCGCGAGAAATCGCATAACAGACGCTAGGCCCATACCGCTGGCGCCTCCGGTGATTATGGTTACCTGATTGTCTAGTCGCATCACTTGCTCCTGATAGGTTGACGTGGGGCTTCTGACCCGCGCCTCTTAATGCCAGTACTGAGCTGCTGGAAGGCCTCAAGATAGCACAGCCGGTCTCACCCGCAAGCTAGTCTGCTGACCGTTGAGACCGGCGTCAAATTGATTACCGCTTCACGCCAAGGATTGTTATCCTTCCTGCCATCATTTACTGGGAGTTAGACCTATGAAAGTCGCTGCAATCCAAAAACCGGGCGGTTTGGACAAGATCCTTATTCAGGAGCGCCCCGATCCTGTCGCCGGTCCCGGCGAGATTTTGGTTCGTGTCAAAGCCAGCTCACTGAACTTCCATGACCTTGCCGTAGCAACCGGCATGATCCCCAACGTCGATGGCCGCATTCCTATGTCTGACGGTGCCGGTGAAGTGGTTGCTCTTGGTGCAGGCGTCACCCAGTTTCAGGTGGGTGACACTGTGTTGTCGCTGTTTTTTCCGAACTGGCAAAATGGCGATCCGGACTTAAAAAATCTCATCGGGGTACCCGGTGATCATATAGACGGGTTTGCCGCTGAGCTTGTAGCCATGCCAGCGTCCGCCTTCACGCGCGCCCCTGCAAACTACTCCATGGAAGAAGCGGCAACCTTGCCCTGTGCAGCCTTGACCGCCTGGCGAGCCTTGATGGTTGAAGCCCGTATCAAGCCCGGTGACTGGGTGCTGACCCAGGGCACTGGCGGTGTGTCTATCTTCGCTCTCCAATTTGCCAAAGCTGCCGGTGCTCGCGTCATTGCAACCTCATCCAGCCCAGCAAAGCTGGCCAAGCTAAAAGAACTGGGCGCTGATCACGTCATCAACTACAAGGAAACGCCGAAGTGGGGGGCCATGGCCAAGCAGCTCACCGGCGGTCGCGGGGTTGACGAAGTGGTCGAGATAGGCGGCGCCGGGACACTCGGCCAGTCGATAGCGGCTTGCAAGGTCAGCGGCCATATCTCATTGATCGGAGTACTGACCGGTGTCTCCGGGGAAGTACCAACTGCACAGCTGTTCTCAGCCAATATCACCCTGAAAGGCATCACGGTAGGTTCACGGCAGGCACAGGAAGATATGATCAGTGCGATTGAAACCCACAATATCAAACCCTTGATCAGTGATCGATTTCCGCTGGATCAACTCAAAGCCGCCTTTGAGTTGCAGGTAGCGCAGAAGCACTTCGGAAAGATCGTGATTAATATTTAGCCGCCAAACGAGGGAGCGTTAATCCGAGTAAAGTGCCATTATTGCGCCCTGGCACTTTACTCTGACCCCTTAATCTCAGGGGCTATTCAGACCAATACCAGCTGGTGACATTAAAACGATATTGATCAGCGTAGGCAGGATTCAAGGCTTTCACCCAGTGTTCTGAACCAGTTGAAGACGGGTCAAACAGCACGCAGCGGTTGAATAGTGGCGCAACACTGGTCGTTGCCTCATTCTGGCCCATAAACACCAGCTCGCCGCCCGCCGCTTCGTGCCAAGCTTTGTTTAAATACAACAGCAGGCACACTTCTCTTCCCGGTGAATCGTCGGCGTGCTGCCCTATAAAGTCATTGGCACCCAGGCGAAAGTAGTTGGTGTTGATATCAGGTTTGTTCAGGTTCAGGTCTGTTAGTTGCACCTGAAAAATACGGGACAACAGGGTTAAAAATTCCTCGCTGCGCAAATACAGCAAGAATTCGAGCGCGAGTTTATCATTTTCATCCTCATGACTTACTGGTCCTCGTTGCCAGACATCTCTGTGCACAAACCGTTGATCCCTAGCAGTCTTTTGCCATTGGCTGTTATCGACATAGAGCGCTGAGTAAGTATGTTTCTGAGTTTGCCAGCCATGAGGTTGGCGCAAATCCGCCAAGACTACTTCAAGTTTCGCGGCATTAAACAGTTGATCAATCACGACATGATTGGGGCAAGAAGCTAATAGAGACTGCCGATAGGAGCCAATGGCCGCATCGCTGATTCGGTCCTTATTTAACCACCCTTTATTCAAATACTCTTTACTCAAACACTCTTTACTCAAAGACTCTTTATTCAAAATAGACACGGACACGACCTGCTTGCCAATAAGACTCGGGACCCCAGTGGCTTGAAGCTGGCGCTACCGTGATTGTTTATTGCTCGGGTTTTCCTGCTCTATGCCAAAACAACTTGAGACCCAGTAATACCCAGGGCGTGCCATGCAGCAAAAAATCGAACATGTCGATGGGCCTGGTCAGCGCTCCGGCAGCAAGCAGCCTGATCTTTTCCAATAGATGCGGCTCAGGTGTGAAAGGCGCCAAGCCCAGGGTGAGACACACCAGTAGCAACAGGGGATAGGGTATTCGATTTACTAGCTTTCCCATAAGTACCAGTAGATTGAGACGAGTCACAAGTATACCGAATTCCTGACCCAGCAGAAATTAGCGCCTTGGTGTCTGTTCGCGCAATCTGGCGAGCAGCAGCCCTACAACACACTGCTAATTTTTCGCCAGAAAGTTGTAGGCAATGCCTATCAGCCATCCTGTTATGAATGCGATAGACGACCAAGCCAGCAAACCCACTAAGAAGCCATCGAGGCTCATATGCCAGGAGAAGTGCTGATGGTGGGTGTGGGTCATGTGGCCAGACATGAAGGTCATTTCACCGGGGAGCACCGCCACTAGCAGACTACAGATAAGCCAAAGAGTCGCTGTCACAAAAGTCAGGGCCAGACCGAGCTTGATAGCGTCTATCGCCATAACGCCCTCGAATATTGAAGATGTAATAGAATTATCGGCTTCGCCAATGAGTGCCTGACTGAGCTGGCTCAAGAATGCTCAAAGTGCCAATCGGTTGGCAAGCAAGGGGGCGGGGTTAAAGTGCCGGAGTCAATCTTGATTCGGGCACTTTTATCGGGTGCACAGGAGCGATGACTTTCGAGCCAGCTACAGGAGCTATTTACTAGGAGCTGTGTAACAGGAGCTGTGTAACAGGAGCTGTGTAAATGTATAAAGTAAAATACCATTCAATATAGCTGTTGCTCGCGGTAACGGGACTGACTGGTTGTAAAACCGACTTCGGCAGTGCGCCCCCGCCGACAGCCACTGTCGGCGAAACGGCAAGTGTTAGCGTCGTAAGCCACCCAGACAAGGCCCTGAAAGATCGTGCTGGCGCGCCTTTGTCTGACGGCCTGGGTAGTCATGAACATCTCATTGCGACCAGAGATCCTGGTGCTCAGCGTTATTTTAACCAAGGCCTGGTTCTGGCGTTCGCCTTCAAGCTTGTTACTCGATATTGCCAATGTTTTTGCTGTTAGGTGAAATTAAACTCGCAGAGGGGGATTTCGCTGGCGCAGCAGCAGACTTCAGAAGTGCGGTTGCATTTCAGGATCGTCTGCCGTATACCGAACCACCTTTATGGTACTATCCAAGGAATGATTGGTCACTATTCGGTCTGTCTCAAGCGCTTGAGGTTCAGGGCAGTCCGAGGAAGCTGCCGAAGTAAAGGCGACGTTTGCTACTCTTTGGCAAATGTCAGACATCAAGCTGACTGGATCCAAACTCTAACGAGTGCGATCGGGA
>Ga0181598_1004859_pt1 | contig 10959 bp, 5 predicted proteins | sample 041ome_4_FD_153295 | JGI IMG/M metagenome (GOLD analysis project Ga0181598, IMG submission 153295) | Coastal salt marsh microbial communities from the Groves Creek Marsh, Skidaway Island, Georgia - 041404US metaG (spades assembly) | ecosystem: Environmental > Aquatic > Marine > Intertidal zone >...
ACGACGTCGTCTTCTCCGTCGTCGTTTTCTTTCCACTGTTCGGCGACGTGTAGCCACGGGATGTTGAGGTGCGCGCGCGTTCGTTCGTGTTCGTATTTTTTTTGTTTCTTCGTGTGTATTTTTTTTACCACAAAACGCGACCACCTGCGCGAGACATGAGTCACCGTTTTGAACATCGAGATCGGAGAAGAGAAAGGACGCGAAGGTGGCGTCGCGTGAGCGCGACCGCGGCGTTCTTTGCGCGTTAACGTTACCGTTCTTTTCTCGCTCAGGGAAATTGAGACGTTTTGGAAGAAGCAAAACGCGTCGTTACGACACGAGCTTTCGACCAGTCGCAAAAACGAAACGAAACTGAAAAGAGAGTTGGAGAAGATGGAAGATCGAAGAGCTCACGAACGGAAAGAGATGAAATCGATGCGAGAGGCTTTACGAGCGATGCGAGAGGAGGCGAGGAAGCACGAAAAAGTCACGATCGGTTTGGAGAAGAAGCACGAGGAAGAAATGCGACAGGTGATGGAGGAAAAATATCGATTAGAGATAGGCGCGAGTCACGCCTTTGATGAAGTATTGAGAAAAGTGAAGAGGATCACGATTGTTGATGAAGATAGCAATGATCATTTGTAAATCGTGTATGAGTATCCAATTAATGTGTGGAAAGTGTTTTTATTGATTATTATTATTTCAAATGACCATGCGAGCTACCTTTTGCTTTTCATTGCTGTATTTGTTTCGCATGTTTGCAACGTGCATGTTATACATCTCCGGAATCGCTTTGACTGCTGCTGCGTAGACGATGCTACTGAACTTCCCTTTACCGGGGCCATTGCCTGGATTTTGAAATTGCGTTTTGACCAATTTCAGGAACGCTTCGGTGGAGTCCGTGTCAAACACCCACTCGTTCGGTTTCTTTGATTTTTGGATGTTCGCGTGGCAAATCTCGCATCGTTTTTTGAACTCCTCAAAGTTCTTTTTCCAAGTGTCCGTCATCCAATCGTTGGAAGTCTCGTCAAAATGAACCGCAACGGCTGGCGATCTTGAAGCTGCTTTCATTGGTGTCGGACGCGCCGAGTTTGATGGCGTTGGACGCACAGAGCGAGTGTTCGGCGAAGAAAAGCCCGCGGTGGTAGCATTTTCTGCTCCTCCCCCCTCTTCATCCGTGGGTTTCACGGGTTCATAACCTGGATTCGCCGTTCTGAAGTACTTGTTCATTTTGTCTCGGAGCGTTTTTTCTGTCCAAACAAACTCGATCTGTGTCAACAAATACATCACCATCGCCCTGGACAAAAACGGGCTAAAAAGCTCTTTCGGCGCTCTCATACAAAACTCCTCTATTTTTGAGTTCAACTTTTCTTGTTTATCCGTTCTCGTGGCGTTACCCAAACCAAACTCGTTCGCGTCGTCGTTTATTTTCCCGCTAAAGATTTGGGCGAGCTTCGCAATCGATATTACGATTTCAACTAGTTCTGGGTCGTTCTCATCTTCCGGCTTCCACTCGCCAATCGGTTGCGGTCGGCGGCCAATCGTCGGGTTGCTCACTTTCGTGCCCACTGAACTCACAAATGCCGCGGGTGGCTCGATGCCCTTCGCAATCATTTCCTCCCGCATATTCATCCACTTTCTCGTCATTTGATCTTTAGACAAACCAATCAAAGGTGCGTATTTCTCCGTCGTCGAAGCTAAGTTCACGATGTGCGCCCATGCGTGACCAAATTCTTCCACCGCTTCTTTCAACGCGTTGAGCATAGCCTCCGTCCAACTAATAGTAAAGCCGCGACCACATACTCTCTCCCCTCTGGCCTCCGCTTCTAGTCTCAGCTGTTCTTTCTGTTTGTACGTCAATTCAACTTCGCCTTTCACCGGTGTCGTGCCGTCGGCGTTGACGTTTTGAATTTCTCCTTTGTTCACAAAGAAACCCGAATGTTTCGTTTTCCTCCCATCTCGGTCGAAATATTCGTCCAACTCTTCGTCGTCGATCCAGTCGTCGTCGACGTCGTACCAATCGATGTCACCACGACGGCGTCGCTTGTTGCTTTTATCCTTCTTCTTGGTTTTCTTTTTCTTTTCTTGTTTTTCGTCGCTCCCTGGCGCGCTTTTCGCGGTCTCGTCGTTATTCGCATTCTCTTCACCACCGCCGGCACCTTTATCTCTGTTCGCTTTCTTCTCTTTCGAGGAAGGTGCAACTAACGTCCCCCCGGGCGTTCTCATCGGATGGTCGTCTTCCATCTCCGACCCGCTCGAATCGTCGTCGTCGTCGTCGTCGTCGTCGTCCTCGCTTCCATCCTCCTCTCCTTCGCCCTTCTCCCCGTCTTCTTCACCATCGTCGCTCTCTTCCTCTTCCTCGCTCTCTTCCTCCTCCGAACTTTCCTCGGATGAAGACGAATCGCTATCGTCCCCGGCTTGCACTCCACCTTGATACAGCGCCTCTATCCTCCGAATAACCGCCGCCATGTGCCCGCCGCCTCCGTTCGTTTCCAACATCCTATCCGCTCGCGCCGCCCCGGCGGGACCCCCGTCTCTCTCCTTCTCTCCCGCGGCAGCAGCAGCGCCCCCATCTCCTCCTCGCTTTTCCTCTTTGTGCTTCTTCTGCTCTTTCACCGATATCCCGGTTTGTTCCTTGACGAGCTTTTTGTAGTTGATGACGTTGTCGGAGGTGTCTTCCAAGTCCAACTCGCATTTTCTGTTTTCGCGCGCGCGTGCGTGTATTTTGATTTCAATTTTCAAAAATGGAGAGAGACACACAGGTGAGTCAAAAGAGAGAAAAAAATCTATAAAAAAATGGAAAACGCACAGTCGTTTCGTCGACGGCGGGAGAGAATCCTCGTCGACGACGTTATTATTGTTACCGACGCGGTTCTGCTGCTGCTGCTGTTGGGTGGTGGTGGTGGTCATGCCTCCTCCTCCCGCAGCGAAAGCGCCGTCGTTCGTTTTATCCGCGAGAACCGTAATCGTGCCTCTCTCTCTCTCTCTCTCTTTAATTTTGGAGCGGAGAGAGAAGCCGATTTCAAAAATCTCAACGCTCTTCTCTCTCTCTTTTGGAGAAAACTTTTCTCTCTCCGTGCGTTCAAAAAGAAGAGAGCGCTCGATTCGCGATTACTCTCTCTCTCTCTCTCACCGAGCTCTTCTTATTTCTCTCTGTCTCCGGCGATTGTTGGGAGAGCCGCCGAGCGCGCGTTCTCTTCTTCTTCTTTCGTCAACGTGCGAAGAAAAATGAAAAGTTTTCTCTCTCCGTGTCTCTTCTTTTCTCGTTAGGTTGAGTCCTTAAACCCTAATTCAGGAGCAACAAAAAAGAAGAAAGAAAGAAGAAGAAAGCGCGCACGATTCGCGTCACTGTTTCTTCTATTCTCGTAAAAAAGAGAGAGAGAGAGACATTCATCGTCCGCGCGTTTCGCACCGTTCGCATTAAAGAAGAGCGCGCGAGTGAGAGAGAGAGAGAGAGAAGAGAGAGAAGAGAGACAAGAGAGAGAGACAAGAGAGAGAGAAGAGTAGAAATAGAATAGAATTTTTCGACGTCGATCCCGCGAAAAATTCAATTGCACACTAACACACACTTCTGATAAAAAAAGATGACAGACGCAGCAGCGGCGGTACCCGCAGCGACAAAACCGACGAAAGTAGCCATAGAAACGTGCGTGCCGCCGCCGCCTCGACCGGGGTGCGATTGCGCGGTGTGCGCGCCGAAACCAGCGCCTGGGGAAACGGAAGCGCAAATCGCGCCTTTGAATTCCGCCTCTCCGTTTCAGCCGTATAAGTTGATAAAAGTCGAGTTGGACGGGACGAGACGTCCGCTGACGGATGCGGAGCAAAAAGCAATGGAGAAGACGCATCCGGATCTTTGCGAGTGGAACGTTCCTCTGTCGTCTGGGAAGAGGAGGTGGCAGAAATCGTGTCAACAAATCTTGAAGAAGTGCACGGCGGCGAGGAAACTGGCGTGGCCGTTTCTCGAGCCGGTCAATTGGGAGGTGTTGAATATTCCGGATTATCCGGTGATTATCAAGCACCCGATTGATTTAAGAACGATTGAGACAAAGTTGAACGCGGGTCAGATTGAGACGCCGGATGAGTTTGTAGCGTTGGTGAGAACGGTATTTAGGAATGCGTACGTGTATAATAAACCGGGGGATCCGTCGGGCGTGCGAGAGTGCGCGGAGCGACTGTCGGAGATTTTTGAGAAGGAATTGAAGAAGCTCGGGTAAAGACAGAGAGAAAGAAGCAAAAGCAAAAGCAAAAACAATGAGAGAGATACTTTGTCGTTCGATACCATTCCTATTTTAATATACTATATACTACTTACTACAAAACACATTAAAGAACTACGAATATATGCTGCTCTAATCAAGAACCAATGTACAGACTCGCGCTGAAGACAATGTCTCTTCTAATCAAGGCCATCGCGTCTTCCATTTTTTGCGATAAACTCGCGTCGCCGATTATTCGGGCGACGTTTTTGACGTCTCGACACGTTTCGTTTAATCTCGTGATGGTTCTCACGATCGTGCCTTCCGGTACATCCGTTAATTGACAAATTTCGGAGAATGGATCGAGCATCGCCCATCTATAAACGACTTCGCTTAAACCAAACTTTAAGTTCTCCGCACAATACTCGTCGCCAATGACGGCAAGACCGAAATTTCTTTGAATATCTCCCGCGCGAATAGCCAGAGTATTCGCAAGGGCGATGGAGTCTTTCAGATTCACAGGTAACGCGTCGTAATCTGGTGCAGACGCGTTCTTTTCTTGAAACACCAACGCCGAGAGTAAAGCCGCAGCTTCTGCAGGGGTCAATTTCTCCAAGCACCCGCCAAAAACGATTTCTGCTCCAATCAACTCATCACCGGTGGATAACTCGCAAGCTACGCGGCCTTTCAGAGTCACTGCTCTCGCTTCGTCGAGGTAGCCCATGTGTTTCAACACTCTCGTTTTCGTCTCAAAATCAGGTGTGAGCGCTAAATTCGCATCAGACAGACCGAATTTCAACTGGTCGATTTGATGGAGCAAATGTCTCTCGCAATCTAGAAGTCTCGACCATTGAGATAACGTTTTCGAATCCACATCAGGCTTTGCAGGTAATTGCGCCAAAGCTTCCGCGTGGCGTCGACAGGCCTCTGCATCGTCGACGTTGGTGATTTTCAAATCTTTCGTGGGATCGAGCGTTTGCAAAAGTAACGAAGACGAAGGAGTATCGTCTTCCTGTTTGTTTCGAATATTTTTCGTTTCGTGTTCGAGAACGGACAAAACGCGCGTCGCAGCTGCGCGCTGATCAGCTTTTCTCGGTGGAGAAGACTCGTCTAAAATGGAATACGCGTCCACGTCTTGAAGTTTCAAGGCTGTCACTGCGTAGATATCGACATCGCGAATGACGAAAACGACGTAATCGAAACCACCCGCGCGTTTTTTCCACGGTAAATCTTTTGGCAACTGCGCATTTTCTTCCGATATCGCGGGTTGAATACTTGCCAGTTGATTAGAACTGGCTTTACTCAATCCTCCTCCCCCTCCTCCTCCTCCCATCTTCTTCCCGCCTTTCTTACCTTTTCCTCCGCCAAATCCTCCGAACATGTCATCGTCGTCATCGTCGTCGTCCTTTTTCTTTTTGGAAACGAGGCGAAGATTTGATGAGCAACTCGCGTCTTCAACTTTCTTCGCGTCTGACGTATCGACCGAGACATCGATATCCTCGTCTTGAAAATCATCACCATGACCTTCCTCCTTAATCGCCATGACGACGACACTTCTTTTCACCTCACCGTCTTTTTCTTCCTTGATTACCCGTAAAGCGACTGCAAATCTCGTGAATCCACCTTTATCGTCTTTTACAAGTACGACTCTGCCCGGACTTCCAATCGCTTCCCGAAAACCTTTGGATTTAACGATTGCTTCGTTCGCGCGTTCGCCAAGTTCTTCCAGCTGTTTGGCAGCCCGAGAACACACCACCGCTCGCGTCCAGTTGAAAGGATCCCTAGATGCTTCTTTCGATATTAACTCTCTCGCTCGCGTCAACGATATGACCGCGTGTCGAAGTCTTTTCTCCCGATTTCCAACTGTTTTCTGCGCGTGAAACTCTGCAAAAGATCTCGCCAAAACGTCTTCAACTTTTAAATCTTCCGCTCTCGCCACGTTCAAAATCATCGCAAACGTCAATCGAAATTGCGATTCGAGTTTTGTTGCAGTACCAACGAGAAGTTTACGCAAAGTATTCTCGGTTGGAAAATTGTCCCAACACGAAAGAATGACGGTGCCTACGGTGTCTTTTCCGCGTCGTCCTGCTCTGCCCGCCATTTGCGTGTACTCGCCAGGCAACAAGAAACGGAATTCTTGCCCGTCGTGTTTTCGCAAAGATTCAAAGCACACGCAACGTGCGGGGGCGTTTACACCCATCGCGAACGTTTCCGTGGAGAATAAAACTTTCACGTTACCTCGACAGAAGAGCATTTCAACGATTTCTTTTACGATTGGGAGTAAACCGGCGTGATGTACGCCTAAACCGCGAGAGAGCAGTTCGCGAACTCTCGTGACTTGCGGTAACGTTCGGTCCGCCGGGGATAATCGAGACAGTGCTTTCTCGCAAAAGATGTGCGTTTCGTGCTTTTCTTTTGCCGTGGCTAAATCTATGCCCGTGATGCCATCGGCGAGCAAATCGCATTTTCGCTTACTGAACGCAAACACGACCATTGGAAGAAACATTTTCTTCTCCAACGTGCGTATGAGCTCAACCCATTGATTTCTACCGGTGTTTGTTTTCGTCGATTGACCACCTCCGGTCGTTCTCACGGATTGCTTGATGAAACCTTCTCGTTGGTGCGTGCGATTTCTGCTGCCAGCACCAGACCCGCCCCCACGACCGGCGTTCGGCTTCTTTACCTCTTGCTTGTTCAAACCTTGATCTTTCAGCAGCGCCGCTTTCACGCCCATGTCTTTCCTCTCTTTCGCTTTCAGAGCTTTTTGATAGCCGAGTGGTAAGAACTGTTCTTTTTCGCCGACGAGATGAAAATCTTTGTCGGGGTCGTCACCACCAAAATATAATTCGTGCTCGAGTGGAACTGGTCTTTTCTTCGTGCCCATGACGAAAACTTTTTTCCGTTTCGTTTTACCTACCCAGCCAGCGAACTCGCGGACGTTTGGAACCGTGGCAGAAAGCATGATGATACCCACGTGTTTCGGTAGCATGATTATGACTTCTTCCCAGACGACACCTCGCTCGCGATCGTTGACGTAGTGAACTTCATCGAAGACAACCCACTCGACGTCTTTGATGATGTCCGCACCTCTATAGAGCATGGAGCGTAAAATTTCCGTGGTCATGATCAAACACGATGATTCAGGCTTTACGCTCACGTCGCCTGTGAGTAAACCGACGTCAAATCCAGCATCAGTAAAATCTCGGAACTTCTGGTTACTGATTGTTTTGATTGGTGAGGTGTAAATTGCTCGCGCGCATCGTTTTTGCGCTAATGCAAAAGCGTACTCCGCAACGACAGTTTTGCCCGCGGAAGTGTGCGCGGCGACAAAGACGCATTCATCGCGTTCGATTCGAGAGATGGCTTCTTTTTGAAACGCATCTAATTCAAAAGAGAAAGTCTTTGCCGGCGAGTCGCCCACTGTCGATCTGAAAAATGCATCAACGTCGGGCACAGGAGTCGTAATTGCCCATTTTTCTATCTTTTTCATCTCTTCTTTAACGTCTTTGGCGAGTTGCGTAGCCACAGACGTCGATTGCTGGTCGTGTTCTCTCAAAAGATTTTCGATGGGGTCGTCGTATCCCTCCTCCTCGTCTAAATCTTCACTTCCGTCTTCCTTTCCCTCTTCTTCTTCCTCCTCGTGATCTTGTTCCTCTTCTTCGTCCTCCTCCTCTTCTTTAGTATACTCCATCCAATCGTTCTCCAGAACGTCCTCAAAAGTCAACATACCTAATCGTTTCGCCGCATTTTCAGCTTTCCGTTTCATTTCCTGGTCTCTTTCCATCGCCGCCGCGGCAATCTCGCCAACGTGGACGCCACCTTCTTCGTCGTCAAAAGCATCAATCGTATCCGTCGCTTGTCTCTCTCGCCCCGTGATGACGGACCGTTCGAACCCAGGCGGCGCGCATCCCCTAAAAATGGTCCCCCCATCTTCTGCTTCTCCGAGAGAGCCAATATACTCCTCTAACCAAAAGCGATGGGCTCTTCGCCTCCTCTCTACTCTCAACTTCTCCGTCTTCAACGCTAATTCGTGCATTCCACCTGGCAAATGCGGAGCGTTCGTTATGCTCCCTCGAACGAAATCAGATCTGCTACTACTCGCGTCTCCGCCGAAGAACGTGTACGAGTCGTCGCGCCTCGCCGCGTTCGTCTTGCCGCTTCCTTCTTCATCGTCTTCTTCTTCAACGGTAAACCCACCCCCATCGCTTCTGCTCGGCATCACGTTCACGTTCACGCTCCTCGCAGACGCTATAGATAACATTTTCTCGATTTTATCCTTCTTCGTCTCGACGTTGTCAAAGTCCCCCCGCCGCGGCGACAACAAGCGCTCCAGCGTTCGCCTCGCGCTCTCCTCCATCTCCGCATCTAACCTTTTTCCCATTTCATCTTCAACTCGCTTCGATTCGAGCGATCGCGCGATGGACGAGAGAGACGATTTAGGCGCGCAATCCACCGGTAAAATTGCCGAGGAGCCACTCTGTTCCTCCGCGCACACGGAGGATAACTTTGTCGCTATTTCTTTCTCCTTCGCGTCGTTGACGTTGAGCGCAACGGTGGAGACATTTCCACTCGAACTCGGAGCGAAGAAGAGGAGAAACTTTTCTTGTTCTTCTTCTTTATTGGCACCACCGTTCGAGCCGGACGACGCACTCTCGAACTGCATACCGCTCTGGCGCGCACGTTTTCGTAGTCTTCTTCTTCTTCTCTTGTCTCCGCGAGATTATATTAGTCGTATCTATCGCATTATTATATTTCAGGCGAGAAGCGCAAAGTTTGTTTCGCGAATGAAGATTTTGTGTAAGTGTGTGTGTGTGTCTTCAAAGCGAATAGGTATGTGTGTTATATTAAACATGCTCGAATAATCAATGATCGAGTCTCCTCACGAAGGCTGGCAATTCTCGTACCTCTGCTCTCCAATCAACCAGACGCCTTGGTTTTCCCCTTCGCACCCGGGCGATCTGTCGATGCTGTACTCGTCCTCGGGGACCATCGCGAACGCTTCCTCGACGGTTTTCTCCGTCGCGTTTTGCAAGCCGCACGCGTCGAAGAGCTTCGTCCAGGTTTGGAAATCGACGATGCCGGTTTCCGGGAGCATTTCGGACGCTTGAAACGTTTGTAAGGCGTTTTGAGTGTCGACGCCCATGAACCAGAACTCGGCGTCGTCTTCGCCGCAGTTGTATCCGAGGGAAGCGAGCATGGATTGCATTTTGTGGACGGCTAAACCGCCTTCGTCGAGTCGCAAGATGGGCCACTCGACGGACGTGCCGGAGGCGCCTTTCACATCGATGAAATCATCCTCAGCAGGGGGACCGGAATCGATGTCTTCCCCGTACGGATCTTCGTCCTCTTTCGTAGAGACTGCTTTTAACTTCTTCTGCGTCTCCTCGAACGCTTTTCGAGCGATACCTTCGCGACACGAGGCTACGTCTTCGTCTAAAATCGCCCCCGGCGCCGGTCCCCACTCGAATTTCTCTTTCCCGAGCAATGCTAACCACGTTTCCGAGTTGACCATGCCGTTGACTTCTAATGCTGGATTATGCGCGCCTTGAAAATACTCAACCGCCTCTTCCGTCTTTTTCCCGAAATACATCTCCTCCGTGTCGTCTTCGCCGCACCAAAACCCATTTTCCATCAACGCCGCGTGCACTAAAGTCATCAAATACACGTCGTTGTCGCCGTTTCTCAGCAAAGGCCACTCGTGCCCTCGATTGGTTCCATCCCCGGCCCAATTTGCGGCGTCGACGATAATCCCATCTGGACTCGATATCGTCTCTCCCAACGCCGGCGTCAACAAGTCGTTCGCGACTTTATTAAAGTAATCGTCCTTCTCCTTCTGCGTCCGCGAAGCGGTCTTGCTCCCGTTTTCCTCGTCGCTACTACTACTACTCTTCTTCACATTTTTACCCATCATAACCTCCGTCGCGCTCGGCGCTACGAGCGGTTCTCGCTCTGGCTCCATCGCTCGCATCTCTAACTTCATCTTTTGCATCTCTTGTTTTAAGCTCTGCACCGCTTGCAACAGCAGTTCGTTCGTTTCATCCGACGACGACGACGACGACGATTTTTTCTTCTTTTTCTTCTCCTTCTTCTCTTTCTTCTCCTTCTTCTTCTTCTTCTTCTTCTTCTCCGCTTCGTCGTCGTCGTCTCCTCCTTTCTTCGCGCGCGCGACGATTAAAGACGACGACGACGACGACGAGACGATTCTTCTCGAAGACAAAGACAAAGACAACGACTCCTTCGTCGTCGTCGTCGCCGGAAAGCGCGTCGTTCTTCGACCGACGAATGCTGGTTGTTGTTGTTGTTGTTGTTGTCGTCGCGAATACGACGACGACGACGACGACGACATCATCGCGAGCGATGACGACGCCGCCATCGCCACCGACGACGACGATAACATCATCATCGTTTCTTCTTTTCTCGCGGCAGAGAGAGAGAGAGAGAAGATGTTAATAAAGCGCTATGCGTTATCGCAATAATGGAGAATTTTCGTCCAATTTCTCTTCTTTATCCAAAACTTTCGTCCAATTTTCCCTAAAACGAACGCGCTCTCGTCTCTTTAAATGCGATCGTTCGCATCGAAAGTAATCCGCGCGTTGGTAGCATCGACATCAGAAGTAGGGTTGCATCGGCAGCAAAAACAACAGCGCTTACTTCCCGTCGTGGTTTTGGGCGTTCGTCGTCATCGCTCTTCCTCCTCTGCGTCGTCGAATTCGTCGTCGTCATCGGGAAAAGAAGAAGTCGTTGGTGGTGGTGGTGTCGACGTGGTTGCGAAATCCCTGGCGGA
>Ga0181598_1004861_pt1 | contig 10958 bp, 13 predicted proteins | sample 041ome_4_FD_153295 | JGI IMG/M metagenome (GOLD analysis project Ga0181598, IMG submission 153295) | Coastal salt marsh microbial communities from the Groves Creek Marsh, Skidaway Island, Georgia - 041404US metaG (spades assembly) | ecosystem: Environmental > Aquatic > Marine > Intertidal zone >...
ACAAAGCAGGGAACAATGTCTGATTTATTAAAGAGCTTTTTCCGCTTCCGGATACACCTGTTATAGCCACTAGCCTTTCGTATGGAAAGCTAACATCAATATTTTTAAGGTTATTTCCGCTTGCTCCTAAAATAGTAAAGTGATCAAAGGTCGTTGTTCTGTAGTTTGGGAGTGGAATACTCTTTACGCCAGAAAGATATTTTCCTGTAAGGCTTTTTCTATGCTTCAAAATATCGTTTAATTTTCCAGAAAAGACCACCTCTCCCCCCAGTGCTCCTGCCTTAGGTCCCATATCTATAATTTGATCAGCTGATTCTATTGTATCCAAATCATGTTCAACTACTATAACGGTGTTCCCAATGTCTTTCAACGATTTTAAGGTATCTAAAAGCCTGTCATTGTCTCGTGGATGCAGGCCAATAGACGGCTCATCTAACACATAGAGAACTCCTGTCAACTGAGAGCCTACTTGTGACGCTAGCCTTATTCTTTGTGCTTCTCCTCCAGACAGTGTTCTTGAAGCACGATCAAGTGTTAAATAATTCAGCCCTACATTAGTTAAAAAACTTAATCTTTTTTTAATTTCTTTAAGAATTCCTCCAGCAATATCATATTGGTTTTTATTGAGGTCTACTTCTTCAAAAAATGTTAGTGTTTCTGCGATGTTTTTTGAACACAGATCTCCAATATTTATAGACCCTATCATCACATGAAGAGAGGAATCTTTTAATCTTTTACCCTTGCAACCGTCGCATGTGCGAGTGCTCATAAATCCTTCAATCCACCTTCTGATGCCGTAGGACTGTGTCTGCTTATACCTTCTTTGTAGCTCTGGAATTATTCCTTCCCATTTACCAGTATACGTTCCTTTCCATTTTTTATTTTTAATATCTATATCAATTTTTTTTCCACTTAATCCGTATAATAAAATTGTTCTCAGTTCTTTTGATAATTTATTCCAGGGCTTAGAAAAAGATAAATCAAACTCTCTTGCCAGCGCCCTGAGCTTGCTTCCATGAAACCCTTTTGGCTGACTACCTATGGGCTTAATTGCTTCCTGAATTAACGATTTTTTTATATCCGGAACAACCAGGCTTGGATCAATTTCAGTAATAAAACCAAGTCCATCACATTGCTGACAAGCGCCATATGGAGAGTTGAAAGAAAACATTCTAGGAGTTAAGTCAGTCATCATTACATATGGATGATATGCACATGCAAAATGTTCGCTGAATGAATAGTCTTCGTTCCTATTTATGTTTATAATACATATTCCGTTTCCCATTTTAAGCGCTAGCTCTACTGATTCTAATAGCCTAGACTGAATTGATTTTTCTAAAACAACTCTGTCAATTAAAACGTCGATGTCATGGTTTTTATTTTTTTCAAGCTTCGGGATTTTTCTTAAAGAGACAATTTTGTTATCAACCCTTGCTCTTAAATATCCTTTTTTCTTTATATCTTCAAATATTGTTTTATGCTCACCTTTTCTTCCTTGGACAATTGGTGATAAAATATATGCTTTTTCATTTTTATGTAATTTTAGAATCTGTTCTACTATCTGTTCGGGGGATTGTCTAGAAATTTCTCTTGAACACTCCCAACAGTGGGGTTGACCAATGCTTGCATAAAGAAGTCTGAGATAATCATGAATTTCAGTTATTGTTCCAACTGTTGACCTAGGATTTCTAGACCCAGTTTTTTGTTCAATAGAAATTGCGGGCGACAAGCCTTCAATCGTATCTACGTCAGGCTTTTCCATAAGATCTAAAAACTGTCTTGCATACGCAGACAAAGACTCTACATACCTTCTTTGCCCCTCAGCATATATTGTGTCAAAAGCTAAAGAGGACTTTCCTGAGCCTGATGGGCCTGTAATAACCACAAGCTTATTTTTGTCTATATCGACATCAACATCTCTAAGGTTGTGTTGTCTCGCTCCTCTTATTTGTAGTTTATTTTTCATAATTTTTAAAAATTTTTGACTTATAACTTACTTAACTATGGAAATGAATCAAAAAAGGATTTATGTTTTATTAAATAAAAAATGAAAAGCCTAAAAAACAAGCTACTAATATCAATGCCCAATATGGTTGACCCATATTTTACAAAAAGTGTTGTATTTATATGTGAAGATGACATAAATGGTACAACGGGTATTATTATTAACAAACCGGTCAGTGAAATGAAAATCGTGAATTCCGGTATAAAAAATAAAATTTTTGAAGACATACTTAATGAATCAAAGAAAATATTTTTTGGGGGGCCTCTTAATTTAAATGAAGCTTGTGTTGTCGAAAACACAATCAATTCTAATATTGATTTTTCTAAAAAAATTCAACTTTCTACTGATCTAGATCTCATTCAAAAAATATTGTTTAGTGATAATTCTCCTAGTGGAACAAGATTAATATTTGGCCATGCTGGCTGGGATAAAAAACAGCTTGATGAAGAAATTAAACGCGGCGATTGGATCATTCAAGACTGCGACCATTCAATTTTTAATACCCCTTCTAACCGCCTCTGGCAGGAAATGATTCATCTTTTTGGATTAGATGAGTTTAATTTTATTGGAGCTGGCGGTGTATCTTGATTAAAAATGTTAAAAAGATTCAGAACGATATTAAAAATAAAAGGGCGACTAGGGCAACGAACGGGATGCAGTTGATTTTGAATGGGTTCGCTCTATTTAAAAAAGGCTTTGGTCTTTTGTTTGCCGAAATCTTTTTGAAAAAATAATTTTCAGAGAGAGCGGTGCTCTCCACCATCACAGAAAATTGTTGAACAATTTACAAAGTCTGCTTTTTCGCTCATCAATAATGAAACTAGCCCAGCTACGTCTTTTGGCGTTGTTACCCTTTTCATAGGATTTCTCTTTTTAGTTGTTTCAATCCAATCTTCCCAGTCTTCAGATATTTTGGTTAATGCTCTTGTTGGGGTAATTCCTGCTTGAATTGTATTTGCGGTAATGCCCTTTTTTCCTAACTCCCAACCTATCTGTCTTATAACAGCTTCAAGCGATGCTTTGGCCACTCCCACCGGTCCATACCCTTCCATAGCTTTGTAGCTTCCTTCGCTTGTAAGACCTAAAATTCTTGATCCGGTAGTAAATAATTTTTCATTTAGAATGGCTTGGGTCCAATAAATCAAACAGTGAGCCATAACATGTTGGGTCATATCCATTTGACGTTGTCTAACCGGTGTGGGTTTAAAAAAATTAGTCGTACTTCCAAAAGCAATAGAATGCATTAAAAGCTTTACCTTTCCATCACCTATAAGACTAACTATTTCAGGAATTCTCTTTAACATTACTTCTTTATCTGCTGCGTTCTCGTTCCAAAATTTTACTTTCGCATTATTAATTGAAGCGATTTCTTTTTCAAGCTCTTTTGCTTCTTTTTTTATAGCGCCCCTATCCAAGTGAAACCCGATTATTCCATATCCTTCACTTGCAAGCTGTTTAGAGATTGCTGCTCCGTGTCCTGTTGAACATCCTAAAATTATTGCCCATTTATTTTTCATAAGATTTCAATTTAATAAATACTAATTCAATTAAGTATTATATTCTCAGCATGAATTTAAATTGTGGATTTGTAGGTTTACCAAATGTGGGGAAATCAACCCTATTTAATGCGTTAAGTAAAAACAATATTGCGGCTGAAAATTATCCTTTTTGCACAATCGAACCCAACACCGGCATAGTTGAAGTCCCAGACAACAGATTAAATGAATTGACTAAAATTTATCAGCCTGAAAAAACCATTCATAATACAGTTGAATTTATTGATATTGCTGGATTGGTAAAAAATGCTCACCAAGGCGAGGGGTTGGGCAATCAATTTCTTTCTCAGATTAGGTCTGTAAAAGTGATCATACAGGTTGTGCGCTTTTTTAATGACAACAACATTACACACGTAGAAAATAGGGTAGATCCGCTAGACGATATGGAGATTATTAACACTGAACTTATTTTGGCTGATATTAAAACCGTTGAAAGAAGTTTAGAAAAAAATGAAAAACTGGTTCGCGCAAACAAGCCTGAGGGAATATTAGCAAAAGAAGTCTTATCTAATCTTCTTGAACATTTAAATAATGGGTTTGCTGCCAGATCATTTAAAAGAGGGTCAAAAGAAAATGTCTGTATAAAAAATTTATTTTTGCTAACAGATAAACCCATGATATATGTAGCGAACGTTGATGATGATGGCGGTAAAAGCGAGCAACTTGAAAAAGCGTCGCTTGTTGCAAAAAAAAACAGCTCTTCTTTTATTAAAATAAATGGCAAGCTAGAGTCTGAAATGGCTGAGTTTGAAGAAGAAGAAAAAGAAATGATTTTAAAAGACTATAATATTGAGGAAAGCGGGTTGAGCGTCTTAATCAAAGAAGCCTATAAAACGCTTGGGCTTGAAACGTTTTTTACTTGTGGAGAAAAAGAAGTTAGGGCCTGGACAATGAAAAAGGGTTCGCAGGCTGTTGAGGCGGCAGGTGAAATACATACAGACTTCTCTACTAAGTTTATAAAAGCTGAAATTTTTTCTTATGGTGATGCAATAAGCAATAAAGAAAAAATTAATGAATTAAAAACAATGGGTTTAGTGAAAATGGTTGGAAGAGACTATATTATGCAAGAAGGAGATATTGCATACTTTATTAAAGGACAATGATCGATAAAAAACCTAAAATTGGCGTGATTGGCGCAGGACATCTTGGTAAACACCACATCAAACACCTTGCTCAACACAATGATGTTGAGTTTGTTGGCGCTTTTGACACCAACGCTTCTGCTTTACGCAAAGTCTGTGCTGAATTTTCTGTAAACCCTGTTAACTCAATTGAAGAACTTGTTAAAAATTGTACTGCTGTTCATATTGTTACTCCCACCAACACACATTTTGAGCTAGCAAAGTTTTTTTTAGAAAACAATCTTGATATTTTAATTGAGAAACCAATAACTGAAACAGTAAAAGAAGCTGAAAGTTTAATTGAAATAGCTGATCAAAATAAGTGCATAATTCAAGTTGGGCACATTGAAAGATTTAATCCGACAATAAACAAACTTAAACAGCTTATTAGCAGTCCGCACTATATAGAAATAGAGCGCCTGGCTCCATTTCAGGCAAGAGGTACTGAGGTCCCAGTTATTTTAGATTTAATGGTTCATGATATAGATATGGTTCTTGAAATGGTAGACAGCCCAATAAAAAACATACAAGCCAGTGGTGCAAAAATGATGAGTAGCACTATAGACTTAGCACACGCCCACATACAATTTCAAAACGGTGTTGTAGCCAATCTAAAGTCAAGTAGGATTGCTCAGGGCTATGTTAGAAAAATTAGAACCTATCAAAAAAATCTATACAGTATTACAGATTTAATGATACCACAAATTGAAATTTATGGACTAAAAAATAGTGGTCAGTTTTCCCAACAATCAATTTCTAGAGCTGTTGAAACTTCAGAAGGGGAAAAAACTGTCTTCTATGAGAAATTTATTCCTGAACAAAAGGACGCTCTTCTTGAAGAAATAAATAATTTTGTAGAGTCTATTATAAAAAGATCGCGTCCAAACGTTGACGGACATGCGGGTAAAAGAGCTTTGGATATTGCGCTTCAGATCGAAAACAAAATTTTTTTAAATGACTAAAGAAAAAATATTTATTATAGCCGGAGAGGATTCTGGAGACCTGCATGGCGCAAAGCTGATTTCTGAAATAAAAAAAATTAATCCTTCTGCTGATTTTTATGGCATTGGGGGAAACAGAATGCAAAAGGAAGGTTTATACATAACCGAACATATTAGCAATCTTAATATTATTGGTCTTTTTGAGGTTATCAAACACTATGCCAGGATTAAGAAAATTTTTAATGATACCCTTTTAGAGATCAAAAAAATTAAGCCGGATAAAGTTGTTTTGATTGACTATCCAGGTTTTAACCTTAGAATGGCCAAAAAACTTTATGCCCTAAATTTTGATGTTACATATTTTATTCTTCCACAGGTCTGGGCGTGGAAAGAGTCTAGAAAAAAATCTTTACAAAAATACTGTAAACGCCTTATAAGCATTATTCCTTTTGAGCAAAACTGGTTTAAAAGCAGGGGCATTAATGTGCATTATGCGGGACATCCCATATCAACCTTAAGTAACAAAAATTATGATAAAGAAAAATTTCGACAGACGCTTAATATCCCATCAAGCAATAAAATAATTGCTCTTCTTCCTGGGAGTAGAAAAGGAGAAATTGAACGGCATTGGAAGGTTTTTTTAGACACGGTTGAAAGCATAAATTCTATGTCAAATAATATTACTTTTGTTTTAATAGAAGGACAAAATGTTAATATTGACTGTCCAAAGGATATAATTAAAATTAAAGAGCGTCAGTATGAAGCAATTTATTCAGCTGATGCTGCAATTGTATGTTCTGGTACCGCCACTCTTGAAACCGCAATGCTTAGATGCCCAATGATTGTTTGCTACAAGCTGTCAACTCCCACGTGGTATCTAGCAAAATTAATGTCTAAAGTTAAATATTTATCTTTGGTAAATCTTATTGCGGAAGAGAAAATAGTAACAGAGTTTCTTCAGAAAGAAATGTCTTCTAAAAATCTATCTAAGGGTGTTCTTTCTATAATAAATAGCTCAGAGAAACAAGACACCCAACAAAAAAATTATCTAAAATTAATTGACAAACTAAGCGTTGAAGGTAGTCCGTATCTTTCTGCGGCAAAACATATTTATGATTAAATCTTTCCTAAAAAAACAAATTCTTTTTTTGGTAATCGTTTTCCTTTATCGGTTTAACCGCAAACTGGTGATAGGAAAAGAAAACTTGGATAAGGTGGATTCTTTTATAGTTGTTTCTTGGCACGGTAAGATTTTGGGTTTAATGGAGTTTCTAAAAAATAAAGGGTATTTTGCGCTAGTTAGCCAAAGTCGCGATGGAGACCTAATTGTGGATGTTGCCAAAAAATTTGGTTACAATTTTTTTAGGGGTTCAAGCAATAGAGGTGGTCGCTCGGCAATGCACAGTATGAATAATTTCTTTTCTGATCGTAAATCTGCCAAAATTGTTATCACTCCGGATGGACCCACTGGCCCAGAGCACAAAGCAAAGCCGGGCGCCTTTTTATTGTCTCAGAAGTCTGGTAACCCAGTTGTTCCCATAATAGTTGATGTGAAAAAGAGCTGGAAGTTTAAAAATTGGCATACTTTTTATTTAAGTAGGCCGTTTACAAAAATGAAAATAGTGATTGGCAAACCTTTATACTTTGATAATAGCGACAGCGTTGAGGTTGGTACTAAAAAAATTGAAGAAAGTTTAAACGAAATAGACCGAATAGCTTCCAACCATGAATAAGATACATATAATATTAAATAATAAAATGTTTACTGCGCTTCTTTCGGCTTTTCTTTTTGTATTTCCAGTCCACCTATTGTTTATCTTTATTAAAAATCTTTTATATGATGTGGGTGCTATTCAACCCGCCAAAATAAATGCAAAAATTATTAGCGTTGGCAACGTTTTGCTGGGTGGAACCGGCAAGACCCCAACAACAATTGCTATTGCTAATTTTTTACAAAAAAAGGGTTATAAGGTGGGAATAGTAACTCGTGGCCACGGAAGAAAAAATGAATCAAAAAGCTTTTTGCTGCAGAATCATCATTGGACTGAATGTGGTGATGAGGTTATACTGCTTAAAAACAACCTTAGTGCCGGCATACCAATTTATATTTCCCGCAACAAGGTTTTTGCAGCACGAGAACTGTCAAAAATTGGATGTAATGTTATTTTATTAGATGACGGCTTTCAACACAGAAAAATTTATAGGGATATTGATATTGTTCTGCTTGGGCCTGAAAATTATATAAAAAAAAATCAGTTTATTTATCCTTATGGCCTACTAAGGGAGCCTTTTTGTTACATTAAAAGAGCAGACATAAAAATATCCACTAAAAGGAATTTAGTGTCTAGGGATCTTTCTCTTCAATCTAACCACACATTAAATCTTGAAGTTAAAAAGGAGCTTTTAACAGCTGCTCCAATCAAGACTGTTCAAGATTTATCGCAAACGCCTGGCATTCTTTCTTTGTGTTCTATAGGAGATCCCAAAAGCTTTGATAAAACAATTAAGAACGTAGGCATTGAATCTGAAAAAAAACTTGTGTTCCCAGACCATTGGCCTTTTTCTGAAAAAGATATTGATGAAATTAATCGGATATCAACAAAACACAAGTTGAAAAGTATTATATGTACCGAAAAGGATTATGTAAAACTTTTTGAGTTTAGCGACTTACTAAAAACTAACCTCTATGCTGTCGTCTTAAAGCACGATTTAAACCAAAATATTGAAGCAGATATTTTAAGTCGGTTGTCCTAAAATTTACACCATTGACATTGGATTTGTAATAAGCTAAGTTTTTGAACATTTAACACATTAGGAGGATTTTAAATGGTAGAATTATTTTTAGAAGGTGGGCCTTTCATGTGGCCTATTTTAATTTTATTGCTTGCGGGGCTTGGCCTTGTAGGTGAAAGAGCTTATTCACTTAATCAATCTAAAGGATTCAGACGGGTTTATGGACGGCCTCAGAGGTGCACTTAAATCTGGTGGCGCTAAAAAAGCTGCTGGTGTTTGCGATGGTCATGACGGCCCTGTTGCTAATATTTGTCAAGCAGGACTAGCAAAAGTTGGCAAAGGCCCTGAGCAAATTGAGAAAGCGATTGAAAATGCTGGTTCTTTAGAGATGGCATTTTTAGAAAAAAACATGGGTTGGTTAACAGCTATTATTGCTATTGCTCCAATGATGGGCTTTACTGGAACGGTTGCTGGAATGATTTTTGCTTTTGACGCTATTGCAGCGGCAAATGATATTTCTCCGGCTGTTGTTGCGGTAGGTATATCTCAGGCGTTATTAACTACAGCGTTTGGACTAATTGTTGCAATGATTATTCAAATTTGTCAAAACGTTTTTTCTTCAATGATTGATGGAATGGTATTAGACATGGAAGAAAGATCAATTGAAATCACAGATTTATTAAGAGATTCAAAGTAACAAATGGCGCTTAGAGAAAGAAAAGCTCGCGTTGGTGCTATTCCTGAAGGCGGGATGGCAGATATTGCATTCCTTTTGCTTGTATTCTTTTTGGTAACAACCACCATAGATATGGATAAGGGTTTAGGAATTATTCTTCCGGCTGAAGGTCAAGAGCTTGAGATTAATAAGAAAAATATTCTTAATTGCTTAATCAGCGCATCTGGCAATGTTTTGCTTGGCGGTGAACCTGTAGCTATGAAAGATCTAAGCAGAAGAGTTAAAGAAGAAATTCGTGCAAATGATAAGCTTATTATTTCGGTAAAGGCTCACGAAAAATCTGAATATGATGTATATGTGGAAGTCCTTGACCAGTTAAAACTAGCAAATGCTACAAGAATATCAATTGCGGAGACAGAATAATGAAGTTTAGAAGAAAGTCAGCAGTAGAATCAAAAATATCGACATCCTCCATGCCCGATATTATTTTTATGCTTCTTATATTTTTTATGGTGACAACTGTGCTTAGAGAGTTTTCTGGCCTTCCTGTTTCTTTACCAAGAGCAGAAAGGATTGAAAAGCTTGAATCTAAAAGACATACTTCTGATATTTGGGTTTCAAAAGACGGTTTAATCTCAATTGAGGACAAGCTATATAACAACGATGATGTTCGTCATATAATGTATGAAAAAAGAGCTTCTAATCCCCAACTAACTGTTTCTTTAAAGGCAGACCAAGCTGCTAGAATGGAAACTATTTCAGACATTCATAATGAACTGCGCAAAGCAGATGCCCTAAAACTTAACTATTCAACAAAAGTAAAGGCTCCTAACTAAAAATGGATGAGTTAAAAAAATTATTGAAAAGATTTAGTCCTTTTTCTTCTATTGTTGACTTCTTTTTAAAAAGAGCTAAGCTTGTTGAGAACACGTTAAAAGAAAAATATTCTACTGTTCTAAGGGTTGGTTTTTTGTTTGCTTCTTTCGTTCTTTTGGTGGGTTTTTATTCATTACAACGATTTGAAAACGATATTGAAATCGAAACAGAGAGTCAAATAATTATTGAAAATATTGAGATTCCTGAAACTCAGCAATTTGAAACCCCTCCTCCTCCTGCAAGACCTTCGGTTCCTGTAGAATCAGAGGACGATGACCTAGCTGACGATTTGACGATTGAAGAAACAGATTTAGATAATTTTGATGCTTGGGATGCGCCACCGCCTCCCCCTTCTGGTCCACAAGTAAAATTTATTCCATATGATGATCCGCCAAGACCCCTGTTTCCAATACGTCCAGTATATCCAGATATTGCTCAAGAAGCAGGTATTGAAGGTCAAGTACTAGTTCAATGCTTTATTGATAAAACAGGTAAAGTAAAAGAAACAATTGTCCTTAAAGGGATTCCAAATACAGGTCTTGATGAAGCCGCTGTTGACGCTCTAAGAAAAACTAGGTTTAGACCAGCAAAACAACGCGAAACTAAAGTTGGTGTTTGGATTACTATACCTATCAACTTCAAGCTTCAAAACTAATTCTATTTTCACTATTTGTTCTTTGAAATTACCATAGTTGGTTTTGTCAGCTTGCTCATCCTTTTAGTTGCTAAGTCGCTCAACAAAAACAATGCCAAATTTATATTGGCTGGGTATAACACAATGTCAGAAGAAGAAAGATTAAAATATGATATTGGTCTTATTGTTAGTCTAGCTAAAAAATTTTTATATTCTTTAGCAGTCATCCCCTTTGTGTGTTTTGTTTTTTTTATCTTTTTTTTTGACGTGATAAAAGCAGCTGTTGTTTACTCTGCTGTCGTTCTTTTGATGATAATTAAATTTATAGTGTCTTCGAAAACACTTAAATCTTTGACTTAATAAACTCTCTATTAAGCCTTGCTATATTTGTCTGCCCAATTTCTTTAGGACACTCA
>Ga0181598_1004865_pt1 | contig 10954 bp, 10 predicted proteins | sample 041ome_4_FD_153295 | JGI IMG/M metagenome (GOLD analysis project Ga0181598, IMG submission 153295) | Coastal salt marsh microbial communities from the Groves Creek Marsh, Skidaway Island, Georgia - 041404US metaG (spades assembly) | ecosystem: Environmental > Aquatic > Marine > Intertidal zone >...
TGCTTCTGACTAATGGAATCACCTCTCGAATGACAGCCTCTCGCGACACCGACACAGCCAAACGCCTTGACCCATTGGCTCTTGACGGGCGTATGATTGGCATGAGCGAATTGTTGGACCGTCTCGCGGCCCGGATGCCGGATGGCCTGGCGGCGATCGACGAGCGTGGCTCGATAACGTACGCAGGCCTGCGTGACCGATGCGAAGGCCTTGCGCGGGCTTTTGTGGGGCAGGGGATTTCAAAAGGTGCCAGGGTCGGTCTGCTGTGCGGCAATGGAATTGACTGGCTGGCGATTGCCTTTGCGACGGCACGGGCCGGCGCGACACTGGTTCCTTTCAGTACTTGGTCGACCCGTGCGGAGCTTGAGTTCCTGTTCGCTGATGCCGATTGCCGGGCCTTGTTCGTCACCAGCGATTTTGGTGGACGTGATTTCACGCAGGAAGTGGCCGCGGTGGCGCGCAGCGACAAACCTCGTTTGGTTGCCGTAGATGGCAAAACCCGGCCTGGATTCACCTCATTTGATGCGTTTGCAAAAGGGGCCACAGGAACGCCGACGGCCGCCGGACCGGACGACGATGCAATGATCCTCTATACATCCGGTTCCACCAGTCGCCCGAAAGGCGTTCGGCTGAAACAGGCGGCACTGGTCGAGAACGGGCGCCATATCGGGGACAGGATGGGTCTGGTTCCGGGTGATCGGGTGTTTCTTCCGGCTCCATTGTTCTGGGCCTACGGAGGGTGTAATGCCCTTCCTGCTGCAATGAGCCATGGGGCGACACTGGTCTTGCCATCGCGTTTCGAAGCGGGCCAGGCACTTGACCTAATCGAAGCGCATGCCTGCAGCGCTATCTACACTTTGCCTTCGATCACCTCCGCACTTCTGCGCCATGCCGCGTTCCGGCCCGATAGGACCAAGACCCTGCGCACAGGTCTGACCATCGGTAGCCCCGAAGACGTCCGCAGCGCTGTTGAGGATTTGAACGTACCAGAAATTTGCAACGTCTACGGCGCCACGGAAACCTACGGCAATTGCGCGGTCACTTGGCACCATTGGCCGCTAAGTCGTCGGGCCGTTTGCCAGGGCCCCTTGTTGCCGGGACAAACAGTCCGGTTTCGTGATCTTGAGACTGGCGAGTTATGCCCGCTGGGCGTGCCTGGAGTTGCAGAGGTAAACGGCCGTATCTCGCCAGGTTATTTTGGGCAAAGCGAGGCCGAAAACGCAAAGGCGCTCACAGCGGACGGATATTACCGTACCGGCGATGTGGGGTATTTGGATGGCGAGGGGAGTTTTGTCTTCGTTGGCCGGGATTCAGAAATGATCAAGCGGGCCGGGATCAATGTGTCTCCGGCCGAAGTCGAAGATGTCCTTAGGCAAGCCACCGGGGTCTTTGCCGCAGCGGTCACTGGCGTACCCGACTCGGATCGAGGCGAATTGATCGTGGCATACGTTGTCGGCCGGGGGATCCGGCGTGACGCTATTTACGCGCATTGCCGCGCGGTCCTGTCGAAATACAAATTGCCCGACCGGATCGAAATCCTAGATTCACTGCCGCTTACCAATACGGGCAAGTTGCAACGCAACGTGGTCAAGCAGATGGCCATAGAATTATTGGGAGCCGGGGCAACATCATGAAAGATGCATGGGGCAAATGGGGCGATGACGACGAGATCGGTGCGCTGAACTTGATTGGAGCGCAGGAAGTCTGCGCAGCGGCCAAGCTGGTAACCAAGGGCCTTGTCATCAGCCTTGCGCAAGAGATTTCTGCGGCGATGCCCTTGCCGCCCCATCGTGCCGGCGTCACGCATCATATGGGGCGCGACGGAGGAGATTATGCGGCAGGCGCACGACGGCCCGGCGGATTTCAGTTCGCCGAGGACACGGTGAGCTTGCCGCTACATACCGGCACCCATGTCGATGCGTTGTGCCATTGTTGGTATGACGACAAGCTTTATAATGGATTTTCTGGCGATGACGTTCGCAGCAGTGGCGCCAAAAGGCTGGGTGTCCACACGATGCCCCCTGTGGTTGCACGCGGTCTGTTGCTTGATTTCGTCGCTTTGACCGGCGCTCCGCTGGCTGATGGAACACCTATCGACCGCCAGATGTTGTACGCGGCGCTGGAACGCGCGGGAACTGAACTGCTCGGTGGTGACGTCGTCTTGCTTCGGACGGGCTGGCAGGAAGCTCAAGGTCGGACAGCGCCCGACTACGACGCCGAACCGGGGCTTGACCTGGACGCAGCCCTCGTTTTGGCCGAGGCCAGCGTGGCCATGGTTGGCGCCGACAACTATGCGGTTGAGGTACTGCCATTCGCGCCCGGGACTGTTTTTCCGGTTCATCAACGCCTGATCCGTGACTATGGAATACCGCTCCTTGAGGGTCTGTTGTTGCAGCAACTCGCCGAAGCTGGCGCAACCGCCTTCATGTTCGTGGCAGCCCCACTTCCGATCAAAGGTGCCACCGGAAGCCCTATCACGCCGGTAGCTGTCATATGAACTTAGCCAAGCCATCGGATGGAGGCACTACAAACGCTGAGGCCTGGCCTGCAGAAATCTGGCCAAATTTTAGGGGGAGATCCTGATGCCTTTGAAACGAAAAACAGCGATTGTCGGGACCGCAATCCTGGCGCAACAAGAGGGCGACCCCCGCTCATTGGAGGAGCTGCTCTACGACGTCGTGCAGGCGGCTCTGAAGGACGCCGGAATGGTGATCGATGACATTGACGGCATCGTTGTCGGTTCTAATGATCAATATGACGGACGAGCGATCGCGGTCATGATGGCCTCGGGCTCGGTCGGGGGCGTGGACCGCGATATTCTGTCGACGCCTTCGGCTGGTGAACATGCGTTGGTCATGTCGACGTTGCGCGTTGCTTCAGGATTGTTCGAGACGCACCTGGTCGTATCGTGGAGCCCGACAGAAGCATCGTCTTTGTCAGAGGTCCAACGTCTTGGTGTTGATCCATATTTCCACCGTGGTCTTCCGATGGACGAAAACGCAGGAACCGCGATGCAAGCCATCGCGATGACGGCCATGACGCCAGAGTTGCACGACTTGGCGACCCGCGTTGCGCAGCATAGTCGTGCCAGCGGCGCGCGCGCGCAGGCGGGGGGTGCCCTGAAATCCGAGCCACTTGGCCGGCTGCCGTTTCCTTTGGACGACGGCATGATCTCGGCCCCGGTAACCGGCGCTGTCGCGATGGTCATCGCCTCTGACGCCTATGTTGCCGAGAGAAACTTGGAAAGTGTGGCCTGGCTGAACGGCATGGGTTGGGCGACCGAGGCGGGCTATCTGGGTGATCGCGACCTGACAAAGGCGCAAGCACTGGCGGTCGCCCGCGACCGCGCGTACGACGAAGCAGGGCTGAGTGCGCCGCGCAATCAGATCGACGTGGCCGAGGTGACGGATGTAAGCCCTTATCAGGAACTGTTGGTGTCAGATGTGCTAGGCCTGTCACCACGTGCCAATTGGGAGGTCGATGTTGCCACGGGCGTTTTCCTGCCGGACAGCGACTTGCGGATGAATCCCTCGGGCGGTGTCGCGTGCTTCAATCCTGTGTTCTGCTGCGGGCTTGTCCGTGTCGCAGAAGCCGCCAACCAAGTTCGCGGAACAGCCGGTGCGCACCAGGTCCAAGGTGTTAAGACGGCCATTGCGCATGCGGCCAGTGGTTTCGCCATGATGTATCAGTCCGTTTTTGTTTTGGGCGCAAAGCCAAAAGGAGCAGTGGCATGAAGGCCCCACGCGTAGGAATTATTGGTATCGGGCAATCGGCATTCACGCGCCGGCGCGACGATGCGAGCTATCCGGATTTGGTCCGTGAGGCCGTCGTTCAGGCGATGAGCCAATGTGAGCTGGATTTTGATGCGATTGACGGGACCGTATATTCGTTGTCGCCAGATGCCATGGTTGGGATTGGCAATGCCGAGCGCTTAGGCGTTGATGCTGTGGGCGGGCGCCTCAAGCCCTTCCTACGGATCAACACCGGTGGCGCGACCGGGATCAGCGCCGTTGCAGCAGCGTATTACCACGTGGCTGCAGGTGCCTGTGACGTAGTGCTGACAGCCGGGGCCGATAAGGTCGGCGAATGCGGTGACAGCCAGACCGTCCTAAACAAGATCTGGGACCCAATTTATGAACGTCCGCTGCCACAGGGAACGATCACAATGCTGGCCATGTCTGGCATTCGTTACCAGGAACAGTACGGCATGACCGAAGAGGACATGGCTCGCGTCGTTGTCAAAAACAGGTATCACGCGTCGCTGAACCCCAAGGCGCATCTACGCAAACAGGTGACAGTCGACGAAGTGATGGCTTCGCGTTATATATCTTGGCCGATCAAGCTTATGGACTGCTGCCCGCAATCATCGGGAGGCGGCGCCATGGTGCTGGCTTCCGAAGAATTCATCAAAGACAACAAGCTGGACGCGGTTTGGATCACCGGCGTGGGCCATTGTTCCGAAACCTACTATCTAGGTGACCGGATGGGAAGGGGCCAACTTGCCGATCATGCCGATGCCTATTCCCTGGGTAAGTCGATCGGGCGCGCCTATGAGATGGCGGGTGTCACGGATCCACAGAAACAGATCGACGTGGCCGAGCTTTATGCACCGTTCTCAAATACCGAGTTTCACTCGATCGAAGCCGCCGGTCTCGCGAAAGTCGGTACGTCGGTGCCCCAGGTAAACGAGGGGCGGTTTACGCTGGGCGGCGACATTCCAGTAAATCCATCTGGTGGCACGCTATGTACAAATGCGATCGCTGTCACGGCGATGATCCGTGTGGCCGAGGTCGCCCTGCAGGTCTGGGGCAAGGCCGGCGATCATCAGGTCAGAGGCGCACAGCGCGGCGTCGCAAGCGGCAACGGTGGAGATCACCAATTCTTTGGCGCCGCGGTCATTGAAGCATAGGAATCAGGAGACAAACATGGAACTTTTGCAGCGTAAGGAAACCTGGAATATTACCTACACCCATGCTCTGGGTGAGACGGCAAGCTGGTTCTTTGTCCAGTTGCGGGACCACAAAAAGCTCTATGGGCGTCGGGATGCCAAAACAGGCCGTGTGCTGGTACCGCCTCGCGCCTTTTCAGATCAGACGCTGGAACCGACGACCGAATGGGTCGAAGTTGGCCCAGGCGGGCGGATCGAGACATTCACAATGGTGTATGAAGCTTTCAACGGCCTGCCACCGCCGCCCTATGCGTTCGGGTTTGTGATGCTGGATGGTGCGGATACCGCAATTGGTGGATTTTTCCGGGGGATAGACCTGGGTGATCCTGCCGCTGCTGCCCAAAAGCTGGCGGTTGGCACTCGGATTACGACCAAGTTTGCTGACGAGCGGATTGGCGACATTTCCGATTTCTGGTTTGAATTGGAATAAGCAGGCCGCGTTCACCTTCTGTAGGCGGTCGGCAAAGCAAGGAGCCAGATGCATGATTCCCCGTACGATCTTTGACGAATATCACGAGATATTTCGCGCGTCGCTGAAACGCTTCATCGCCGAAGAAATCCTTCCGAATTATGCAGACTGGGAAAAAGTCGGAATCGCGCCGCGTTCAATTTGGAAAAAGGCTGGTGATCAGGGCTTTCTCTGCACAAACGTGCCAGAGGAATTTGGCGGGATGGGGGGCGATTTTTTGTACTCGGCCCTGATGATAGAAGAAATGGCGCGTGCGGGTTGCACGACGCCCACCTTCTATCTGCATTCCGAAATTATCTCTCCCTATCTTGTTCACCACGGCAGCGAAGAACAGAAACGGACATGGTTGCCAAAGATGGCCAGCGGCGAGGTGATCACCGCACTTGGCATGTCCGAACCGAGCGGCGGTAGTGACGTGCAGAACATTCGGACAACGGCCATCCGTGACGGCGATGACTATGTCATCAACGGGCAAAAAACATTTATCACCTCCGGTTTCAATGCCGACCTTGTCGTGCTGGCCTGTAAGACCGACCCCAGTCAGAGCGCAAGGGGCATCAGCCTGATCCTGGTCGAAACGGATCGGCCGGGTTTCTCGCGCGGACGCATGTTGGAAAAGATTGGGTGCAAAGGCCAGGATACGGCTGAGCTCTTTTTCGAGGACCTTCGAGTTCCGGTCGGGAATCTTCTTGGTACTGAGGGCGGCGGTTTCGCCATTCTTATGCAGGAGCTGGCGCAAGAAAGGCTGGTTCAGGCGATCCGCGCGGTTTCTTCAGCCGAGGCCGCGGTGGAATGGACCATTGCCTACGCAACCGAGCGCAAGATGTTCGGACAATCGCTAGCTGACTTCCAGAACACCCAATTCAAACTCGCCGAGTTGACGGGACAGCTGGCTGCGCAGCGGGTGTTCGTTGACCGGTGTACGGATCTGCATGTTCGCGGCGACTTGGACCCGGTCGATGCCGCTATGGCCAAGATGGTCACGACGGAACTGCAGTTCAAGGTCATGGACGAATGCCTGCAACTTTTCGGTGGTTGGGGCTATATGACCGAATACCCGATCGCACGGGCCTTCGTGGATGCGCGGTTGGGTCGGATCGGCGGCGGCAGCATCGAAACAATGAAAAGCATAATCGCGAAATCCATCATGCCGAATCTGCGCCGGAAATAAAAGGCTTGGCAAACAAATTGCGTTTAGGAAACTGGTGGCAACACGACTGTGTTCGTGCTAGCAGGTAGAAATAGCTACTCGAACGCAAGCAAGTCTAATTTTTTTGAGGTCCCGTGAATGAAAACAGACAGTAAGCCGATGGCAATCCGCGAAGAGATTACGGCTCTGAAGCGCAGCCGCATCATAGGTGCGGCTGTCGAATTATTCTACGAGAATGGGTACGACAAGTCAACGCTCGAGGCTGTGGCAGAACGTCTGGGAGTTACCAAGCCATTCATCTATTCACACTTCAGTTCAAAAGCCGATCTGCTGGCCGACATCTGCGCGCGCGGGATATCAGCGTCACTTGAAGCGATTGAAAGCGTTAACAGCCTGGAGGTCTGCCACACCGAACGTCTGACCCAACTTGGTCGCCGCTTCGTAACGGCCGTTCTAGAAAATCAGATGTATATTGCGACCTTCACGCGCGAAGTAAAAGAGTTGGCTTCGGACGATCTTGAAAGAATCAACGCCATGCGCCGGAGTTTTGACAAACAATTGACCGCCATGATCCGCGACGGTGTCGAGGCCGGCGAATTCGACGTCGACGATCCCCATCAGGCCGCCCTGGCTATCGGGGGAATGGTCAGTTGGGCCTATGTCTGGTTCCGACCCGATGGACGCTTGCCCTTGTCGAGCGTATCAGAAGAAATGACAAAACTGATCCTGGCCATGGTCAAGGCCAAAACCGATGTTGCCAGCGTACATGTGGTTGAGACGGGAAAAACGGACTCTTAGGCGCGGCGGGGCGCTGGCTAGCATTCGCAGATGACCAAACGTAGCCCTTTCCGTTATTTCAAGACGAGTCCAAAGATCGTCCGCTTGGCGGTGATGCTATACGTCCAGTTCCCGCTGTCGCTTCGCAACGTCGAGGATTTGCTCCGTGAGCGGGGCTGGTGTTCAAGGTTCGATCAATTTTGCTGAAGGCAGTGTTTGTCAGTTATATTTGCTTGGTGACTAATTCGACTATACAATCGGCTGTCGACCATCTTAAAGACGAAAGCATGTAACAGTAATTCATACAGGAAGCCAACGCCAGCTCGGCAATTGTAAACCCTTAGATGATCTGGATACAATTGCGCTACGCTGATTTTTCGAACATGATCGTAACTTGCCCAAGCCTCAGGCCATACTTTGACATATAGGCAATATTGAGCACTCGATTATCATCCAGCATCCACATGTAGTCATCGAATAAGACCCGAATTTCGCCATCCTCATTGGGGAGATCGATGGTGTACGTCCAGTAGAACATATCACCTTCTATTTCACCAAACGCTCGACCTTGAACACCCTCGGCTTCACCACTCCAGTCGCCGCTTGGACCTTCAGTAAGGGTCCAAATTCGTTGTTCGCTGTTTCCGTCAGCATATTCGAATTCCTCAACCAAGCGTAGTCGCTGTCCGTCCCAGTCTCCCGTAATGTTAACCTTGAAGCGGCGGCTAACATTGCCGAGCACATCTTGAAACTGCCCATAAGCTACAGTTTCACCCTTGAAAAACTCCACCAGATCAAATTCTCTCGTTGAGAGCTTGGCATCGTCAATTGAAGGCTTGATTGAACACGCCTGTAGCAACAAAAGTACAAACAGAAACTTAAATACACGCATCTTAATGTCCTCGCTTCGAAGGTGCCGACGTCAAATCCGTCAATGAACATTTAGTTCAATTTTGGCTTCAGACAGGTGGTTTTGAAAAGAATCGCCGCAAGTTTCACCTCAACAGGCAACAAGCAGTGATGACCACATATGTCAGTGACAGGTGGTTCGACTTGACGCTATGAGCAGCCTCATCTGGCTGGTCCAATTTGATTGTTAGTGCATGATTGGCCTCTGATCCAAGTGTAATATGGCTTCAGGAGCTGGTGGGCGGTAGCCCAATGCACTGTGCGGTCTCTTTGTGTTGTAGTGTTTCCTCCATTCTTCGATGATGATCTGTGCTTCCCGTAGGCTGTAGAAGATCTCTCCGTGGAGCAGTTCATCTCTGAACCTGCCATTGAAGCTCTCGCAGTAGCCGTTTTCCCAAGGGCTTCCTGGCTCGATGTAGGCCGTCTTAGCTCCGACAGCAGTAATCCAGTCCCTTACGGCTTGAGCAATGAACTCTGGGCCGTTGTCTGATCGAATGAACGCTGGGGAGCCACGCAAGATGAACAGATCGGTTAGAGTATCAATAACGTTCGTTGAGTTCAGCTTCCGATCGACCTTGATGGCCAGACATTCCCGACTGAACTCGTCGAGGATGTTCAACGTTCGAAAGACCTTCCCGTCATCAGTCCGGCAATGAACGAAGTCATAACTCCAGACATGGTTGCGATACTCTGGACGCAGCCGAACACATGATCCATCATTCAGCCAGAGCCGTCCCTTCTTCGGTTGCTTCTGTGGAACCTTCAGCCCCTCTCGTCGCCAGAGCCGCTCAATACGGCCATCGCTGACTGACCAGCCCGCTTCTCTCAGCAAGGCAGCAATCCTGCGATAGCCGTATCTGCCAAACTGACGAGCCAGCTCAATCATATCAGAAACAAGCCTGTCTTCATCAGTGCGCCCTTTGGGGACATGTCTCTGTGTAGAGCGATGTTGCCCCAACACCCGGCAAGCTCGACGCTCCGAGACTTTGAACTGGCTGCGCACATGATCAATGCAAGCACGACGACGAGCGGGGCTCAGAAGTTTCCCCGTGCAGCTTCCTTCAAAATCAACTTGTCGAGCGTCAGGTCCGATACAGCCCTTCTGAGCTGTTCATTCTCCTTCTGGAGCCGCTTCAGTTCCTTCAATTGATCTACGCCCATTCCACCATACTGCTTGCGCCAGCGGTAATAGGTTTGCTCAACAACTCCGATCTGTCTGATCGCATCCAGACGGGACATACCTTGTCCCATCAATACCTCAGCTTGCCGTAACTTCGAGACAATCTCTTCCGGCTTCATTCCGCTACGCTACATCTTGTTCGCCATTCTCGGTCCTCCGTTTCATAAACATAGCGGTGGACCAGGTCAGATGGGGAGGCTCAATGACCAGTAATCAAAGTCATCAGGGTAATCAGTGGTGTAATGCAAACTAACTAGTAGTGGCTGCCAATATCAGATTAATAAACTCTGATACTTTGTCTTTTTCGATCCATCTGGCAACGACCACGAGGTTATTATCTGGATCAACGTAAATAATTTGAGTTCCCACGCCCATTGCGCAAAATGCGTTCGTTGGTGCCCCCGGAAACATCCCTCCTTCGGCAGCATTAAGCCACCATAAATAACCATAGTATGGCGCTAAAGCACATGGCGTAAGGCATTGGTCAATCCATTCCTCAGGAATGACCTCCTCGCCGCCCCACCTTCCCTTGTTTAACATGAGTTGACCGATGCGAGCATGGTCCATGCTATTTATCCAGAGACCACCGCCCCAATGCGCTCCTCCCGATACAGACTGTATTTTTCGACCATTCAATTCCACCCATGAGTTTTCGTATCCGTGCCACTCCCAGGTGTTGCTGGCACCAATTGGGTCCATAATTCTTTCTTTCAAAACTTCTGGTAATGGTCTGCCAAAAGCACGCATCAAAGCATATGACAATTGATTGACGCGGACATCGTTATATTCCCAATAAGTTCCCGGCTGCTGCAGCGGTCTCATTGTCCCTTTCAACGAAGCAGTTGGTGAATTTCCAATTACGTCTCTGTAACGGTCAATCCAATCAGGCTTATCCCATAGCGTACCCTCCCACTCACTGGTGAGTTGAAGCATATGCGCCCAAGTAATTGTTTGGTTATGATCAGTATCAAAGCCACCATTTTCAATTGTGGCCCTTATTGGCTGATGAACATCGGCGATTAAACCATCTTTGACTGCTATGCCCATACACAGTGCAAGATAACTTTTACTGATACTGAAAGTCATATCAGTATATTCTACATCACCCCAAGTCTGAACAACCTCACCATGTCGCAGGATTACGCCCGAACCTGCTTTCCTATTTTTCACAGGCCCTATAGTTTTTCCAATGGGCCATGGCTCTTCAAAATGGCCCTGTTCTAATGCAGCTCCAATATCACGATTCATCGAAGACTCGTTATCAACAGCGAACTGTATAGCTTTTTCGAACAACTCACTATTTAGCCCAGCTTTTTGAGGATTGGTTTGAGGTAATGGTTTCATTTTATTTTAAGCCCAATTCAAAATCGATCCGCAGCCACTTGCATATGCCGAGTAAGCAACACTGGATATGCACCGTCAATGATCCAAGCATTTGTATCGCTAGCCACCGTCTCTCTACATGGTACACAAGTTACACAACATACACCAAAGTATCCTTACCCCAACTCACATTACAAA
>Ga0181598_1004874_pt1 | contig 10945 bp, 21 predicted proteins | sample 041ome_4_FD_153295 | JGI IMG/M metagenome (GOLD analysis project Ga0181598, IMG submission 153295) | Coastal salt marsh microbial communities from the Groves Creek Marsh, Skidaway Island, Georgia - 041404US metaG (spades assembly) | ecosystem: Environmental > Aquatic > Marine > Intertidal zone >...
CATTAATTTTGTTTAGGAATCTAGAATGATTAAAATAATCTACAATGCCGACATTTTAGGTTGACACCTAAAAAGTAGTATGCTATATTTATTAATATAAATAGGAGGGCGATGCTATGAGAACACAACCACAAGCTGTAATCAAAAAACTTGAAGCAGACAACAGTCGCTTAGGCAAAGAATCAATCCTAAAACAATCACACGAAGAAGGACTTCCAGAATTCTTTGAAGGTTTAAGCATGGCACTTGATGCTCTTGTAACATTTGGGGTAAAGCAAGTGCCAGAGCGTTCGGATGTGTTGAGTGGACAAGGACTGTCTTGGAGCGTGTTTAAAGAACTTGCAGATAAACTACAACAGCGAGAACTAACAGGACACGCTGCTCGCGATGCAATCGAACTTGCAATGAGTGTTGCTACTACCGAACAGTGGAACGGATGGTATCGTCGCATCCTTATCAAAGACCTGCGCTGTGGTGTAAGTGAAAAGACTGTTAACAAAGTAGTGCCAGGATGTATTCCTGTGTTCACTTGTGCTCTTGCTCATGATAGTGCCAAGCACGAAAAGAAAATGACTGGCAAGAAGCAGATTGAAATCAAACTAGACGGTGTGCGTGTTATTACAATCATTCGTGGCAACAAGGTAGAAATGTTTAGCCGCAATGGAAAACAGTTTCACAACTTTGGACACATCATTGCAGAACTTGAAGCAGTGATCAAAGAGTATCCTGTACCTTATCCGCTTGTATTAGACGGCGAAGTAATGAGTGCAGACTTTCAAGATCTTATGAAGCAGATTCATCGCAAAGATGGTAAACAGCACAACGATGCTGTACTGCACTTGTTTGATACTGTGCCGCTAGGATGCTTTATAAATGGTAGCTGGGATAAGCCACAAAGTTTTCGTAGTGAGATTACCAAGCATTGGGTAGAAGAACACAAAGACGTCTTAGAGCACGTACAAGCACTGGATTGGGAAAATGTAGACTTAGACACTGCTGAAGGACAAACACGCTTTGTAGAGCTTAATAAAGCAGCCGTTGACGGTGGTTACGAGGGTGTTATGATCAAAGACGTTGATGCACCATATGAATGTAAGCGTACACACGCTTGGCTCAAAGCGAAACCGTTTATTGAAGTAACATTGGAGGTAGTAGATGTCGAAGAAGGAACAGGACGAAACGAAGGACGCTTGGGAGCATTGGTATGCTCTGGAGAGGATGATGGACGAAATATCCAAGTTAATTGCGGTAGCGGGTTCAGTGATACTGATCGTGATAGTTTTTGGACTCGTCGTAGCAGTATTGTCGGCCAACTTGTAGAAGTAAGAGCAGACGCCGTAACACAAAATCAAGACGGAACATACAGCCTACGCTTTCCACGCTTTAAAACATTCCGTGGATTCGAAGTTGGTGAAAAATTATAATAAGGTTATCGCAAAGAAAGTAAAAGATGATGTTGATGAAAATGTTTAAGCCTAAACACACCCACGATTGGGAACTTGTTTCGTGTAATGACGACTATCATACTACCTATACTGACACAAACAAAACAGTAAACTGGCAACAGCGTTTTTATAAATGCCGTTGCGGTTCTAGAAAGCACGAAGACAATCGTACTAGTAAATATGAAACACATAAAGGGTTAGAAGCTGCTAAGAAAAACTGGATCGATGCCGGTGTTGTTCCAAAAAACAGTTACTACCCTGGAAACCAAAACGGTTATGTAAAGGTCGATGATGTACCTCAAGACGCATTAGATCCAATTGAAAAACTCAATAGCAATCTAGAGGACATTGCTCGCGCAGTTCTTGCTATCAAACGTGATTACGATCTTGAAGCAAAATATCCTAAACTCAAATCTGCTGCTGATGAATACAATCGTCAGTTGGACAAATATCATAATTTTGAAAGTTTAAAGGAGACTAACTAATGAACGGTGATTTAATTATAATTCTGGGTATGTACTTCGCAGCCTGTGTTTTAATTTTAGTGTTGCCCAGCGTTGAGCACTATATGGAACGGCAAAATGAACACGAGTTAAGAATAGCCTGCGTTAATGCAGGTAAAACTCTAATAGATGGTAATTGCATAAACGGAGAAACAAAATGAATGGTAATTTAATTGTAGCAATGTTTTTTACTCTCTTTGTTTTGGCTATGGTGTTGCCCGGGTTTGGCCTATACATGGAACAGAAACGGGAACATGAGTTAAAAATAGCTTGTATCAACGCAGGTAAAACTCTAATAGAAGGTAGCTGCATAAATGGGAACTAATCAAACGGAAAATGGGTTAGAGGAGGCTATTAAATGACTATAGTTCGAACTGACACTGGTCACATCTGTGCTAACGGCAGTTGGTACAATCTCCATGACTTAGTAGATACTGTTTTTGAACGTGTCAAAGCCTGGGGCTCTAATAATCCAGGCTTTGACTCTCCGAATTGGTTCTATACAGGATCGCCATATGCTGATGAGATTGTTGCACTAGGCTGCTCAGAAGTAGACGCTCCTGCTAACTATAGAATTGAATGTGTTCCTAGGCTAGGCAAAGTTTGGCGCAGCCGAGAACCAATGTGGCCTGAGATTTTTAACTGTGCTGTTAAAGAGGAAATCTAATGAAAGGTAATCTAATTGTGGCTATGCTCTTTTTTTCACTGGTTTTGTTTTTGTTTACGTTGCCCGGCTTTGGCAAATATGTAAACCAAAGGTATGAACGTGATTTAAAAATAGCTTGTATCGACGCAGGTAACACTCTAATAGAAGATAGCTATATAGGTGGAGAATAAAAATGAAAACTAATCTAACTCAAAAACAACTAGATCAACTTGCAGAGCTTATCACATTCAGTGAGAACGAAGACGGAACTTTGTTTATTAAAGACATCAAAGGCACTGTCTATGGTGATATCTACGGCAATGTTAAAGGCAATGTTGAAGGTGACGTAGGCGGTTATGTTGGAGGTGATGTCAACGGTGATGTCCACAATAATGTCTTAGGTGATATTGTAGGTGATGTCAAAGGCAATGTCGAGGGTGATGTCAAAGGCACTGTCGGAGGTAGTGTCTGTGGTGATGTCGAAGGTGATATCTATGGTAATGTCAACGGAAATGTCCACGATAATGTCTTAGGTGATATTGTAGGTTATGTTGGAGGTGATGTTGGAGGTATTATCTTTGGCAATGTCGAGGGTGATGTTAGAGGTAGTGTCGGAGGTAGTGTCTACGGTGATGTTTTATGCAACGTCAAAGGTAATGTTTGGGGTGATGTAAAAGGTAATGTCGAAGGTATTGTCTGTGGTAATGTTAAAGGAGAAACATAAATGGCATATGTAACAGTTGATGTAGAGTTAAACGAGTTCGATGACGAAGAGATTGTATACGAACTTAAAGAACGCGGTTATTTCGTGCAGAAAGAATCATTCGAATTTAACAAACTAGACAAGTATGAACTTGATTTCATACTAGACTTGGTTGACAAGAACAACACAGACGTGTATACTAATAGAGTAAGAGATAAACTTTATAACCTAAGGCACGGATTATGAACATACAACACTATCCATTATTTGATACAGCAAAAGTAGAAAAGATTTACTCAGAAAAAGATGGTGTAGATGTAAAGTACGTTTGCACCACAGACTTGCAAGCAAGCGATGTTCCTGTGGATATCTTCTATCGTCCTACACCACATCCTGAGTTTGGCAATCGTTACTTTGGTATATTCCGCGCTACTGGGTATGGTGCTGCGTTAGAGCCTCAAATCATGATCACAAATGCTGATGTTGTAGAGTCATTTGTGTTTGGCATGGTAGAAGATGACAATGGTAAATTGCAGTACAGTCAAAGTCATCACGACTATTGTGCATTTGACAATGGTAATATGATTGACGGCGGCAGAAAATATATTCGTACATCTCAAGGCTGTAGAATTTATAAGATAGTAGATGGTGAACTTCGTGAAACCAAAATCGAAGAATAACAGCAAAAACACTGATGCATCAAATGTATATTAAATCAGTTGGAGACAACGATTGAGATGGAAAACTAAAAAAAAGCCAGCGCACGGAGATGAGCGTATTGTGTGGTACTTTGCGTTTTGGCCTACACCACTTTCAGATGGGAATACGGTATGGTTAGAACGCTACTGGTCTCGAGAAAGATGGCATTATTCTCCATATTCGGCATTCGGCGGATGGTGGCTCGAGATTTCTACTCTTAGAAATGAAGGAGGTGGAGTTGACCTACAGCGTAAAGCCGAAAAATCCTCTACTGTGGATCAAGTACAGGATACTTGAGTGGCAGTGGGATAGAGTCCTGCGCAAGAGTAGACACAGTTCTTGGAATGCGTATCTTTGGTGGAATGACCTTGACTTCAATATCACTGGACACACTGTGCAAGATCAATTTCACGGATACACTCATATTGCAAAAGTGGATTATGCCAAACTTCCTACACACTTTAACGCACTATTTGGTCCCATCGAACACTGTGAAGAAATAACTGCGTGGTGTGAAAAAAACTGCCGCAGTAAATATAGAAATCACTGGGAGCGAGTGATACAGGATCACAAAGGACAGTATCTGCCCTGCGCCGCCGGTGGCACTGATGAACTGTTTTTTGCTTTCAAAGACGAAAGAGATTACATAATGTTTACGCTGAGGTGGCTTTGACTTATAGAGTTGAAATAAAACAATGTCTTGAACAGTTCCATCGTGCTCATAAAGCATTGATAGAACGCTTTGGCGGCAAGCGGCATCTTACACCGCCGCCCACTATGTTTATGATGGAAGACAACTGGTACAAACTCTACATTGCCAGGTGGTACAAACTCTACAGTGCCAGGCCTGTTAGGAGAAACTCCAGTTGGAAATATCTTGACTTTAAAAGCGAACGGCATTATACTTTATTTGTACTAAAGTGGAGTTAACATGAGTCCTTGGGTTACTGTAGACTGCGGCTGCAACGGCTATAAGAGAGAACGGTGGTGTGGTTATTGGCGACAGTTTATGGGATATGTGTTTGACACGGAACCTCCTTATGACTACAACGGCTCAAAAATCTATTGGGCTATACACAATGCTGATATGAGAGAAACTATGACAACTATTTGGAGTTTAAAAGAACAAGGATACAGAACCAGTTGTGCAGGCAAGGTAAAAACTTTCTTTTGGGTTGACGGAGATTTCTATAGACAAAACAGCAAAGAGATACTACAATGGGCTGAACGATACAACTGTAAAGTGCCAAGTAGAGAACACGGATGGATTGAAATGCCCGACGATAGAATAGAAACACTGTTTAGATTAACTTGGGCAGGAAAGAGTTACGGATGAGCAAACCAATTGAAATTAGTCATCCACAATGGATGAAACTTTACGAACAGTTGAAAAAGGATCATCCGCCTAGTGTGATGATGATTCGTGACAAGATGCGACTAACGTTAGGTTTTGTACATCGCGAATATCGAGACTGGGATAACAATATGGGCGAGTATCGTAAGAAGTGCATTATGCTTGACTTTTATAACGAGAAGAAACGTACATTCTTTATTATGAAGTACAGTGACTATATTCAACAGGAACAAGTAAAGGACGACTTTTGATATGATTTACAAACTTGGCACAATAATGGGACACATTGGACACGCTCCTCCTGAGGCAGAACCTTGGTCTATTCTCAAACCGCTGGGCATTGATGTAGCGTTGGCAAAACGAGCTGTACATAAACTTTACTTCGAGGAGGCATTGGGTTATACTGACGGATTTGCTACCTATCACGATGTATTCTTTATCCCTAACGATACTAAACACGGTAGCTTATTTGCTATGAAATATGGAACCAAAATCAATGAATAATGATCTAGAAGACTTTAAAAACAAATACCGCGCTACTGTGTCACAAGGTCGTATGCGTTATACGATTCCTACACGAGGTAGTATGTATCCGTATGACCCATTTGATACAACCTTTGAAACAACCATTAAAACAGAATATAGTGTGCAGATTGATATGAGCCAGAATGACTTTGCGCACCTTGTTCATATGCAAAAAAACTTTTACGATATTATAAATAGGAGAGGCCCGTGTGAAATTGTAGAGGAATATGAGCGCGAACAGCGTATACGCCAGGACAATCCTAGTGTGAGAATAGCATACGAAAAGTATCAAACACTGATGAATATGGTAGACGGTCACTATGACTAAAATTTATATTGATACAGAATTCAATGGCTTTAATGGTCGTCTAATAAGTATGGCTCTAGTTGCAGAAGATGGCAACGAGTTTTATGAAGTATTAGAGTGCGCTAATCCTGTAGAATGGGTTGCAATTAATGTAATGCCCTTCCTAGAAAAGGAACCTGTAGAAGCTCACGTATTTCAAACCAAACTACAACAGTTCTTATATCAATATGATTCGATTGAACTGATTGCAGACTGGCCCGAAGACATTAAACACTTCTGTTCAGCACTTATTACTGGACCAGGACTGTGTCTAAACTATCCGCAGATCGCTATGACCATGCGCAGAGATCTAAGCAGTGCTAACAGCAAAGTTCCGCACAATGCACTACACGATGCACGAGCGATTGCAGATGAAGATTTGAGTAGAGCATATGGTTGAAGTTCCTTGGTTGTTAGAGATGGTCGATTCTGAAGATAGCAATGCGTTGAACCATTTTTTACAACGCAACTGGGGAATGCCTTGGCTCGACTACCTGATAGATAACAATCAAGGCATTGAATGTGAAAGGGTTTATAAACCTGATATAGATATGTATGAAGTTATCTTTAAGTTTAAGATAGAACCAAAGAAAGAAACATACTATAGGTTAAAGTATGGTTGATACAGATAGTAAGTACATACTACACGAGTTTACTATGGACGGCGTGGAGTTTATGCGCCACGTGCTGGAACAGGCACCAGAGCGTCCAGATCTGGAAGCCTACTGTGCTGAGATGATCGATCTGTGGAAGCAAACACCAGAAGGCAAATGGTGTGTGGAAAAAGCCACAGACTTAGAATATCGTGCAGTAGGTATAGATCCTATAACATTTGGGCATCGTTTTCTTATTACAGGATATTTAAGTGGCAAATACGCTACATTCTGGGATCTCAAAAGAGATCAACATGCTATAGTTTGAAGTATGACACAGAAATAACCAATTATATGTGTATATTTTATCAAGATGATAAATAAAGTATAACAAAAGGAAAGTAAGTTCAATGAAACTCACCGTCACAACAGTAGAATATTCAACACTAGGATCGAGTAATCCGGGTGCGGATGTCTGCTCGGAGGGCTGGGGAGGAGGAAACTAAAAAAGTTTCCAGAACTTTACAAGCCCTTAGCAGAAATGTTAGGGGCTTTTTTTATGACTAAGGCAAAATAATAGTTGACAGGCACACAGTAAGACACTATAACTAATATATAGGACGCAAAGAACAACAGTGTTAAGAGACACAACAGTTTAGATGCTCCTAAATAAAAGTTAAACGAAGTGGTTGACACACACTTAAAACAGTGTTACATTAACTAAGTAGGCAGCAATGTTTACACGCTATTTGACAATTTAGACACAATATTAGTTCTTAGACGCAAGTCGATGATAGAACGGTAAGTAGAGGAACACGTAATACCAAAACGTGTTCATTAACTCTACTTACACATGCTAATGAAATCGTGAAAGTTACTAGGTCTTGAACGCCTATACTTTCCAAAAGTTAGCAGTTGTAAGTAGAGTTTATTCTATTTTCACATGCATACATCCAGATGTAGCTACCTGGTAGTGGACTATATAGTCAGTGACAAGAAAACACGTTCGATTCGTGGTGTGCAGATGTAAGTAGAGTTTATTCCCCAGTAGCTCAGCGGTAGTAGCAACTGACTGTTAATCAGTGTGTCGCAAGTTCGATCCTTGCCTGGGGAGCCAATATACGGTACTTCTAAGTTAACCTTTTTAGAAGCTAAGTCGCCCATGAGGGGGTAGAGCCTAACACATAGAGAGGTTGATATGAAATATCTAACTGACGGCAAAAGACATTTGATATGCGATCCCTATTCGATAGAAAATCTTCATCGAATGGCAGATGATCTAGGTATCAAGCGTTGTTGGTTTCATAAAGATCACTACGACATACCGAAGCGCAGGATCAAAGAAATAGAAGCTCGATGTGAGATTGTTTCGAGTAGAGAAATAGTAAGAATACGGAGCGGGGGCAGGATGGTAATGCAGCAGATTGCTAATCTGTAGAACGTGCAAACGTTCACTGGGTTCGACTCCCAGTCGCTCCGCCAAGTTTAACCTAGTCCTGTTGGACGGACCCCTGTTGAGGAATGGTGCAAGTCGACTCGCACTCGATACTGCACTGGACCAAGTGATAGCAGGGCAACAGGACAAAGGTTGCTAACCTGAAGAGCCGCGAACTTGAAAGGTTAGATTTATTTGCGGATGTAGCTCAGTTGGTAGAGCGTCAGATTTCCAATCTGAATGTCGCCAGTTCGAACCTGGTCGTCCGCTCCAACAGTTAAATAGAATAATGCCCCTATAGCTCAGCTGGTAGAGCAACTGATTTGTAATCAGTAGGTCCGCGGTTCGAGTCCGTGTGGGGGCACCATATAATGCCCAATTGGTGGAATTGGTAGACACGCTGGTTTTAGGTACCAGTGCGCAAGCGTGGGGGTTCGAGTCCCTCATTGGGCACCATAGTTTTCCTCGGTGTAGCTTAGCCTGGTAAAGCGCCTGGTTTGGGACCAGGAGACCGTAGGTTCGAGTCCTACCACCGAGACCAATAAAAAATAACAAAAAGTGGTTGACATTGTTTAAAACGATGTTATATTAATTAAGTAAGCAAAAACTGTGTTTACACAGGCACTAACAAGGTGTAAGGGTGACATATACTTTGGGCGAAAGCAGTAAGATAGCACGAAGTACAAGTGCCGTACCTGTTAGTAGTTTTGGTACAAGGTGGAGTTGGTTCGAGTCCAACAGTTAGTGTCGTTGTAAACATAGTAAGATGGGCGGTTTAGCGTCCATATAAGGGTAAGGCAGGCAACTGTCCCAAAGCAAGGCTTCCTATAAACTTGCGCCAGCAATGGTCCATCTAAACAAGCCTGGGTTAGGGTTGACTCGCTGCTAAAAGCGAAAGCAACTCCCGTCCGTAGAAAGGCGGTAGGCAGTAAGTTAGTGTTGTAGTCCGAAAGGATAGGAACAGAGCCAGTCGGTGAGTTCCAAGAGGCTGTGGTGGCTGAACTGCAACATACCAAACTAACGAATGCTGAAAACCAACAGGTAGTTACATAGTCTGAGTCGCAAGCAAAGGCAACGTAGCAGTACAAGAGTTGAAAGACTTGAAGAACCGTTTAGTAGCTCGCAAGGCAAAAAACAGTAGGTGTGTTGTATTCTGTATCTAACAAGATATGGAGCAACTGGAGCAGCACATCTAAGTAGGTCGCAAATAGCTCAATTGGTAGAGCAATTCCCTTCTAAGGAATCGTCGGAGGTTCAAATCCTTCTTTGATATAAAAAGCGAAAGACTGCTCCGGTATGCTGTTAAAGGCGCTTAATGCCACACTGTTCGCAGAATGTGGTTCACTGAAACTCGCAAGGTGGATGTGATTGTTCGGAAAGAAGACGTAACAGTTTAGCGACTGTGAACTGCTCATAAGGCAGGCGGAAGATAGATGGACGAGTAGCAGTATACGACACGTGAAACGCCACACGTTAAAAAAGGCAGCGCTGGAAGATACTTGAGAATCCGAAAGGACTTGAGTGGATACGTGCTAACCATCCTCGCAAGGGATAGGGTACGGTTATTAAAGGCTTCCATCCTACGCTGTAATCTCAGGCTAGGAAAAGACTACTTTTGATGATACATTGACTTAAAATACCGGTACCGTTTGTGGAAAGTGATGGAACGGTTGATGTATCTTCTAAGATAGTTTAAAATATCTTACAAAAGGGGGTTAGCTCAGTTGGGAGAGCGATTCCGACCAATAGCCAAGGTCCTAGACGTTGTGAAGCTACAGGCTTTGTATGTAGTGAGAAAGCTAGGAGACCTGTCAGTAGGGCCTAAACTGACACTTATTTGGGGGTTTAGCTCAGTTGGGAGAGCGATTGCTTTGCAAGCAATAGGTCATCGGTTCGATCCCGGTAACCTCCACCAAGTTTCCAGTCTTAGTTACTACGATCTCTCAGTTAAAAGCTGTCGTAGTGTAAAGTGAAACACTATAGGGTTAACTCCTAAGGTAGCTGGAAAGCCCATTGCGGGTGTAGCTCAGTGGTAGAGCATTTCGTTGCCAACGAAAATGTCGTCAGTTCGATCCTGATCACCCGCTCCATTAATACTTTCTAGGGCTGCAAACCAGATAGTATGTGCAGGCAAGCATCGGGTCGCGCCCGGGCCGACGAGTGAAATCGTGACAAGCAGGGAGAGACCTGCACAAAGTTTATCGCAGAGTAGTAGCAGTCCGGTTAGCTCACTTGGCTCATAACCAAGAGGTCGGTGGTTCGAATCCACCCTCTGCAACCAGTATAGCAAAAGAGTGCCGCCGTTGGTCCGTGGCGGTCTTTTGCTTTGAATCTATAAATCCTATACTAAACCGATTGCACCAAGCGGATTCATACCCGATCTTGTTGACTGCCTTCAAACGTGTAGGGGTCGGATGCACAGTTTCCACTCTGTGTCGGCTAACGGACCGCCAAATTTTAGGAAGCGTGGCAGAGTCAGGCTTATTGCACCGGTCTTGAAAACCGACGAACGTTAATAGCGTTCCCAGGGTTCGAATCCCTGCGCTTCCGCCATAACAAATGCGAGATTAGCTCAGTTGGTAGAGCGCGGTCTTTACACGGCTGATGTCGGCGGTTCGAACCCGTCATCTCGCACCATAAATACATAACATTCGAAAGGATATTATGTTGAATGTTTTTAAACGCAAACCCGCTAA
>Ga0181598_1004905_pt1 | contig 10890 bp, 25 predicted proteins | sample 041ome_4_FD_153295 | JGI IMG/M metagenome (GOLD analysis project Ga0181598, IMG submission 153295) | Coastal salt marsh microbial communities from the Groves Creek Marsh, Skidaway Island, Georgia - 041404US metaG (spades assembly) | ecosystem: Environmental > Aquatic > Marine > Intertidal zone >...
CTAGCAGCTGTCGTGATGGACTCCAGGAGATGCCGTATTTTTCTATTTCTTCGGGGGAGATGCCGTAAGATAGCAACCATTTCATTGCTTTCTGTGGTATTTCTTTAACTGTATCAATTAGTTGACCTGCTTTTATAGTAGTAGTTTGTTCCTTACGTTTAAGTCTATCTCGTAGTGATTGAGTATCATTCTTTTGTTCTAATTTACTACAACCAAAACACCAGAAACCATTCTCATACTCAGCACGATTGTCTTTTGATCCACAATGTGGACAAGGACCTAGCTTAAAAAATTTACTCATCACTCTCCCAATCAATTATCATGTCGTCTTCATGTCGTAAGTCTTCTCGTTCATTTATGTTATCTATATCTGATTGTATTTCATTGTAACATTTGTTACATAGATCAACGTACTTTCCTGTATCATGAGACTTACGTGTTGACTCAAAGTCAGAGAGATTTCTATCACATGCTACGCACCTCATTAGTAACATATCCTAGTACCATTATCATACACCCAGCAAGTATAAGTTTTTTCTGGTGTATAAACAGTATCTGATTGTGTAGCTAATACAGTTACGCATGTTGTTAAAGTTAGTATTGTTAATAATATTTTCATATACTTCTCCTTAGTTAGACTAATAGTATAACACAATATAGATATAAAAGCAATAGCATAATAACACAAAATACATAATCTTTTTTATTCATCATAGTCTTCTTCATCATCAAATGAATCTACATTATTGTTAAACTCTACAATAAGTTTTGTTGGTCCTGTTAAAATAACTTCCCAGTTTTCCCAACCAGTACGTTCACAATACATATCTAATAAGTCTGTGTTAAACTTCATGCTGTTTTCTCCTGAAAAGGTTTAGTTCCCATAATAAAGTCAAAAGCTTTTTGAGCTAGTGATGCAGCTTTAAGTATATGTTTGTTGTCATCTTCTAGTACCTTAAGCCATGATGCTATGTACTCAGTGTGCTGTAGCCTACCTTCAACCCCGTTAGCATTGCATAGCATGGCAGCACCAAGCTCTGCTACTAACTCTTCAAAGGCATATGCTTCATTACCAAACCTACCTTCATTTAGCTTACGATCAAGTCGGGTATCAGCACCAGTCCAGTGTGTTAACTCGTGTAATAGCGTAGCATAGTAGTCTTCTGAGGTTTTAAACTTAGAAAAGGCTGGCATATGTATTACATCTAGTGATGGTATATAATATGCGGAGTTAAAGCCTTCTTTGTAATTAGCACCCGTGCTTTTTATTACCTCTTCTACATTATCCTTACGGAAATTGTTAACTTCTTTTTTAACTAATGGAGCTAGTCCTTCTATTGCATCATAGTTAAACACACGATACACTTTCATCATACGAAAAGTCATGTCTTCACCAGTAACTTTATCTTGTCCTGTTATAGGTTTAAAGAAAAATACAGGTACAGATTTCATACCTTTCTTAATAGGTTTATCAAGTCCTGTTAGTTTCTTGGCTTGGTTGTATGTCATCCACATGTTGCTCTTACCTACTGATTCGTCATTAGTCCACATGTTTAACCATAACCAATTGCCACCAGTGTATTCTCGTTTAGTTGCAAAGTTAGTAGGTCTCTCTACTTGCCAAGACTTAATCCATTTCTCTGGATTATCTTTGAGACCTGCGATTACTTTATCAGTAATCATTTTAGCTATGTCATTACTATTCATGATCTATCTCCTCTGCATCATGTTTTTCCTTAAAGTGTATACGATAGTCTGCTCTATTATAGTCTATTTGATTATCATCTAAGTTTAATAAGTGATCATCTAATGCGTCTACTGCCTCTCCAAATGAGTCAAAGAACTCTGGCTTATCATTAACTTTCCATGCGTTAATCCAACCATCACAGATGGTATATGTTTGTATTTCATACATGTTAATATTCCTCCCTTGAGAGTTCTTTTACATCATAATTACAATTAGTATATTCTAAATTAGTATCAGTTATATGCTCTGAACCATATTTTTGAAATAATTTAATAGCTCTATTTTGACATGTAGCATCAATAGTAAATTTCCATACTTGTTCTTCTCTAACTTCAAACTCAAATTGTTTCATAATTAATCTCCTTAAATTACCTATAAAAAATCTATGGTTAGGGTAGTAACTGCTAATTTAACCTAACTATCCTTGCACATAATGTGAGCAGTTGGATATACATAGACTGAGACTCAGCAGGATGTGTTGTTCTGGGTATCACTGCTATTATTACCCCGTTAGCAGTCTACTGCTATTTTAGTTAGTTTAAGCTGTTGTTAAAACAGCAAGGTATTAACCACACCTAATTACCTAGATTCTTTCAAAGATTCACCATCAGTTAGTCTAGGTAATATCTACATCTGTTAATACATCACGTTTGTTTTCTTCTGACAAGTAATAATTTGGATTATTTATAAACATTCTATTAGCTTGGTCAGAATCGTTAGCATTAATAATAAATCTATATAAGTGTCGTTCTTCTACTTCAAACATAAAAGGTTTCATTTATATCTCCTTTTTCAGATTGTTCTAAGTCATACTCTTGTTGACCTATTAACTTACGATATAAATAATCTTCCATAATTTGTTCTTGTTCTTGATCTAAACGTTCAATCATTTTCGTAATCTCCATGTGGTCCGTTGTCAAACTTTTTACGTGCATATTTATTAGCTAATAGACTAGCTACATCATGAGAGTAACCAGCTTCAATATAAATATGATAATACATTTCCCAATAACTTTCTAGTATTGCATCATTTCCTTCGTGCATTAGTGTCTCTCTTCTTTAGGTGGTAGCATTACAATTTCTGGTACATGTAAATGCCTACACAATAAGTTATATATTTCTTGACCTGATATACTCATTCTATCATAATCATAGCCTAAGTCAAGTACTAATTCTTGTACTGCTTCTACATCTAATGATTCAAATACACTCATAATACTCCCCTTGTCCATATTGATTTAAGGAACTCTATCTGTGCTTTGAGTGTAGCCTCACTCGCATGATGATGAGATAAAGGAAATCTGTTGTACACTTTGTTAAAATGATAAGCATAAATATTATACAAATCAATCTTGCTTAGTTCCATAATACTCTCCTTAAAAAAATAGTCAGCTCCTACTGGGAGCGAGCTGACATTTTTTGTAATTGTTCGCATTTTGCTAATAAGACTTTACGATTAAGTAACTCTGGCTTAGGATATTGTTTATGAACTTTGTAAAATTCATAACAGTATACCTCTGCTAGAGTTTCCATATTTAATTTGTATAATGGTATCATAATGTTCTCCTAAAGTAAATAAAATAATGCCGCATTTTGCTAAGTTGACTAATATATCCTCGCTACGCTCGGATGACCGACCTTCTTCTCTTTCATGCGGAGAGCAAAGGTTTTTACATGCGAGTAGCTGCTTGCAGCACCGAGCATGTTTGGGGTACAAAAAAAAGGGAAGAGCCGAAGCCCCTCCCTATTCTTATTAACCTACGTTAGCAGCAACTTTGTTGAGTGGTGTTTGCTCAATTGTTGGGTGATTGTTATACTCTGCGTTACGTTTCATTCTAGCTTCTCTTGCATCTTTCTCTGTAGCTTGGAAGTCAGCACATATATCTTTGAGCTTAGTCATTGCATTTGCTATTGTGTTAAGCTGTGCAAGACCTTCCATACATATTTCAGAACCATTAGCGAATTGATACTTCATGTTACGTAATATAGCTTCTATCTTTACTGCTTGAACTTTAGTACTTGGTGCATAAGTTCTACCTGATTGTGAAGTATATCCACCTGCGTTAACTGAATCGTTAAGTACATCTAAGAACTTGTTATCGTTTGTTGTAGCCATTTGTAATTCTCCATATTTAAGATTAAAATTTAAGGGAAACTTCCCCCTCACACTTGCAGGGGGAAGAATTCCTGTAGTATTATTAATATATTTCTACTGGTTGTATGAAGTATGAGTCACTGTTATGTTCATCAGTACTTATGTCATAGTACGGGTCACTAGATGAACCTGCCATTCTTATCAGTAACTCTTCTTCTCTTAGTGCGTCTATCTCTAGTATATCTATTTCTGAGTTAGATACATACTGTAAGAATCTATAACCTTGATCAAACAAATCATCTGATAATTCATCAACGACTTTGATGTGATTTGTATCGTGATTGATTACTTCCATGAAATTTAACATAACATTCTCCTTATTAAAAAAAAATAAAATATATAGATTATAGCTTTCGCTATGGGCAACATACATCATAAGGATTCATGATTGTCAAGAAATACTTCTTATAAAGACACGTGCAAGCCAGACTGCTTTGCTGGCTGGGTTGTGCTGTGTTTTGTTAGGAGGAGGCTCTTTACAATTATTAATCCTTGTTGGTTAGCCAGCTCTGCTGGCGATAATCCCATAGAGCGGGAGCAATAATATATATATAATTATTTTACGTAATGGAAATGAAGGATTGTTGCGTAGGCAGAACCCTAACGGCATCAGCCGTCTTGGGTTATGGCAAGCACACGAAACACACAGCTTTAGCTGTGATGTAAGGAACGAGCTTGGGTTGTTGGGCGAAGTGACTGGTGAGCTACCTGAACTGTTTTGTAATGGAGTAAAATAAACATTTAAAAAAGAAGCAAGGAACTCCGTAGGACTAAGCTCCATGCAATGGTCACCGAAGGTCATGACTTTTGGGTTATAAGAATACATAACAGTATAACAAAAGGATATATAGAATAGATAACATATGATTAATAATTAAGCAGAAGTAATATCATAATGTATTGTTATATCAATAACATAGAGGAGGAATAGTATTGATGTTTGTAATTCATCATATATGATCATTATCGTACATTTATCTGTCTACATAGAATAACTTTAGTGCGACTAACAACAGCGATAGCTGTTTTCCGCAGGGGTTTATGCGGAACACCCCCGAAGGGGGTTTAGTTGCAGGTTATACTAAATGAATTACAACTAAAATTTATCTAGGAGAAATGTCAGGAATAGAAAACCACTGTCGTGGTTAATTAGCAAGGGGTATAATCTTGTGATAAGTATTATTAATCACCTATTTACTAATTATGTATTGACTTTTGATTAAAAATATGATATAATATTAGTAATAAAGCAATTAATAATTAATAACATGTAACTAGTGATGTAATAATAGTTTTAGTAAGTGTTAATGATTGTATCACTGTATCATGTTATAATAGAGATTAATAATAATTGTAAGGGAAGGTATGTCAGATAAAACAGCAGACTTAGTATTAAATGAAGATGGTTATGTAAAAGAAGAGAAGCGTACAGGCACGGGTGGTAAGAAAGTACATCTTCACTATACAGTAACCAAAGTAGATGTTGGGGATAAAATAGATCCAGCAGAAGACAAAGGTTGGTATATGGAACTAGATTGTAGTTGCAATAACCAGCATAAAGAAAGTGGAATCATGCAAACTGGGGAAACCTGGAGTTGTGAAGTAAATACCAATGGTATTAGTGACACCACATTTACTTTTAAGCTACGGGCAGCTACTGGTCCTAATATGGGTAGAGCAATTGTTACTGTACATTTTGTAGATAATACTTAACAAAGTACTTGACTTTTAGTTTATTCTATGGTATAATATTAAGGTAAGGTAAATTTATTTTACTTAATAACATCAAGCAAGACTGTATGCGTATTAGCATACGCTGGATTAATCCTCTCTTGTGATCTTGTTTTCTTTAACTTAATAAAAGGAAACTATTATGTGGACAACTCCATCAGCAACTGAAATGCGTTTTGGCTTTGAAGTTACAATGTATGTAATGAATAAGTAATTAAATGAATAAAACATATAAAGACACTATGGGACGATACAGAACTCAATCTCTCTTCTGGGAGATGAGGGATTCTTCTATGGATCCTGTCTGGAGTATGAAGGACTATGATCTTGTAAAAGGTGATAAGACTTACAAATCCCTTAAGAATATTTATATGTCGTATAGCCACGTACCAGGATTTGAATATGATTTCGCAATGGATCTCTTTGGATCCTGGGACCACTGGTTAAAGCTATGTAATGATACTACTCCTCAGATAAAGGATATGATCAAAGGATGGCGTGATGAACTAGATATACGTATTAAAGCTAAAGGTATTAAATCCATTATACTCCATAGTCTGGATGATGATCCAAAAGGGTTACAGGCTGCTAAGTATCTTGTAGAAAAAGGATACGCTACAAAACGAGGTCGTCCTTCCAAGGAAGAAATAGAAAGAGAATTGAAAACAGATGCTAAAGCTGCAAAAGAACATCAAACAGATTTAGAACGCATCGGACTTAAAGTCGTTAACGGAGGCAAGTAATGGAATACAATCATGTTGCAAGAGCTGCCTTAAACCCAAGCATGGGAATGAGAGCTAAGCCTGCAAAGAAAACAAAACCTAGCCTAGAAGGCAATGTAGGTGTTGTTAATCAAGGAATGGTTAATGCAGAAGTACAGAATGATGACGTACTAGATCCAACTAAACTTATGGGTATGTAATGGCAGGACCTAAGAAAAAACAAAGACCTAATGATGAACGTCTGGATGGTACAAAAAAAGGTAAAGGTTTTGCACAAATACGTAAACCTAATCAACCTACAACCATGACTGAGTATAGCATTGGTCTACCTGGAGGTAAAGGTAATAATACCTATAGACCTTCTATTACTAAGAACATGCACCCTGCAGAAGCAAACTATATGCAAGAAACAGGAAAGATATCAGTAACACAACAAATGACATCACTTACTCAGGCTAAGAAAAGAATAGCAGAAGGTAAGTCTCCTTTCTATAATCAGAAAGATGATGTTTTACCTAAATATAAAAAAGGTAAGTAATGGCAAAAATAATTAGTTTTCTAACATTCCTTACTGTTATGCCTATAACACCAACAGTATTATTTATTATAACATTATATCAAGGAATATAACATGGCATTACCTATTATAGCAGCAGGTGTTGCAGCAAGAATAGGAGCTAAGAAGCTTGCTAAGAAACTTATAGAAAAGAAATTAAAAAAGAAAAGTTATAAAGCTTATGTAGAATCTGATGGTCCTTATGGGGAACCAGGTATGAAACCTATGGGTGGTGTAGCTAAGAGTGCTAAAGCTTTTGCTAAAAAATTAGAAAATAAAGGACAAACTGTTTATACTAAGCCTGTACAAACAAAAGCTCCTTGGAAAGCCTCTCAAGAAAGGAAGGTTAGAGATATTCAAGGTCTTAGAAAAGAAGTAACTGAGGCTAATAGAATGAATCAAGGGTTTAAACCTGATTATAAACTACCTAGATATACAGTTAAAAGACCAAAGATTAAATAATGCCTTTTCAGACAAACGGAAAACGGGATTATAAGAAAGAACTTACTTGGGAAAAGAAAAAGAAACCAGGAAGAGTAAAGGACAGAGCATCTAGGAATGCTGCACGAAAGACAGCAGGACTAACTAAGGGAGATCCTAGACAAGTAGATCATAAAGACAATAATCCTAGAAACAATACTAAATCAAATATTCGCAAGGTTGCGGCTAAGACTAATCTTAAAAAAGAAGCAATGAGGAAAAAACGTGGCTAAAATTACATTACCTACTATAACATCTGGATACGCTAGTAATACTACGTTTAACACTGCGTTTGATTCTATAGAAGCGGAATTTCAAAACAATATCTTATATCGCAACAATCCTGCTGGTGAACCTAACTACATGGAAAATGCGTTAGACATGAACAGCAATAATATTAACAATGTTAGTAATATTGCTTTAACAGGAACTATCACTGTAAATGGTGTTGACTATACTCAACAGATGCAGGACATTTATAATAACTACGTCTCACTTACACAAAAAGTAACCATTAGTTCTTCTGCTCCGTCAGGTGGTAGTGATGGTGATATTTGGTTTCAATTAATTTAACTTAGGAGAAAGAAATGGCGGCTTTATCAGATTATTCAGAAAAGTTATTGCTAGATTGGGCAATGACTACTGGCTCTGCTACTCGTCCTACAGCATGGTATGTTGCTCTATATACAGCAGCACCTAATGATGCAGGTGGTGGTACAGAAGTTACAGGTGGAGGTTATGTTAGAAAAGCAGTAACCTTTGCTGCAGCAGCTACACCAGGTGGAACAACATCAAATACTGGAGACGTTACTTGGACAGCTTCAGGAGCTAACTTTGGTACAGTAGGTTGGATTGGTATTCATGATGCTGAATCAGGTGGTAACTTATTATGGCATGGAGCTATGACTGCTTCTAAAATAGTTAATGATGGTGATACACTAGAGTTTTCTGCTGGCAATATAGATCTAACCATAGCTTAAGGGCGTAACATGGCAGACGGCTTCCGAATACTGGAGAGTGGCGACAGTCGTATAACTGAGTCGTCTGATGTCCGAATAACAGAGAACCTATTTATAGGTGCTGTTGGTTTAAGTGCATCTGGTAGTATCAGTGCTCTAGGTAGTTTGAGTACTACAGGAGCAGCAAGTTTAGCAAGTACTAGTGCTAAGTTATCTGCAGGTGTAAGAACAGTATTTGGATTAAGTATATTAGAAGCGGATGGAACGATAACTTCTAGTGCTGATCGTACAACTTTTGGATCAAGTGCTCTAACATCTCCAGGTACGATAACATCATCAAGTACTTATACTGCAGGGGGTATTACTAGTTTAACAGGCACAGGTACATTAACTGCTGATGGTGAAACTAAGTTACTTGGTTATGTAAATTCTGATCCAGTAATTACTGATAGAGTTACAGAGATAGATGATACTCGGTTTACTGAAGAAAGTAATACTCGTGTTGTAGCACTTACAGAAAATACTATAGAGACAACATTAACTGCAATAGGAACACGAATTCCTTTTGCAAGTAATGCGTACTACAAACAAGGTGGTAGTTGGACAAGATTTGAACCTTATGTTAACAATGGCGGAGCATGGACACAAGGATTCTTAATTTATAAAAATGTTTCAGGGGTTTGGACAAGGAGTTATTAAATGGCAAATGTAAAAATATCGGAGTTAACGAGTGCTAGTGCAGCAGCAGCCGCTAACGAATATGAAATAAACGAAGCAGGAACTTCTAAGAAAGTTACAGGTACACAAATATCAGCTTTTGTAAAAGCAGATTTACTTGATGATGCTACTGTTAACTTTGCAGGAACACTCCAGAATGGAGGATCTAATGTTGTAGTAGATACCGACATTGGTTCTACAGTACAAAGCTACGATGCGGATACGGCTAAAACCGATGTAGTACAAACTTATACAGCAGGACAACGAGGTACAATTACTGCACTTACCGATGATGTTACTATTACTCCAGATTTTGCAGCCTCAAATAACTTCTCCGTTACTCTTGCAGGAAACCGAACTCTAGCTAACCCCACTAATATTGTTGCAGGTCAATCAGGTTCTGTGTTTATTACACAAGATGGTACTGGATCTCGTACACTAGCCTTTGGTTCTTATTGGGACTTTGCAGGTGGAATAGCTCCTGGACTATCTGCAGCTGCTTCTTCAGTAGACAGAATTGACTACGTAGTTAGATCAGCTACATCTATACATGCAGTATTTACCGCAGATTACTCATAAGGGTATTGAATGTCAGTATTAAATGAAAACCAATTATTAGGATCATCAGGTGCAGGGGGTGATTATAACCTTACCGATAGTGTACGCTTTCGTTCAAGTGCTAGTGCATATTTAAGTAGAACACCTACATCTACTGGTGACAGGCAAAAATTTACAGTTTCATTCTGGTTTAAAAGAGGTGATTTGGGAGTAAGTAGTCGCATATTATTTCAACAAAGAGCAGATGTAAATAACTCACAACAATTCAATATAGGTTTTAGGTCAGATGATGCAATAGCAATTATTGACGGAGATGGTGGTGTTACAGTAGGGAATACTGCCACAAATGCACTTTATAGAGACACTGCTTCTTGGTATCATATTGTTGTTGCTAGAGACTCTACAAATGCAACAGCAGACGACAGAACAAAACTATATATTAATGGAGATCGAGTTACTTCATTTCTTGCTAGTACAAATGTAGCATTAAATTATAGTTCATCTACAAATACAACAGATAGAATATTAATAGGGTGTCAACGACCCAATAGTAGTTCTACATTAGGTAATTTTTATGACGGATATTTAACAGAGTTTAATCTTGTAGACGGACAAGCACTCACACCATCAGACTTTGGTGAAACAGATACAACAACTGGTGTATGGAAACCTATAGAATACACAGGTACTTATGGTACTAATGGTTTCTATCTACCTATGAAAGCAACCACACAAGCTGAAGGATTTAATGCAGTTGCCTATACAGGTATAGGTACATCTGGAACTAAAATTACTAATGTAGGTTTTCAACCAGATTTAGTGTGGGTTAAAAATCGTGATCAAGCTGATTGGCATCATTTGTTTGATTCAGTAAGAGGTGTATCTGGCGGTAGATTATCAAGTAATGATACGGCTACCGAACATTATGAAGCAGAACAATTACAATCATTTGATGTTGATGGATATACTTATGGAACATCTCATAGTGGTAATGCTAGTGGTGAAGATTATGTGGCTTGGTGTTGGAAAGCTGGTTCATCTACAGTCTCTAATACAGATGGAGATATTACTGCTAGTGTTCGTGCTAATCCTGCTACTGGATTCTCTATACTAACATACACAGGTAATGGTGCATCAGACCAATCTATAGGGCATGGTTTATCTACAGCACCTAAAGTATTAATATGTAAAGAAAGAAACAATGCAAGGTTATGGGACTTTACTTATACTTGTGGTGATGGTTCTTATGACTTTATGAAACTTAA
>Ga0181598_1004910_pt1 | contig 10877 bp, 13 predicted proteins | sample 041ome_4_FD_153295 | JGI IMG/M metagenome (GOLD analysis project Ga0181598, IMG submission 153295) | Coastal salt marsh microbial communities from the Groves Creek Marsh, Skidaway Island, Georgia - 041404US metaG (spades assembly) | ecosystem: Environmental > Aquatic > Marine > Intertidal zone >...
CGATCAACAACTACTTCAATCGTATGTTTTTTATTTTTATCAATCTCAGGTAAATCATCAATTTCATAAATCGAATTATTTAATCTCACTCGAATAAAGCCTTGCGCTCGAAGTTCATCAATAAGATCTTTGTGACTTCCTTTTTGCTTACTAATGATTGGAGACAAAATCACAATTTTTTTGTCTTCTCCAAGTAACAAGATGTTGTCCACAATCTGAGAAATAGTTTGAGCCTCTAGTTTATGTTTATGCTCTGGGCAATGTGGGTCACCAGCACGGGCAAAAAGTAATCTCAAATAATCATGGACTTCTGTGACGGTTCCAACAGTTGACCTTGGGTTATGTGACGTGGATTTTTGCTCAATGGATATTGCAGGTGATAAACCCTCAATCAAATCCACATCCGGCTTACTCATCCTATCCAAAAATTGTCTGGCATAGGCTGAAAGAGATTCAACATATCGCCTCTGTCCTTCAGCATAAATGGTGTCAAAAGCAAGAGAGGACTTACCTGACCCTGATAGTCCTGTGATGACAACTAACTTATTTTTGGGCATTGAGACAGAAATATTTTTTAAATTATGGGTTCTTGCCCCCTTGATAATTAGATTGTCATTATTTTTTTGCATAACCTGTTAATATACGAGAAATTTAAAATTTATGTAATAAGTACTTCATAAAATGACATCGTTTGAAATCAAATCGACACTGGGCATCGCATTCATTTATATGTTAAGAATGCTTGGCTTATTTATTGTTCTGCCGATCATGTCAGTCTACTTAACTGAGCTAGGTACTGGCGCATCAACATTTTTAATTGGTCTAGCATTTGGTATTTATGGTTTAACTCAAGCATTATTTCAAATCCCTTTCGGAATATTATCTGATCGCCTTGGAAGAAAGAAGGTGATCATTGTTGGTTTATGTATTTTCCTCATCGGTTCAATTGTCATTTTTTTTTCAGAGTCATTAATTATGATCATCATTGGTCGAGCACTTCAAGGAGCTGGGGCAATATCAGCGGTTCTCTTAGCATTGCTTGCTGATTTGACTACGGACCAAACAAGAACAAAGTCCATGGCAATAATTGGAGCATCCATTGGCCTGACCTTTGGAATTTCAATTGTACTCTCTCCTATTTTGAATACCTATTTTGGCTTTCAAAATATATTTATGTTAATTGCCATACTTTCTCTGGTTGCAATGGCAGTGGTCATTTATTACATTCCTAATCCCATAAGATACGCAAAGAATAAAAAAATTGATTACCCTATAAAACAAATTATTTTAGATAAAGTTTTTCTCAAACTTGATTATGGAATTTTTGCTTTACATGCATCTCAAATTATTATGTTTATGATGATTCCATTAATGCTCAATGGAATCGGGTATCCCATTAACTATCATTGGCAAATTTATTTACCGGTTTTTGTTTTATCCATGCTGGCCATAATTCCAATGATAATTTTATCTTCCAAAAAAAAGATGTTAAGAAGTTTTTTTCTTCTTAATGTTTTTCTGCTTATTTTTGTACAATTTCTCTTTATAATTTGGTCGGATAGTAAACAGGCCATCATGATCACTTTATTGATCTATTTTATTGCTTTTAATTTTTTAGAGGCAACCTTGCCCAGTTTGATCAGCCGACTATCACCTAAAAATTTAAAAGGATTGGTCCTTGGCGCATATAACACATCCCAATCTTTAGGAATTTTTGTGGGAGGGATTTTAGGTGGATTTATTGCAATGCAATTTAGCGATCAAGCCATATTTATCTTAAGTGCTATGTTGTTGGCAGTTTGGTTTATTCTTATGCTTAAATTTATCTTTCCATCCAGCAAAAATGATATGGTTATCAAGATAAAACCAGAATTTTTTAAACAATCTGATAAATCAAAAAATTTAATTTTTAATAAGATTGAAAACTTAGATTTTATCGATGAAGCCTTAATTTTCCCTAGCGAAAGCTATATAATTATAAAATTAAAACGTAACACAAAATTTGATAACAGTAAGGTTATGAAAATTTTAGGAGAAAAAAATGCCATCAGTTAATAAGGTAATTCTTATGGGTAATCTTGGAAGAGACCCTGAGGTGAGATTTATGCCTAATGGAGATGCGGTTTGTAATTTTAGTATTGCAACGACTGACTCATGGAAGGATAAAGCAGGAGAGAAACAAGAAAAAACAGAATGGCACAATATTGTCATGTACAGACGGTTAGCAGAAATTGCAGGCGAGTATTTAAAAAAAGGACGTCCTGTTTATCTTGAAGGACGACTTCAGACAAGAAAATGGCAAACTAAAGAAGGCCAAGACCGATACACCACTGAAATTATTGCTGATTCAATGCAAATGCTTGGAGGACGCGATGGAGCTCCTGCTCAGGATTCACAACCAAGTCCTCAGCCTGATGCAAAGGATGAATTTGACCAAACTCCTTCTCGAAATAATCAAACATCATCATCTAGCGGTAATTCATTTGATGAATTTGAAGACGATATTCCATTTTAGAGAAATCAATGCCTATTTACGAGTATAAATGTTCTAGTTGTTTCCATTCGGATGATCTTTTTTTAAAGCTTTCAGAGGCTATTACTAAAAATTGTCCTGTGTGTGGCAAAGAGACTTTTGAAAAAAAAGTTTCTGCTCCTGCATTTAAATTAAATGGATCAGGATGGTACGAGACAGATTTTAAAAAATCTACAACAAAGTCAGAGGCGACATCAACAAAATCAGAGGCTAAATCAACCTCTTCTGAAAGCCCATTAAAGACGGAAAATCAAAAAAATGTTTAAAAAAAATATCTTTACAGGACTCATTGTCCTTATCCCTCTTGTTTTAACTCTCTGGGTCATATACTCATTGGCACACTTCCTCGATCAAGTGGTTTTATTTTTACCTTATGAATATCAACCTAATCAGTTAGTTGGATTTAATATCCCTGGGGTTGGAGTCATCTTAACTATAGCTTCAATCTTTTTAGTGGGTTTGATCGCAAATAATTTTTTTGGTAAGAGATTCATTTCTTTGTATGAAATTATCCTCGATAAGCTTCCATTTGTTAAATCAATATATGGAGGAATTAAACAAGTTTCTGACACTTTATTTTCTAATAATTCCAATGCCTTCTCCAAAGCTGTGTTAATCGAGTTTCCAGATGCAAAAAATTACACATTTGCATTCATTACTGGCGAGACGGACGAGAGAATTTCGAAAATTTTAAAAGGCAAATACGTTAACGTTTATGTTCCTACTACACCAAATCCAACGTCAGGCTATACCTTGATGGTGCCAAGAAATAAAATTAAGGAAATTGATGTTTCCGTGGACCAAGCATTAAAATATGTGATATCCATGGGGGTTGTCCCACCAAAATCAAACACACGTTCAAACAAAGTTAAGAGATAATTATGATGAGAACTTTATATTGTGGGCATGTAAATGCATCCCATATCGATCAAGAAATATATTTATGTGGATGGGCTCATCGCAGACGAGATCATGGTGGTGTCATTTTTATCGATCTAAGGGACAGAGAGGGTCTGGCACAAATTGTTATTGATCCTGATACGCCAGAGGCATTTAAAATTGCTGAAACTGTGAGAAGCGAATACGTTTTGAAAGTTAAATGTAAGGTTCGAAAACGTCCTGAAGGCACAGTTAATAAAAACATACCGACTGGTGAAGTTGAAATGCTAGTTTCTGAAATAGAAATTATTAATGCATCTTTAACACCACCATTTGTTATTGATGATGAAAATATTACTGAGAATATCCGCTTAGAAAATCGTTTCATTGATTTGCGACGTGATCAAATGCAGAAAAATTTAAAGGTACGTTATGAGATCACTAAAAGCGTTCGTCAATCATTAGATGATGATAATTTTATGGAGATTGAAACTCCGATATTAACTAGAAGTACACCTGAGGGTGCCAGGGATTATCTTGTGCCATCAAGAGTTCATCATGGTGAATTCTTTGCACTACCGCAATCGCCTCAACTTTTTAAACAATTGTTGATGGTTTCTGGATTTGATCGATATTTTCAAATTGCCAAATGTTTTCGGGATGAAGATTTAAGAGCAGATAGACAGCCTGAATTTACACAAATTGACATTGAAGCATCATTTGTTGAAGAAGAGGATGTAAAAAATATTGCCGCAAAGTTAACACAAAAAGTATTTAAAGATGTGCTGGATATAGAACTGCCTGAAAAATTTCAGGAAATATCTTACAAAGAGGCGATGACTCGATATGGATCCGACAAGCCTGATTTGCGAGTTAACTTAGAGCTCATCGAGTTAACCGATGATATGAAAGATGTCGACTTCAAGGTATTTTCAACGCCAGCAAACTCATCTAGTGGTCGTGTAGCTGCTCTAAAAGTTCCATCTGGAGCAGATATGTCGAGATCAGAAATCGATCAATACACGGAATTCGTTAAGATATACGGAGCTAAGGGATTAGCATATATAAAAATCAATGACGTCACCAAGCTCAATGAAGAAGGCTTGCAAAGCCCAATTGTTAAAAATATTCATGAAAAGGCTTTGAAAGCAATCATTGAGAAGACAAATGCTGAGAATGGAGATTTGATATTCTTTGGCGCGGACAAAGAAAAAATTGTGAATGAGGCTCTAGGAGCTTTAAGAGAAAAAATTGGTCATGATCGTAAAATACTTACAGGCGATGATTGGTCAATTCTATGGGTGGTTGATTTCCCTATGTTCGAGTTTAACGAAGATGAGAATCGTTGGGATGCATTACACCATCCGTTTACATCCCCGAAAGATGGGCATGAAAAATTACTCGCCTCTGATCCTGGAGCATGTCTTTCAAAGGCTTATGATTTGGTTATTAATGGTTGGGAAGTTGGTGGGGGATCAATTCGTATTCATGATCAATCTATTCAATCACAAGTATTTTCAGCATTAAATATTTCTAATGCGGAGGCAAATGAAAAATTTGGTTTCCTCCTCGACGCTCTTCAATTCGGAGCGCCTCCTCATGGGGGCTTGGCATTTGGCTTAGACCGTTTAACAACATTATTAGTAGGAGCAGAATCAATTAGAGACGTGATTGCATTTCCTAAAACTCAAAGAGCACAGTGTTTATTAACTTCAGCACCAAATGAGGTTGACGAAAAACAATTGAGAGAATTACACATTCGTGTTCGAAATCAAAACGTTTCATCTAGTTAATTTTTTAATATGATTAAAGGAATTAATCATTACAACTTAAGAGCTGATGAAAAAACTATTGAAGTTTTAAAAGAGTTTTATATTGAAATCGTAGGTTTAACGTTAGGTCATCGTCCCCCATTTAAAAATGGCGGTTATTGGTTGTATGCAAATCAAAAAGATGTGCTCCATTTAAGTTTTTCTAAAAACGATATCGTTAATGAGTTAAATGTGAACTCCACATTCGACCATATGGCATTTACATGCCAAGATGAAAATATGTATATTGATCTGTTAACTAAAAAAAATATTAAGTTTTCAATTCGTGAAGTCCCTGAGATTGGTACTCGTCAAATTTTTTTCAAAGACCCAGCTGGAAATGGCATCGAGCTGATCTTTCCAAATAACTAAGATGTCGATGATTAATCTATATGTTGGATACGATGAAAGAGAAGCAATTGCTTACCACGTCTTTTGTCATTCGGTAATTAAAAATACCTCGATTCCGGTCAAAATTACGCCATTAGTGTTAGGTCAATTAAAAGAATTTAATGAAACTCATCAAGATCGTAGCAATGATTTTGTTTATTCTAGATTTTTAACTCCTTATTTAAATGAATTTAATGGCTGGGCAATTTTTGCTGATGGAGATATGATTTGCCAAGCTGACTTGAAAGAGCTGATTGCAATGGCTGACCCTAATAAGGCTCTCATGGTGGTAAAACACGACTATGAAACAAAAGCATCAATAAAATATTTAGGGAATATTAATGAAAATTATCCGAGAAAAAATTGGTCAAGCGTGATCTTATGGAATTGTTCTCATCCAAAACATAAAATCCTGACGCCAGAGTTTGTTGCGAATCAAACAGGAAAATTTTTACATCGATTTAGTTGGCTGGATGATAAGGACATAGGTGAGCTTCCTTTAGAATGGAATTGGCTGGCTTGTGAGTATGAAAAAAATGAACAAGCAAATTTAATTCATTACACTCTTGGTACGCCATGCTTCAAGGATTTTAGAGATACTGATATGGCTGAGATTTGGTATGATTATTATGAATCAGCAAAAAAAGGATTTGATCAATGAAAAGTTACCGAAAAGAATTATGGTTTAATGCTCCAGAAAGGATGCATTTTACAAACATCACTCATGAAATCAGAGAATGTTTAGCTGAAAGCGGCATCAGTGAGGGGCTGGTTTTAGTCAATGCAATGCATATCACGGCAAGTGTTTTTATTAATGATGACGAATCTGGTTTGCACAGTGATTATAAAAAGTGGCTAGAAAGACTTGCTCCACATGAGCCTGTCAGTGGTTATCGTCATAATGATACCGGTGAAGATAATGCTGATGCTCATATGAAAAGACAGGTTATGGGAAGAGAAGTGGTGGTTGCAGTTACCGATGGAAATTTAGACTTTGGACCATGGGAACAAATTTTCTATGGTGAGTTTGATGGACGCAGAAAGAAAAGAGTATTGGTCAAAATTATTGGAGACTAACTTTTAATAAAACTCTCAAGTTGGTCAATCAGAAATCTTTGATGAGTAATAGTTTCTTTGGCTAAATCTCCTAAAGATAACATTCCTATAACTGTTTTATTTTCTACAACAGGAAGGTGACGAATACGATTTTCTGTCATGATCTCTAGACCTTTGTCATAGGTGTCATTGGCATCAATAGTAATTACATCTTTCGTCATGACTTCTTCAATCAAACATTCTTTTGAGGATTTGCCTTTTAATACAATCTCTCTGGCATAGTCTCTCTCTGAGATGATGCCAAGTAGTTTATTTTTTTGCATGACCAGCAAAGCTCCTATTTTATATTCTGCCATGATAATTAATGCATCTATCACTGGCCTACCAGGCTCAATAGACAAAATATCATTATGTTTTTTATCGTTTAATATTTGCTGTGCTGTTTTCATAATGCATAATTAATAAAATTTCTAAAATCTAGAATAACAAATTTTATAAAACATGCAAAATTCTTTTAAAAGTAAACTGCTACCAATTTTGAGTGTGGTTTTGATGACTTTTTTTTGGGGTTATAACTGGGTAGTCATGAAACAAGCAGTTCAATTAGTTGGACCTTGGGAGTTTGCTTTTGTAAGAAATTTTTTTGGGGCTATCATTCTTTTGTTATGTTTAGTTGCAATGCAAAAGTCATTAAAAATTATAAATTTTAAGTTTGTTTTTTTAATTGGTATTTTTCAAATGATTGGTTTCACTGTGCTGGTGTTGGTTGCTCTAGTTCATGGAGGAACAGCCAAAACATCTGTGTTAACTTTTACAATGCCCATATGGGCAAATTTACTGGCACTATATTTTTTAAAAGAAAAAATGTCTAACAAGCAAATTTTTGCAATAGCTGTCAGTGTGATAGGTTTGATCCTCATATTTGACCCTGTCCATAAAAATGCAGATTTCAACAGCATGTTAATTGCGATTAGCGCAGGTTTTTTTTGGGGTTGTGGAGTGATTAGTGTCAAAAAGTATAATCAAAAATATCCACAAGTCGATTTGTTAAACCTCACGGCTTGGCAAATGTTATTGGGGTCTATACCTATTCTTTTTATTATCGTTGCAAAAGGTTTAGAAATTTATGAGATCAATCCATATTTATGGAAAGCCTCGCTGTACAACATTATCTTCTGTAATGCATTAGCTTGGTTACTATGGAATTATGGAGTCAAACATTTAAAAACTAGTGAGGTATCTATCATTTCACTATTGGCTCCAGTCATTGGTTCATTGGCGGCATTTGTTGAGCTCCATGAAGCTCCAAAAATAAATGAAAGTATTGGGCTAGTAATGATCTTATGTGGGGTATTAATGATGATTCTTCTCGCTTCACGTGGGAGCTCAAAATGATAAAATACAAATTAAACAATTATTAGGAAAACTTATGGCAGGACATTCCAAGTGGGCAAACATTCAGCATCGCAAAGGACGCCAAGATGCAAAAAGAGGAAAGATATTCACTAAATTAATTAAAGAAATTACTGTGTCGGCGAGGATGAGTGGCGGTGATCCAAATTTTAATCCAAGATTACGAGCGGCAATAGCAGCAGCAAAAGATGAAAATATGCCTGCAGAAAATATTACTAGGGCTGTCAAAAGAGGAACAGGTGAGCTTGAGGGGGTTAATTATGAGGAGATCCGTTACGAAGGTTATGGAATCAATGGCGCAGCAATTATTGTTGATTGTTTGACTGATAATAAAAATAGAGCCGTCGCTGATGTACGTCATGCTTTTTCAAAAAATGGGGGAAATTTGGGAACGGATGGCTGCGTGGCTTTTATGTTTAAACATTGTGGCAGTATTTTTTTTGCTCCAGGTTCTAATGAAGAAGAGATCATGGAAAAAGCCATTGATTTAGGTGCTGAGGATGTTGAGATTAATGAAGATGGTTCTATTGAAGTGATTACCCCACCAAATGATTTTTTAACAATTAAAGAAGCATTTGAAAAAGATAATCTAAAATTCGAGATGGCTGAATTAACAATGAAAGCAGATAATGAGGTGGAGCTATCTGGAGATGAAGGAGCAAAAATGCAAAAAATTCTCGATGTTCTTGATGATCTTGATGATGTGCAAGAGGTATACACCAACGCAGTAATCGAGAATTAGCTTGAACGCTTCTAGGGTAATTGGGATTGACCCGGGATTAAGAATTACAGGTTATGGCATCGTTGATTGCCAAAATAAGAAAACGACTTATATTACAAGTGGCATTATTAAAACAACCTCAGAAAAACTTCCCTACCCGGAAAGATTAAAAATTATTTTTGATGAGGTCTCAGAGATTATTTCTCAATATCAGCCCAATCAAATGTGTATTGAAAAAACTTTTGTCAATATGAACGCAAATAGCTCCTTGGCCCTTGGCCAGGCTAGAGGGGTTGCAATGGCAGCAGGGATTCAACACCAGCTACAAATATATGAATATACGGCTTTGCAAATAAAGAAGTCTGTGGTGGGTAATGGGCATGCCCAGAAAATTCAAGTGCAATCAATGGTGCAAAGATTATTAAATCTTCCAGAAATCTTAGGACCGGATTCTTCTGATGCACTAGCTTGCATATTATGTCACAATCAAGTCATGCAAATTAATCAAGATAATATCCCTGTCAGCTATAAAGGTGGTCGTATTTTATGATCGGAAGTATACGAGGGACTCTTATTGATAAATCACCCCCTTGGATTCAAGTTGATTGTGGAGGTATTGGTTATGAAATTGAAGTACCAATGTCGACCTATTATCACTTACCCGAATTGCAATCTGATATTTTCCTGCATATTCATATGGTGGTTCGTGAGGATGCTCAGCTATTATTCGGGTTTCACACTAAAGAAGAAAAATCATCTTTTAAAAGCTTAATTAAAATTAACGGCATCGGAGCTAAAGTGGCGCTTTCAATTTTAAGTGGCGTGTCAATGGATCAATTTTCTAATGCAATCGAACAACAAGACGTCTCGCTTCTCATAAAGATTCCTGGAATAGGAAGAAAGACGGCGGAAAGATTGATTGTTGAATTAAAGGACAAACAAGATCTGAGGCTGCAACAATCATCTCAGCATTCAAAAAATTTAACTGATATTATGGATGCATTAGAGTCGCTAGGCTATTCCAAAAGCGATATTCAAAAAGTCACTAAGAATTTGAATGAAGAAACAGATGTTAATGAGGGAATCAAACAAGCATTACAATGGTTGTCTAGTTGATTATGATTGAAGAAGATCGTTTTATTGCCAACACCCCTAAAGAGAATGAAGAGATTCTCGAAAAATCCCTGCGACCTGCAGATCTTGATGAATATGTCGGTCAAGAAAAAATTAGAGATCAGTTAGAAATTTTTATCAAAGCTGCACAGCAAAGAGGAGAGGCGTTAGATCATGTGCTTTTGTTTGGCCCTCCAGGTTTAGGTAAAACAACCTTATCTCATATCATTGCTCGTGAAATGAAAGTCGGTTTAAAACAAACGTCAGGACCTGTCTTGGAAAAAGCTGGCGATCTAGCAGCATTGCTTACTAATCTTGAGCCAAATGATGTTTTATTTATTGATGAGATTCATCGCCTGTCTCCCATCATCGAGGAAATTTTATATCCGGCAATGGAAGACAATCATCTAGACATTATGATCGGTGACGGACCATCAGCTCGCTCAGTAAAGCTCGACTTACCTCCATTTACCTTAGTGGGGGCAACGACGCGCGCAGGAATGTTGACCAACCCTCTGCGAGATCGGTTTGGAATAGTGTCTCGTTTGGAATTTTACTCTCAGGATGAACTCATCAGAATTGTGAAAAGGTCAGCAAATTTACTTGATATTTTTATTGATGATACCGGTGCAGCAGAAATTGCGAAAAGATCACGAGGGACGCCAAGAATCGCTAATCGTTTATTACGACGTGTTAGGGATTATGCTTCGGTAAAAGCAGATGGAAATGTTAATGAAAAAACTGCCGATGCTGCTTTGAAGATGTTAGATGTTGATAAAATTGGCTTAGATAATATGGATCGCGCATTATTGTTAGCAATCATTGAAAAATTTAAAGGAGGACCAGTTGGCCTAGATAATCTTGCGGCAGCGATTGGGGAAGAAAAAGAAACGATTGAGGATGTAATTGAACCGTATTTAATTCAACAAGGTTATTTGATGAGAACTCCCAAAGGAAGAAT
>Ga0181598_1004919_pt1 | contig 10868 bp, 3 predicted proteins | sample 041ome_4_FD_153295 | JGI IMG/M metagenome (GOLD analysis project Ga0181598, IMG submission 153295) | Coastal salt marsh microbial communities from the Groves Creek Marsh, Skidaway Island, Georgia - 041404US metaG (spades assembly) | ecosystem: Environmental > Aquatic > Marine > Intertidal zone >...
GGAAGAAGAGAAGGCGAGAATCGAAGCTGAGATGAAAGCCAAGGAGGAAGAAGAAGCTCGTATCCGCGCTGAGGAAGAAGAGAAGGCGAGAATCGAAGCCGAACAAAAAGCCATAGCTGCAGCGGAAGCCAATCGTGCTGCTGAAGCTAAAGCGGCAGCAGAGGCGAAGGCGAAAGCTGAAGAAGCCGAAAAGAAAGCAGCTGAAGAAAAAGCTGCCGAAATAGCGATGCTGCAAAAGAAAGCGGAGGAAGAGGCAGCGGCGGTGAAGATGGCCGAAGCAGCGCGAATCGCTGAAGAAGAGAAAAAGAAAGAAGCGGAAGAGCAAGGAGCTGTCAAACAAGAAGAGGTTGCAGAAATCGCAGCAGAAACGGTAAAACTCGAGAAAGCGCGGGCGGAAAAAGCTGCGGCAAAAATTGCCATGGCGGGTCATTTTGCGCGCATGAAAAAGAACGAAAACGAAAAAGCAGCCAAAGCTGGCGCCGTTGCGGAAATGCGGGTGTACGATTACACGGGAACCGCTGCTGAAGAAGTTTCAGAGACGAAGGAAGAAAATTTTGAGAGCAAGCCCCCCCCTCCTCCGCAAACTCCTCCCAGCGGAACCTCGAAGCAAGAAGCCCCTCGGAAAGCCCCAGAAGTAGAAACGAAAGTCTACGAAGAAATCTTACCGAACTCGGATAACATTCAACTTTCCAAATGCGTGACTACGCAAAGATTGAAGTTTGAAGTCGAATACGCCTTGAAAAGAGGCACGAGTGATAACGTGTACTCCATCGAAGGAACTGAAAAAACTGCTTTGATTGATGTTCCGGACAAGGCGTTCGCTGAGAACTTGTTTGGCGAAAACAAGCATTCGTCCTCGGATTTCTTGATTTTGCAACACATTTCGCCGAAACGGTTGGATTCTATTTCAGCTTTGTTAGAAAACCGGTCGGATATGCTCCCGCCGATTGAGATTGTCGTTACAAACCCAGGGGCTAGAGTCATTTACGATGCTTTGAAGCCGCCAGATGGGGTAACTCCAGGTAGTAACGAACGACTCATCGCCGCATGGAAACGACCTTCAGAGTTGAGTGGTAAACCAAAGTTGCGAGCGCGTTTGCGTATTATTCGTGGAAACGAGGAAAAGTTGGATTTAGGTGGAGGAAGAACGTTGACGTTCATGCCGTGCTCCACGCCGAGATGGCCGGATGTGTTTTGCACCCGAGACTCGAAATCTGGGATTGTCTTCACCTCCAAATTTTACTCTGCGCACGTTGCCAACGAAAAAACCGACGAAGACAACAACCACGTGGAGACTTACGATTCAGGAGGCTTAGATTCCTTCCAAGAAGACTGGCGATACTTTTACGATTGCATGCTCGCGCCGATGGCGACGCAAGTCAGCACAGCGCTCTTCAAGCTCAAGGCTTTAGCGTACAACTCGCCGTACAAACAACCGCGTTTGGCCCCGTGCCACGGCCCGGTACTTTTGAACTCATCTCCGGAGCTCATTCGCGAATACGACGAGTGGATGGATAAGCAGTTGAAGCAAATAAATGACGTTTCCGTGGCGGTCATTTATGCGAGCGCGTATGGGAACACTTCTGCGATGGCGCAAGCCATCGCGAGAGGCATCACCAAAGCCGGTGTCGGGGTAGAAATGATCAACTGCGAACTCGCCAGTGCGGATGAAATTCAAGAGTTGGCTAAAACAGTGGGTGGTTTTTGTCTCGGTTCACCAACTCTGGGAGGTCATGTCCCAACTCCAGTCACCGACGCCATGGGTCAGATCGTCAAAAACTACGACACGGACAAACCGGCTGGAGTCTTTGGCTCCTTTGGTTGGTCTGGTGAAGCAGTCGATATCATGGAAACTCGCTTGAAAAACGCCGGGTTCAACTTTGCATTTGATGCTATCCGATGCAAGTTCAAACCGACGGAGGAAACATTACAACTCTGCGAAGAATCCGGCACGGACTTGGCGCAACTCGTCTTGAAAAAATCCAAACAAGCGAAGAAAGCGGAATCGAAAAGAGTGCAATCGGAAACCTTTACCGGCGTGACGGAAACCGAAGCCGCGGTTGGTCGCATTGTCGGATCTCTGTGTGCCGTCACCGCTAAAAACGGCGACGCTCAATCCGCCATGCTCGCCTCATGGGTTTCCCAAGCTTCTTTCAACCCTCCGTCGCTGACAGTGGCGGTTGCGAAAGACCGCGCGGTGGAATCCTTCATGCTCCCAGGCGGCAACTTTAATCTCAACATCCTCAAACTCGGCAACGAGAAAGAAACCATGAAAGCGTTGTTAAAAGGTTTCGCCCCCGGCGAAGACCGATTCGGTGACATGAAAGTTTCCTACAGCGAAAATAACGAGTGTGCCATCGTGACCGACGCTTTAGCCTATTGCGAGTGCGCCGTGAAGAGCCGCATGGAGTGCGGCGACCATTGGGTCGTCTTGGCCGAAGTCACCGGCGGCAAATTGTTGGACGAGGAAGGTAAATCAGCCATGCACCACAGAAAAACCGGGAAGAGTTACTAAACGCTTCGCATTTTACACACTCTGTTTAATATTAAGAACGAACATTTACGATTTACACGTCCGCGCAAAGAAGCCAAGGAGGCGAAAAGCTCTCTGTATTTTAACTCTTCTCCTTTTTTCCTTCAAAGACGGTCGCCAATAAAATTTTCCATTTCTCACGCTTTAAAGAGAGGGAGAGAGAGAGAGCGTGATACCTAAAGGAAAAAGGACGCGCGCGAGAGAGGTCTCCAAAAATGGGTTTAGGTGCTCTTTGGAGGGACTTTAAGGATGACTTGTTGACGTACAGAACCGTGAAGGTACGCTTTTTTTTGTTTTGGATTTCCCCGAGCGGGCGCGAGAGTGAAAAGATTCCGCGGGCTCTTTTCCCCGCGAATTTGGGATTTGCTTACCCGTCGTGAGTGGCGACAATTTTGGAGTATACACCAACGTCTACTCCGACAGAGACAACGATATCGTGCTGTTCGAACTCTCTATCGTTTTCTCTGCGCGCATTGCGCTCGAGTGCGCGCCGATGTTTTCTTTTTGCTCTCTCTTTTACTCTCTCTTGTCTCGAAAAGTCACTTACCAAAATTCTCTCTCTCTCTCTCTCTCTCAAAACCGCGCGCTCGAAATCACATACCAACAGCTGGTGAAAACGAAGAACCCGCTTCTCGTGACGACTGATTTAACGTTTAAAATCCTCATCGCGCTGTTTGCGGTCGTTTCTATGATTATCATGAAGAATTACAATAAATTCAGCACGCCGAACTTGTACGCCAAGTCGCAGTTTGAGGTCCCGCACATCATCGTTCCGAGGTACTTGTTGAGCGAAGATGGGAGCGCGTCGGTACAATCGAGCTTTCTAGGGGATACGAAACCAATTATCGAAGCACATGTACAGAACGCTACGTATTGCAATGATCCGAGCTATATTAACTGGCGATCGCCTACGTACGATGGTACGTATGAGACCGTGCATTACAGCACGGACGAGGCAGCGTGCGCAGCGTCGGCGGAATGTACGACGCCAATCGAGTGCATTACCGGCGGAATGACGATTGGAGAGATGGTGAAATTAACTCCGAGTGGTTTGTGGGTGAAGACATTTTTGCAGGAGTGGACGTTTAGCAGACAATGCGATGGGTGCGGAGGGCCGGACGGGTATTCGCCGCCGCCACCGAATTCTCCGTCGCCACCCCCCACACCAAGTCCACCGCCTTCTCCACCTTCGGAAGGTGTTCCGAGTCCTCCTCCATCACCACCGCCTGCGGAACCGAGTCCACCACCGTTCCCAAGTCCACCGCCGACTTCCATGTGTGCAGATCATTTTGCTTTTCCAGATAACTGCGCGTACTCATTGATGGGCGTGAGGAGAGGCTTTACGATTGCGCCGGAGAACATCTTTTTACCGTTAGAACTTTGGTACCAAGACAGTTTAGGGAACTTCAACCAGCCGGCTAAAGTATTTTTCAACGACGTCGAATACGATGGGACCGCTGGAGCGTTGCAAGGGATTACGTTGAAAGATTTATTAGAGGCTGCGGGTGTTGATTTGGACAATTACAACGATTACTTGTGCGTGGTTGGTGAAGATGAGGCAAACGGCGGGTGTGCGCAAGGCTCGACGACTGGTTTGACGTTTCGAATGACTGGTATTAAGTTATTAGTGACGGTGAAATGGCAATCGGTGCATTATTTAGAGCCGCTGAATAACGATGTTTGGGCTACGTTGAGCGTCACGTTTATTCCTTCCAAGCAAATGCACAGTATCGGAACCGACGCGAATTACATGGATGGTGGGAACCCATGGCACTCAAACGTCATGGAGCGAACGTTCAACGGAGTGGAGATTGTGTATGAATCCGGTGGAACGGTAGGTGTCTTTGATATTTTCACCTTGATGTTAGCGGTGACGAATGCGTTTGTGTTGATTGGCATGGCGACGACGATTTGCGACGCGCTTGGAACTGCCACATCTGAGCAGTTTATGGACGATAAATACGAAGACGACGGCGAGCGCGCAGGTTTAGAATACATGTTAGAAATGATCGACGATAAGCAGATGCCAGGTTTACCGTTCAAAGTGGAAGATTTGAAGTTGCGAACGGACAACGACGAACCAACCGAGACGTACGAAAGAGCGATTCAAACGTTACAGATTCAAATAGCAAACATAGAAAACAGACTGTCGGTGTTACCTGAGGACGAAGGTGAATTGAGAAATTTGAATACCGGACACGTGGATAAGATTGAATATAGGAAGATGAAATTGTCGTTGATTGAAGATCCGCAAGTAGTGGCACTGAAGAAACAGCAAGAAGCATCTTCAACGCCTCGCAGCGGCTCGGCGAAGAGGCGACTAAGCGTAACCACCGAAATACTGTTATACCCTGGCAATCAAACTATCGGTCGCGGTATGGCAGGTGTAACTGGTAAAGCAATTTCCCGCTCGCAAATAACGTTAGCTGTTATTCGCGAAAAAGTTCGCGTGAAGAGTTTACGCGACGGACCAGGCGTCTTTAGATCAGCCGTCGGTCGATGGGAATCCTTGCCTTCCGAGAAAGCCGCGGTGTTAGTACCCGGAGATAGACTCTGTTTGCGATTGCGAGAGGGTCGTCCGGGTGGTCACGAAGGTATTTTTGAGTTGCAATACCAGGAAGAGTTGGAAGAAGTGGACAAGAACAAATCGTGCACTATTTTCGGATTTGAGGTGTTCAACTCGCCTTCGGGAAAATAATCCGCTAACGCGCTCGCTGTATTCAGGCAAAGAATGTTTTAGTATTGTTGTAGTCCTATTGTTATATGTGTAGTAGTGTACCACGTACGTGAAGACGAGTTATTGTTGTTGTTTTTTAAAAGTACACGTGTTTATTGTTACAATTTTGATCTATTTCTACAATCATGTGATGTGCAGAGAAAACTAATTATCCTTTTTCATATCTAAGCGGTGCCCGGCTCATTATGCAACCGTTGCATGGACCAGTACGGGCAGGGGACTCTAAATACAAGCAGAACAAAAAGCAAACAGACATCGTCTCATCGTAAAAACAGGAGTAACTCGTGTTTATCAGAAATCGTTAGGTAAAATGTCTCTTCTCTTCTTGTGCTCACAGATGGGAGGCGAATTTCCATTCGTCGCTCATAAATGTACACTACTACAGTTATTCAAAGAGAAAGAACTCGGGAAGTCGCGGATGAGAAAAAAACTTAGTTTTCCATCTCCGCTTCTAATCTCCTCTTATCCTTCTTGGACAACTTGATGTTGCCACCGTTTCTTATAAACTCCTCCTGTTCGAGACGGGCTTGCTTCTTGGCCTCTCTCGCCTGTCTGCGTTCCTCCTTCTTTGCTTGCTTCTCGCGCTCCATCTCCGCCATGATTTCAATCTGCGTCGGCGGTCTTCTTTCCGCCTTTTTCGTCTTCCCGGACTCAAAGTCCAAGCCGTGGCCAAAGTTCAACGTCCCGTTGTCCAAGTGCATTTTCGCTTCGTACGCGTTCAACGCTTGGCCTCTGTGTAAGAGCGCGTGGAATTCTGTTGAACGAATGAATGTGGTGAAAAAATATCAGAAAGATGTCAGTAAAAAATGAAAACTCGGCACCCTTTTTTTTGTCGATAGGGGACACGTAAGCAAAACCGGAAGGAAAAAACTCTAGGTTAAGAAGATCGTATCTACCGGAACTAAAAGACGCAACCCACTCTCTTTGATTGCTCGCGGCTTTTTAAATCAATCAAACCGCACTAAAAAACGCAAACGTTCGATGAAACACTTTCCGCGTCGCGTAAAAAGAAACTTTTCCGGGAAGGTTTCCATTCGCAACCTCTCGCGCGGAGAAGAATTGTCTGAATCGCGCGATTTCGCTTTTTTTACGGAATGATGACTCAGCAAAGAGGCAAAAAGAAAAAAGAAATCGGCACGAAGTAGAAGCAGAGGAAGAATCAAAAAAACGCACTCAAGTAAGTGTCCGCATCGTCGCAGCCGTCCGCGAGCTCGTGCTTTTCGTTCAAGTCCGCCGGTAAGTTTTGGGTATGCGCAGAAGACATGATGATTTATTTAAGAAAGTTGTTTGTTTTTAAGTGAGTGGCTTTATTTTTATTCTTCGAAAGAATGAAGAAAATGTTCATCCTCGGAACGCCGAGAAAGAGCGTCCTTTTTAGGGTTTCAATACTTACTTTTCTAAACCCTAAATAAAACCCTAAATTTTGGGGGCTGACGAAGTCATCCCTCAAAAACGCTCAAAAGCAAGCGCGCAAAGACTAATCCGTGAAAGAAAAAAGGCCGCCAACGAACGACGATGGCTTCGCCGAAAAGCAGCGGCGGCGAGTAAAACACCATCATTCGGCGAGAGAGAGAGAGATTTTAGATTCGCGCGATGGCAGAAACGAAGAAGAAGGACGACGACGACGACGACGATGAAAAAGACGCGCTCTCGAAACTTCTCGGTCCAACCGTCCTGGCGAGAGAGGAGCGTCGCGTGCAGCGAGAGGTACTGCGCGACGCCATCGTCGTCGCCGCCGCTTCGGCGAGAACAACAAACGCGGGAAGTGGAGGGAACGGACGAGGAGGTGGAGGAGGAGATGGTATCGACGACGACGATGAAGAACGAGATGAAGAAGAGAACGTACCTCTGGCGATGCTGCGCTCGGAACGTATGGTCGAGAAACTCGAGCGAGACGCGCGCGACATCGACCGGGAGATTGAAGCCGTGGAGGTCGCGGCGAACGATTTATTTTCGGAAGCAGACGCGGGTGGCGGGGGTGGTGGTGGTGGTGGTGGTGTTCGAGACGTGAAACTGAGGAAACAAGTCGCCGCGAAACGTCTCGCCGGTTTGCGAGAGAAACGCGCGAAAGTCGAGAGAGAGTTGGAAACGGCGGTGGAAGTTTCCGAGGCGGAACGACGCGTGTTTGAGAAAGAGAAAGAGAAGAGGAAGCGAGAGGGAAAGAAGGAAAAGAAACAGACCGCGGGTGTCGTTCCGAAGAAGAAGGTGGTTCTCGTGCAGGACGATTTTGACTTTGACGCCGAGTTGGACGCCGCGCAAAAGAAGAGCACGACGGATAACTTGTTAGGCGGCGGTAGCAACGGAGAAACGGAAAGAGAACGATTGATTCGCACGGGTGCGATGACGCCGTTCGACCGATTGGACGGCTTTGATAAAGCTCGCACGGACGAAGCCGGGAAGAAATTGAAAGAAAAAACGGCGTTGTTGCAAAGCGCGAAATCAAAGTTGAAGACGATCGATTTGAAAGACGCGCCGAAACAGATGGAAAAAATGCACTCGAGAGCGATCGGAGAGGCGATTTCGAGACGCGTGAAACCGACGAAGAATGGAGACAGCGCGGCAAAAAAGAAGTTGGCGTTGAAGAGGAAAATGTGGAAAGAGCAAAGTGAACAGCAAATGAACAAAAATAAGAATGGTTCTGCGGTAAAGAGGAAACGGCGATCCTCGTTTCAAGCGTACAGCTCGGACGAAGAAGAAGAAGAAGAAGAAGAAGAAGAAGAAGAAGGAGACGCCGATGAAGACGATGACGCCGATGAAGACGTTGAATTTGAAGGCGGATTATCCGTCGACGGCTCGAGATTTGCAAAACTTTTGCCGCACCAGAAAACAGCCGTGAAATGGCTTTGGGAGTTGCACTGTCAAAGAGCCGGCGGGATCATCGGTGATGAGATGGGTCTCGGGAAGACGGTGCAGGTTGCCGCATTCCTCGGCGCGTTATCGAAATCGAACTTGTACCAAGCGTCCATCGTCGTTTGCCCAGCAACGATGTTACGCCAATGGCGTCGCGAATTGAAAATATGGGCGCCTGAATTGAAACCAGTCGTCTTGCACGACTCGGCCATCACGCAAGACGCTTTGAAAGTTGCCAACGGAAACAGAAAAAATGCGATGAAAAATGCCATACGGAGCGCGACGAGAGACCCGAAGGGTGTCATTATTACCACATACGAGTGTTTACGAGGCATGCGCGAAGAGTTGTTGACCGTTCGATGGGGGTACGCGGTGTTAGACGAAGGACATAAAATTCGAAACCCAGAGGCGGAAATTACCGTCGTCTCGAAGCGATTACGCACGGTACATAGAATTATCATGACTGGTGCGCCTGTGCAAAACAGGTTATCCGAGCTTTGGTCGTTGATTGATTTCGTCTACCCTGGGAAATTGGGCACTTTGCCGGTGTTTCAGGCGCAATTCGCGGTGCCCATACAAATCGGCGGGTACGTCAACGCGAGCGATCAAGCGGCAACCACGGCGTACAGATGCGCGGTGGCGTTGAAAGATTTGATTTCCCCGTACTTACTTCGACGATTAAAACAAGACTTGGATATAAACTTGCCGGATAAAACGGAACAAGTGTTGTTTTGCCCGATGACGGAAGACCAGCGTGACGCGTATAAAGGTTTCCTTTCCTCGAGGGAAGTAGAAGATATCATCGACGGTCGACGCGAAGCTTTGGGTGGTATCGACGTTTTGCGCAAGATCGTCAACCATCCGGATTTGTTGGAGCGAAACTCGCGCGCCGGCGATGCGAACTACGGCGACCCGGTGCGTTCGGGCAAGTTACAAGTGGCGCTGAAAATTTTGAGCATGTGGAAAAGCCAAGGTCATCGGTGTCTCGTGTTTTCGCAAACGCAACAGATGCTGGATATTTTAGAGCAAGCGGTAGCCAAGGAAGGGTACACGTACCGACGAATGGACGGAACCACACCTGTCGCGCACCGAATGGGTTTAGTTGATTCATTCAACGATACCGGTAACGTCGGCGAGGAGGGCATCGCCCCTGAGGACGTGCAAGAACCCGTGTTTGTATTTTTATTGACGACTAAAGTTGGTGGTTTGGGTATAAATTTAACCGGCGCGAATCGCGTCTTGTTATTTGACCCGGATTGGAACCCGTCGACAGACGCGCAAGCGCGCGAGCGAGCATGGCGCATCGGTCAAAAGAAAGCAGTGACCATCTATCGTTTAATCACCACCGGGACGATCGAAGAGAAGGTGTACCATCGACAAATTTATAAGGAGTTTCTAACCGGTAAGGTTTTGAAGGATCCAAAACAACGACGTTTCTTCAAAGCGAGAGATATGATGGATTTGTTCGCCTACGACGATCCGGAGGAGAAGCAAAGAGGCGGTGGAGTCGCGGGAAGTGCGGCGATGGGTGGCGGCGCGGCGAACGAAACCGCCGAGCTCTTCGCCGAAGTGGAAGGGGAGATTTTAGCCGCAGATTGTAAAGATGATGACGAAGAGAGTTTAGTCACGGTTGAAGAAGATGGAACGCTCGAAAAAGGCGAGACGACAGCGGCGAACAATGGAACCATCGTCGAAGGCGTACAAAGAGTCGAGACGAATCGATTGAACACCAATAATACTAAAGACGATAACGGTAAAGGCGATGCTGCGATTTTGAAATCGTTGTTCGACGGCGAAGGCGGGCTACACAGCGCCATGTGTCACGATAAGATTTTGTCGGCTGCAGATGGCGACAGGCGCGCGAAAATTGCTTTCGCGGATAGAATCGCGAGACAAGCGGCGGAGGCGGTGAAACGCTCAGGACGAGGCGAAATGAATGGACACTCCAACACTCGCCTTCAAGCTCCGCAGCAGCAACAGATCAACGCGACGACAATATCGACTACAATCACGCGAACCATTGCCACCAATAACATCAACACTGGCCGTTTTGGAAGCAATAACGCGGGAAGTCGTCGCTTATTCTCGCGTATTCAGCAAAGACGCGAAGAAGACGCCGCCATTATTTCCACGAATCAAGACGCCAACGCCAACGAAAATCAAGAAGAAGAAGCACGCTTCGCGCAATCTCTTCTTAAAGACATCATACAATTTCTCAAATCCAGAGGCGGCGAAGCTCCTACCGGTTTAGTCGTCGACGCCTTCGCGGATAAAGTCACCGCCGAACGCCGCGTCATCTTTCGCAACTTGTTGAAACAATGCGCTCGATTGGAGAGGAATCCGACGACGAACGACGGGAGCAAAGGATTTTCCGCGTGGGTGCTGAAACCAGAGTACGATAAGTAAAAACTGATAATTCACGATAGCGAACGATATTAGTTCTTTTAGCAGTAGTAATAGCAGCGGAATTAGTTTTGTAAAGTGTGCGATGCGGTGATAGCGCGTTTTTTTCGTAACTGTCTCTCTGCAAATTCTTCATTCTTCCAAGAAAGAAGCCTCTTCATCCAAACAAAAACGCGCGAGTAATGAACCATGAGCAACTCCACGTTCTCGTCGAAAAACTTCCAAACTTTCCTGTGCGTCCTCGCGTTCTTCCATCTCTCTGAATTTCTCATCACGGTCGCGTATAATCGCGATCTTCTCAATCGACACTCTTGGCTTTTTAGCGTCCCGTACTGTGCGGCGATG
>Ga0181598_1004921_pt1 | contig 10867 bp, 9 predicted proteins | sample 041ome_4_FD_153295 | JGI IMG/M metagenome (GOLD analysis project Ga0181598, IMG submission 153295) | Coastal salt marsh microbial communities from the Groves Creek Marsh, Skidaway Island, Georgia - 041404US metaG (spades assembly) | ecosystem: Environmental > Aquatic > Marine > Intertidal zone >...
CTTCTGCGTTTTCTTCCTGTTTCCTCCTCCGGATTGTTTCGCACAGATGTTTGACATCCCTCGCCGCCGCGCGGTGGCGGAAGAAGGAGTTGTTGGTGTTGGTGTTCTTCCTCCTCCGACGAACATATTTTTTCGCAAGTGCGCGACGACGATGTATATGTCGCGGTGGGGAAAAGTAAGTGGATATACACGCAGAGAGAGAGAAACATCGAAGGCGATTTTTATATTTAGGGTGTCAAAAGCAAGATTTTCCCCTCTTTCATTTTTCCTCCTCGAACGTCGTCAAATTTTATATTCTTTTGTGTCGTGCACACATATCAACGCGGCATTCCCCTTTTAAAGCTGTGCACGTACACACACGCGCGCGCATTTTTCAAAAAGGAACCGAGAGAGAGAGGACAGTTTTGCACTCTTCGAGAGAGAGAGAGAGAGAGAGAGAGTTTCAACGCGCCGCGCGACGCAAAGAGTCTCTTCTTCTTATTTTATTATTCGTTGAGAAGAAATTTTTTTTCCACTTTATCTGTATTCTGTGAAGCGACAAGTTCGTTACAAAAAAAAAAGAATCATGTCTCAATTTAAACGAGAACACTCAGCCGGTGCGTCTTCGTTTTTCTATTTTAACAACCGTCGTTGTTGCTTTCTGAAAAAAAAGGAGAGAAGACGTGGTTGTTGCAGACGCAGAGCGAGAGCGAGAGCGCTCGCGCGCGTTCGCGTTTGGAACAAGGGAAAAGATTATAGTTTTTTTTTTTTTTCGAACGTTTCTTTTCTCTCGGATGTTCCAATTTTAAAAACGAATGAAGAGGGTGCCTTTTGAGAATATTCGCGAAAGCTGACGCTCAATGATGTTTTACTTTCTCCGTCTCTCATAATTCACGAACGACAAATAACAACAGAGCAAAGAAAGTACGAATCTTCGCGCATACGCCAGAAATATCCGGACAGAATTCCAGTCATCGTGGAAAAATCTCCGAAATCGGACGTGCCGGATTTGGATAAGAAGAAGTACCTCGTCCCGAGCGATTTGACGGTTGGGCAATTCGTGTACGTGATTCGAAAGCGGGTTAAACTGAGCGCGGAGAAGGCGATTTTTATCTTCGTGAACAACGCGCTGCCACCGACGGCGAGCTTGATGAGCACGATTTACGAGGAGAATAAAGACGAGGATGGGTTTTTGTACGTGCAGTACAGCGGGGAGAATACTTTCGGCGGAGAAGAAGTATGAGAGGACGACGGCGCGTCGTATAAGAAGAAGATTTAATACAAAAGAGAAAAGAAAAAGAGATAATACAAAAGAGAGCGAGAGCGAGAGAGAGAAAGAGAGAATAATTAAAAACGTTTCCCAGAAAGAGAAGGAGAAGAAGAAGAAGCTTCACGTTTTGCGCGCGCGCGTTGCGTTGTACCAACAGAGAGAGAAACACACAAAAAAAGAGAGAGTAATTTGTAATAACACACTTCAAAAATAAACCAACCATACACACTTACACGCACACACACACGCGCGCACAATCATCAGCAAACGCTCAACGTATCTTCTTCGACGAACAAACCGCGACGCGATACTCCGCGCAGACCGTAAACAATAATAAAAAGAGACCAGGGCACGATATGGACGAGTTCGCGCTGTTCCAATCCGAGATTGAGGAATTGGAGAAAAAGAAGGAAAACAAAGAGAAGGTTGAAGAAGAAACAGAACGAGAACGCGTTCCAATTCAGTTCCAGAAGCATAATAACAACATCAACAGTAAAGGAGGAGGTGGAGGAGCAGTCATCGGTAAAGCGGCGGTGATTAAAACGGACGCGTTCGAACCGCAGAGAGGACCGACGGCTCGCAGAGGAGAAGAGGAAGAAGAGAAAGTGCAAGTGATTGGACCTTCGTTTCAGCCGCCGCCGCCGCCGCCAAAGACGAGCGAAGGCCCGCAGCATTCGATCAAAACGGTCGGCAAACCGGTCGCTAGGCACGTCGCCGGCGAGAAATGGATCGACAACACGCTTTCCGAGTGGCCCGCGAACGATTACAGAATCTTTGTGGGGGATTTAGGACCGGAGTGTACGGACGAGGTGTTGGCGAAGGCGTTTAGCGGGTACGCCTCGTTTGCCAAGGCGAGGGTGGTGAGAGATAAAAAGACTATGAAAAGCAGAGGATACGGGTTCGTCTCGATGATGGATTCGATGGATTTCGCGAAAGCGATGAAAGAGGTGCACGGAAAATGGATCGGATCGAGACCGTGTAAGTTGAGGAAGAGTTCTTGGGAGGAGAGAAACGACCAGAGCGCCTCGGCGAATAGCAAAGCTGGTAAAAGGAAAGGAGGGGGGATGAATTTAGGCGGGTTGGGTGAGTTTGCCGGAGGCGGGAAAAAGAGAAAAGGCGGATACGGGTTGAAACACAACAGGAAGCACTTGGCGATCGCGCCGTCGATTGAAAAGTACAAATCGAAAAATTAATTTAGACAAAAACGAATTAGCGCATTTTAGTTATCGTGTAGAAAAAGCGTATTGAAAAAAGTCATAAAAAAGGAATGTGTCCGATAGCATTCGTCGTCACTTCGTTTGAAAGATCCGTTGGAGCTTGTGCAAAGTCGTGGTTTTATCGTCATTCACATTCCTTTCTGATGATTTTTCATTTTGGAAAGAAAAATTTGTTCGCCGTAGTTCTACAACACTCTTGTAATAGTAATAATAATTTAGTATATGATAGGTAGTTAACACACACGCATTAAATCATGCCTTGCGCGGCAGCAATCTGCCTCAATTGCTCCACCTGCATTCTTTGATCAGGAGGAAGCGCGGCTATTTGTTGCGGCGTCAAGGCCATGACTTGGGCTAAGAGTTGCGCTTGAGAATCTGGTTGTTGTTGTTGTTGTTGTTGTTGAACCGGCGGTGGCGGTGGCGGCGGCGCGCCTCTATTTACCGCCATTTGTGGCGGCGCTACGTTGACTACTTGAGGCGGTGGAATCGTTTGTTGTTGTTGTTGCTGTTGTTGTTGCATCATTTGCGGCGGCGGCGGCGCGACGACTCCTACTGGAGGTTCTTCTATCATGGGCACCTTCACCATTCCCAACGCCAGCTGACACTGAAACGCGGCCAAACACAACTGCGGATTCGCGCTCAACAAATTTCTCGTCCCTACCGGATCACCCTCCGCCATCTCCTTCAACTCTCTCACCACGTCAAACATTTGCGTCGGCGTCAAATCGCCGATGCGTTTCGACAATAAATCCATCGCCGCGCCTTTCCCGTCCGTCGGCTGACTAAACGCGCCCGCCGGTGCCATTAAACTCGACGCCGCTTTCGCAACCGCGAGTCCAACCGGAACGGACGGGTGGTAACCGTTGAGATCGAGCTGCTGTAACTCTCTCCGTCTCTTATCGCTTTCCGTAACTACGGTCACGCGCAAAAGTTGTTGTCCTCCTCCTCCTTCCGCGTTAAAATCACCAATACTCACAGAAGCACTCACCGGCCACCCGTCGCTCCCAAACTCCACGCTCTCGAGCAACCTCACCCGTAACTTCCTCTCCTTAAACTCTCTCCCCGAGCAGTTCCTCGCGCAGCTCTCCGCCAGCGATCGGTCCGTAAATTCGCAAACCGCGAACGCTTTCTCGCTCTTTTGGGGAAGTTTCCCGGTTTTCAAGTCCAATGGAATTCGGCAATCGACGATGCCGCCGATTTCGTCTTCGAAGAACGCTTGGAGTTGGTTCTCGTTGCAATCGTGCGGAAGGTTTTGGATTATCGCGCAGTTTAACGGGTTGGTAACGTGCGAGAGGTTCGGGTTTTGGAGTAGTGGTAGTTGTTGATGGACTATTCCTGGTTGATGATGGTCCATTTTTTGTACCGCATTTTCCCCAAAAGTACACCACAACCCACAAACTTTTTAAAACATTTTATTATAAATGACTTTGGCGGTAACTTTGACGAGGACGATGAGGAAAAACGAATAGCTCCCGCTGCTCTGACGACGACTGGTAGTGATAACAACGGCATTATTGAAAACGAACGAACGGAGATGACCACCGACGTTGACGACGACGACGAGAAACGGATGAAAATTTTACTCGGCGAAATCGACCCGGAGAAAGAGGAGGAAGAGAGAGAGGCGAAGGAGATGGAAGCGAGGAGGAAGCGACGACGGGAGATCATGGAGAGCATGAAGAAGAGCGAGGGTGCGAGCAACGACGCGGAGGAGACGAGGACCATAAAAAAGAAGAATATCCCGGACGCTCCCGTCGACGCGCCGTCGTCCGCGGAGGAGGAGGAGGAGGAGGAGCAGGAAACGAGACAGAAGAAGAAGAAGAAAGAGAAGGACATGTTCGACTCGGACTCGTCAGATATGTTTGGCGAGAGCGACGAGGAAGAGGAGAATGCGCCTAATGCGAATGCCGGTGAAAACGCAAAAATGTCGACGACGCAGCAGAAAGCTGCCGCGGGTGGAACGGGAGGAGCACGCGAGAACAATTCCCTGGCGCTGAAAGATAACTGGGACGACGTCGAAGGGTATTACCGCGCGAAACTCGGAGAACTATTAGACGACGGCAGATATGAAGTTACGGAAACAAATTTCGGGAAAGGCGTGTTTAGTTCCGTGTTGAAAGCGAAGGATTTGAAGTCATCGTCGTTCGTCGCGATTAAAATCATCCGGAACAACGAAACCATGAGAAAAGCCTCGAAAACAGAAATTGCCATTCTCAAGAAACTCTCCGATCGAGACCCGGAGCATAAAAAACACGTCGTCCAGTTTCACCGTTCGTTCGAGTTTCGTGGTCATGTCTTTCTCGTGTTTGAAAAGCTCGCCATGAACTTGCGCGAAGCGGCAAAAAAGTTTGGTAGGGATGTCGGCATTTCCATCTCCGCGGTTCGCGTGTACGCGCGACAGCTGTTTGTCGCCTTGATGCATTTACAAAAATGTGGCATCGTGCACGCGGACATCAAACCAGATAACGTTTTGGTGAACGACCAACTGAACGTGCTGAAGATTTGCGATTTCGGCTCGGCGATATTCAACGCCGATAACGAGTTGACGCCGTATTTAGCCAGTCGATTCTATCGCGCGCCAGAGGTGGTTTTAGGTTTGCCGTACTCCTTCCCGATCGATTTATGGGCCGTCGGGTGTTGTCTGTACGAGCTATACGTCGGTAAGATTTGTTTCCCAGGTAAAAGTAACAACGAAATGTTGAAGTATTTCGTGGAAATGAAAGGCGCGGTGCCGAAGAAAGTTTTACGAAAAGCGGCGTTCAAAGAGAAACATTTCGATCGAGAGGAGAATTTACGAATAGCAGAAGTCGACAAAGTCACCGGAAAAACGATGTTTCGCGTTTTCGATAGCAACACTTTGTCGGCGAATAGAACCGGTCACTTAGAGTCGATACTCAGCGCGGTGTGCGTGGAGCACGGCGGCGACGATTTCGAGAGGAAAAAAGTGAGACAGTTGAGCGATTTGTTGGAAAAAATTTTCATCTTGGATCCCGAGAGAAGAATAACCGCCAGCGAGTGCTTGCAGCACCCGTTCATAATCGATACGAGTAAGTAAAATATATATGCCGCGAACAAATAGGACGCGCGTTATTAGTAGCTTTAAAAAAGTAGATTTATAGCAATAATAATACTAATTACGATAGAGAGTTTTACTGTGTGTGCGTTTGCGTGTGTGTGTGTGTGTGTCAGTCGAATCGTCATCGAATGATAAAGCGATTTTTGTATTAAAAGTTTTTGTGTTCAATCTCTTCGTCTTTTTATGTGTTTGCGTCTCGTTCGTTAAGCAACATACTATCTTAACGCCCTCGACCAATCATCTTGCTCGGATCCCAAGCCCCAGCCTTGGGTTTTGGTTTTTCCTTCGGCGGTTCTTCCGCCTTCTTCTCTGGTTCTGGTTCTTTCACGCCTTTGGCGATGACTTCGGCCATGATTTTAGAGTCTTGCGTGAAATCCATCGCGTCGCCTTTGAAAATCTTGTTGAAACCCAACTTGACTTTGAAGCCGCCGTCCATGGTATCCGTCACGTTTTTGCGCAATCTGTGCGACAAGCACGGTCCAATAACTTTCTCGACGTCTTCTTGCGTGACTTCGTCGCGGCCTTCGTACGCGACGTAGGCTTTCGCCGCTCTCGTGACGACGATATCCCCGCGCAAACCGTCCACATCCACTAAAGCGCACACCGAGGAAATCTTCAACTTAATATCTTTCGACATTTTCACGGACGGTAAAATATCTCTCGCTTTTTGAATTCTCGCTCTCAACGCTTCGGTCTCTTCGGCGCACTCCGCCTCGTACGCTTTCGGGTCTTCGTCGAACTTGATCTTGTTCATGACCAAATCCGTTCTCTTCTCGACGTCGTACACCGTCCCGACGCTGACTTTCATCCCGAAACGATCCAACAATTGCGGTCTCAATTCGCCTTCCTCCGGGTTTCCAGACCCAATCATGATAAACTTCGCCGGATGACTCAACGAGATCCCTTCTCTTTCGACGGTGTTCCATCCGCCCGCGGCAGAATCCAAAACCACGTCCACCAACGAATCGTCCAACAAGTTCACCTCGTCGATGTACAACAATCCTCTGTTCGCTTTCGCCAACAACCCCGGATCGTACGCCTTCTTCCCTTCCGTCAACGCCTTTTCAATGTCAATCGTCCCGCAAATTCTGTCTTCCGTCGTTCCCAACGGCACTTCCACCATCGGCACTCGAATCTTCGTCACCTCCATCGGCTCGCCGCGCTGAAACTTCTCCCTCACATCCGGACCCATCAACTGCGGATCCGTCGGCGAAGAGTTAAACACGTCCCCTTTCACCACGTCTATCTCCGGTAAAAGTTGAATCAAAGATCTCACGGCGACAGATTTCGCCGTCCCTCGATCCCCCATGATGAGCACCCCGCCGATGGCCGGGTCGATGACGTTCATGATCAAGCACAACTTCAATTCCTCCTGGTCGACGATTTTTACGAACGGGAACGTAATTGCCGCCTCGTTCTCGATAAATCCTTCCTGTCCAGGCTCTGCGATTGCGTTTACTCGTCTTCCTCTCGTGTGTCTTTTCTCGTCGCGCTCTGTCGTGGTGGTCTTTTTCTGCATCGCAAAAGCGACGCGTTGCAAACAAGCGTTCTGTGCCATTTTGTCTCTCTCTCTCTCTATTCTAAAACCGTATGCGCGTGCAAAAAATGCGCTCCTTTTCTCTTCTTCCGCGGGTTGAAAAACAAATCTCTCCCCTGTATTCTCTCTCTCTATATATGTGTGTGTGTGTGTGCGCGCGCGATGTCTTCTTTTAAGCGGCTTTGGGTGGTGGTGCGTTTTTCCTCTCTCCCTCTCTCTCTCTCTGCGCAAATGTAGATATTTGGATAGAATAGAGTTTTTTGTGCTCGAGAAGAGATCTTCTTCCTCGTTGGTCGTTCCTCTGAAGGAAGGTGGTGTTTTATAGTAATTACTATACACTTACACCCTAAAATATGTAAGGGGTTAGAGTATACTCTTTGAGTGAGGCCTTCTTTTTCCTCTACTCGTACCACACAGAAAAAAGACCAGAGAGTCTTCTCTTTACGCAGAGGAGAAGAAGAGGCACGACTTCAGAACACTCGCGCGATACCTTTGTTTTTTGTGCGAGAGAGAGAGAGAGATATTTGAATCGCGCTGAGACAAGCACGCGCGGATATATATATACATACATATATATATGGAGCGCGTATTGAGCCAAAATTCAGCGGCGGGACACCAAGCGGCGACCACCACGTCATCCCGGTGTCGTCAACACAACAGAGTAGCGAGCTTTGTTCGTTCGCTCTCTTCGAGGAGAGGAAGAAACGACGCTCTCGCGACGAGGGGTGATAAAGTTTCGAGCGGGAGACGACGGTCTGGGGCAGTTTTGAACGCGCGAGCCGCGATGGCGACGGATCGAATGACCATCAAAACGCACGTCTACGATCAATTATCCGCGGAGGAACAAAAAGCGCTCCTGAAGCGACCGCGCGTGGATTTCACGTCGATTGCGAATATCGTCGACCCGATCGTGGATAAAGTGAGAGATGAAGGCGACTCGGCAGTTTTGGAGTTTACGGAGAAGTTTGATAAGGTGAGACCGACGCCGTTGGTGGAGAAGATTGAGAACTTTGCGGCGCCGTCGTTGGACCCTATCGTGAAGGAAGCGTTCGACGTGGCGTTTGAGAATATTAAAAAGTTTCACGAGGCGCAGTTGAAGACTGGGGAGGTGGACGTGACGACGATGCCGGGCGTGAGATGTCGAAGAGTGGCGAGGCCAATCGGCTCGGTGGGTTTGTACGTTCCAGGGGGCACCGCGGTGTTGCCGTCGACGGCGCTCATGTTAGCCGTGCCGGCGATGATTGCGAAGTGTCCGATTGTGGTTTTAGCCACGCCACCGTTGAAAGACGGGACGATTTGCCCGGAAGTTTTATATTGCGCGAAAAAAGCGGGCGTGACGCACATTTTGAAAGCTGGCGGCGCTCAAGCCGTGGCGGCTATGGGATACGGCACGGAGACGTGTCCGAAAGTTGACAAGATTTTTGGGCCGGGGAACCAGTTTGTCACCGCGGCGAAGATGAATTTGCAAAACTCCGACGCGATGTGCGCGATCGATATGCCGGCTGGACCGTCCGAAGTGTTAGTCGTGGCGGACAAAGACGCGAATCCGAGCCACGTGGCGGCGGATTTGTTATCGCAAGCTGAACACGGTCCGGATTCGCAAGTCGTTTTGGTAGTCACGCCGGACGTAAACGTCGAGCGCATCGTCGAAGAAGTGCGAGTGCAAGCGAACAAGCTCCCGAGAGCGGACATCACAGAAAAAGCGTTGAGCCACTCGTACTGCGTCGTCGTGAAAGACATGGACGAAGTCGTGAAGTTCTCCAACGCGTACGCGCCGGAACACTTAATCGTCAACGTCGAAGACCCGGAAAGCTTACTCCCGAATTTAGACAACGCCGGAAGCATTTTCATGGGAAGATACACCCCAGAGTCCGTCGGAGATTACGCCTCCGGAACCAACCACGTCTTACCCACCTACGGTTTCAGTCGCATGTACTCCGGCGTCTCCTTAGACTCCTTCATCAAATACATGACCGTCCAAGAGTTGACGAAGGAAGGCATCGAAAATTTAGGCCCGCACGTCGCCAAGATGGCCGAGGTCGAAGGCTTGGACGCGCACAGATTAGCGGTGACTTTGAGATTAGGCATAGAGTAAAACAAAAAGAAGAGAAAGAGTCCGTTCGAAAATCGTTGAAATATACACACTAACGTGTTGTTAAATCGCTTTAATAGTACAATATATCTCGTCCCTTTACGCTTACGCTCGCGTACGCGCTCTTTTTGTTTTCTTCTTCTTCGATTTTTTGGTTCAAGTCGAGTTGTGGTCAAAAGTTTTCGTCGTCGTCGTTTGGGAAGAAAATCGTCAGTAATCGAACACCTTTTCCACGCGCGAATAAAACTCCAAACCACGACTGTCACAACCACACACACAGAGAGAGAAAGAGAGAGAGAAGAAGAAGAAGAATACCACCACGTCGTAAAGAGAGAAATGAACGCGGACGAGGCTTCTCGATGCATGGACATCGCCAACGAGAAACTTTCCTCCGCGAAATCGCCGGATGACTTAGATTCCGCTTTGAAATTTGCCAAGAAAGCGGTCAAGTTGAACGCATCGCTCGCGTCGGACGTGGCGAAGTTGGTGCAGAAAATCCAGCGGAAAAAGGCGAGCGGGTTTGCGAGTTCCTCTTCCGCCGCTCGAGGCGAGGCGCGAGCGAAAGAGGCGACGGCGAGTCGCACGGCGCAAGAGACGAAGAAAGAATACGTCAAGGGAACCGCAGAGCAAGAGAAGTTGATGAGAGAGATTCAGGCGAAGAAGAACGATTACTACGCGGTGTTGTCGGTGGAGCGGACGGCGACGGAGAACGAGATTAAAAAAGCGTACAGGAAGTTAGCGGTGAAGATTCATCCGGATAAGTGTCAAGGGACTGGGGCGGAGGAGGCGTTTAAGATTGTGAGTAAAGCGTTTGCGTGTTTGTCGGACGCGGAGAAGAGGGCGGCGTACGATAGGTACGGGAGCGAGGAAGGGCCGCAAGGGATGCCTGGGATGCGGAGGAGACACGCGGGTCAAGCGCACTCGCCGTTTGGCGGTTTCGATGACGATATCGATCCGAGAGAGATTTTTAACATGTTCTTTGGCGGAGGTATGCCCGGCGTGAGGTTTCACACGTTCGGAGGGAACGGGTTTCATTCGCACGGGTTTCACTCCTCGCAGCAAAGGGCGAGGCAACAGCAAAGATATAGAGAGAATAGGAGTGATAGTAGTAATAGACGACAATCGGAACCGGAAGACTTAGCTTCGGCGTTTACGAGGAATTTCATGCAAATGATTCCGATTCTTTTGTTTTTGTTCTTGTGGGCGTTCTCGCCGGCGCCGGAGGTACATTATCAACTCTTTCAGGATTCACCGAATAGCGGTTACACGACGAAATTGCAGACCAAAAAATTAGAAGTGCCGTATTACGTGAAAAGTAAAGCGCAGTTTGATAAGAGCTTCACGCCTGGAACGTTCAATCGGCAACGCATGGAACAAACGATCGAACGCGATTACCAAGGCATGTTAGAAAACTCGTGCTTGTACGAGAGAGGGACAAAGGAGAGGATGTTGAGGAGTTATTCCAGAGATCAAAGAGAGAAAGGGAAAACGTACGAGATGCCGCATTGCGAGAGGCTGAAGGAATTGCGGCGAAAGATGATGCGATAACTCGTAAATATGCGTCTCAACAAGAAGAAGCGAATGGAAAATGATTATTTTATAGCGCGAAATAGAATTGTTACATTAAAAAAACAAATAAATAATTTCTAAGAAAGCACGTCGTTTCCGACGGCGTAATTCCACACGACGCGTATCA
>Ga0181598_1004923_pt1 | contig 10866 bp, 12 predicted proteins | sample 041ome_4_FD_153295 | JGI IMG/M metagenome (GOLD analysis project Ga0181598, IMG submission 153295) | Coastal salt marsh microbial communities from the Groves Creek Marsh, Skidaway Island, Georgia - 041404US metaG (spades assembly) | ecosystem: Environmental > Aquatic > Marine > Intertidal zone >...
CTTCGTACTTCCGCGGGAATCCAACCTAAACCCTTCATTTTGCCTTCCTCGCTTCCTCGCGTAATCAACTGCATACCAAGACAAATTCCAAGAATCGGAATCTCCTCCACCAACGCCTTATGGTTAAGTGTTTCTAGCATGCCTAGATCAATGATTCTGGACATTGCATGATCAAATGCTCCAACGCCAGGAAGAACGAGTTTTTGAGCACTTTCAAGAGAAGATAAATTATCACAAACCTTAGAATCTACCCCTATCCACTTGAACATATTTGTTATAGAACCAATGTTACCCATACCATAATCAAGAACTGAAATCATTTTATACTTTTGATGGGAAACAATACTTTAGATAAAAACTCATTGGCACTAGGTTTGCCTTGGCTAACATGGCAAAAAGAGGACGAAAAAATTCAAATCTTTTTTTATAAGTTGGATATTCAGTCCATGATTTGGGAGTCTCATTCATGACCTTATCGTAATCATTGTGCGACAAATCTAGTCGCTTGAGAAAGTATTCAATTAAATCACGCTCAACGATGGGAGGCTTCCTGTAAACAGCCAATGCCTCCTCCCGAGTCATTTTCCCAAGTCGTACCAATGCAGACAAGGTATTGTTTCGGAAATCCATACCAAATTTGACTGGTGCATAAATTCCATGAAGAAATGCCGTCATTCTATTTTCCAGGTGATGACCTCCATAATATTTCCAATCATATTCCTTTTCCAGAAAAGCCCTAGCCTCTTCTTTATTATATTTGAGATACCAGAATGGCCTAATCTTTCTAATTCTCGCAAAAACCGACCACCAAATAAATCTACTGAATGTCATCAGAGGATATGAACGCATGGTTTTTTTTCCGAATTGTTTATGAATCGACTTTATATATCGACCATCGAAATAATTTCTGCCAACTGGAGTAATCCCTTCGGTCTCGAAAGAATGTCCTTCCAACACATATTTGATTCCATACTTCCAAGCTGCTCGATAGATGGTTTCAGCTAATGCCAAATCAGTAGAAGCTTCAATTTCTGCCACTCCTGCCAGAAAGAAAGATCGAAAGATGTCATCCGCCTCTTTGTTGTCAACGACATGAGTATAAAGATCAATATCCAAGGCTGATAAGACCTTACGAATGTTCTGAGTCGCAATCGATGTGTTCCAAGTATTGTCATAGTGTACTGCCAGAGGACGAAGCCCATGTTTTTTTGCCAGGTATAGCATGTAAGACGAATCGGTTCCTCCACTGACACCGATTGCACAGTCATATTTTTTGCCTTTTCCACTTTTCTTGATTTTATCAAAAATCCGTAACAGTTCTGCCTCTCCTTTAGCTTCGCCTGTGCCATACTCCGCCGATAAAGACTCAATCTGCTTGCAATAATTGCAAACACCATCTTCATCAAAATCTATTGAGGATACTCGCTCATCATAGATACACTTTGAGCAAATTTGCATTTTTATTTTTTAATTACTTCGATGAATCTACATCAAATTTAAATTTTGATTTCTCAATACTCAAGTTATGTCTGCATCCCAAATAATCACTTTTTTACCTTCGATGTAAAAAAAAGCACCTGGATAAGGTTTCGTTTGGGCTCTAATAAAATCCCTTATTCGTTGGGCATCCCAAGTCCAATCTATTTCTCCATCCTGCTCGTTTCTTTGAGGATAAATTCTTCTTTTGGATTCATCCTGCTCGTTTAATGTAAATTTTCCAGAAGCTAATTTGGGTACTTTATCCCTCAAAAGTGTAAGACCTTTTTCTTCTATTCTTAGATACAAAGAGGCAATTGTATCATGATCATGGATTTCTTCCTCGAGTTGCCCAACAATAGGCCCTGAGTCAACTCCTTCATCCATTCTAAAAAGACTTATGCCTGTTTTTTTTTCTCCATTTATTAATGCCCACACTAGAGGAGCACCACCGCTGTAATCAGGCAAAAGAGAAGCATGTAGTCCATATGCCGGGACTAGTTCAATCCATGAACTCGGAAGCAGATGGTACCAGCCTACTACGACAAAAAAAGAGGGGTTCCATGACTTTACTAATTCAAGTAGTTTTGGATCCTTCATCCCTTTTGAGATAGTAACACAATTTAAATCATTCGAATCACAATATGAAGCTACATCTGCATGCAAAACATTATTAAATTCGCTATCTTTTCGATAAGATATAGGAAAAGTCTTAGGCGCAGTAACAACTCCACTAATCTCAACGCAACTCATACTTTGGAGAAGATCAAGACATCGTAATCCAAATTTACTGCAACCTATGAATACGACTTTTGTACTCTTTGCTTCCATTAAACTTATTTAAATGTTTGCTGGATTGAATATTTCAAATGAAGTTAAATCTATATTGCTTTGAAAAAACGACCGCTATGGCATGCTTCTTCTTGATGAAAATACCCTATCTCCAATCCGTTTGCCTCTACTAAATCTCGAACCTCCTTTTCACTATACCTCCTTGCATTGCTCGGACTGTACCAATCATAATTAGTTACGATCGAGGTTTCCTCACCAAGATGCTCATTCCAAAAACATTTAAGAAAATTCCAATAAATGAAGCGTTGAATGTCATAGGTGCCTCCCTTTAGCCCGAGAGAAGGAATGTCGGGAACTTCTACCGATACATTTAAATCGCTGAGGTTTTTACCTAAAACAGTCAATTGCTTGGACATATCCCACAGCTCATCTTTCGACATATCTTTACAAGCCATACGAAAATGATCATCAAGCAACTCTCTTGGCAATGCCTTTTTGGCATAAAAATAACACGCGAACTCTCCGCAATTTGGATTGGTAATACGAACAAGTTCCCGAAATGTTTCATCAGGATTTTGAGTATGCATGATTACTTGATCACAACTAACATAATCAATGCTTCCATCGAGGAAAGATGTGCTTGCAATATCTCCTCGGCAGAAAAGTAAATTATTAAAATTTGCGTAGTTCTTGGCAGCAATTTCCACAGCTTCTGAAAAGTCGACGCCGATAACCAAGGATTCAGGAGCCAAATTGGCAAACCAAGCAGCTTTGTATCCAAGTCCACAACCTGCATCCAAAATGATTTTTTTGGATTTAAGAAAACTGCCAAACTCCTCTTCCGAGGCAAAACCATACAATTGCAAGTACCAATCTTTCTGCATTTGATACCAGATCTCCTTTTCTGAGCTTTCCTCATAAACTCCCCATTTATCCCCGAATACATGATTCGTCTGTTCTTGAGACAAATCATTGGAAGAACTTTGAGAAGAATATAAATTATCTAGGAATGTTGTATTAAAATCTACAGTAGAATTTTCATTCCAAATTTGAATAAAATGATTTTGAGTTTTCATATCTGATATATTTTACTTTCCATTAAGGTTTCTAGATTCAATAGAGACCAAATTAATAGTCTTCTATTCTGCTTCCCACTTAGATGATCATTAATTAGGTCGTGCACGATTTTACGATCAAAAAGAGAATTTATTTTTGATTCCTTAGACATAATTTTCCTTTTCACAAAATCCATACTATCCCCTTTAAACCAACTGGAATCTGGACCAGAAAATCCTTGTTTTTTTGCATCAAGAATCTCCTTGGGTATTATTTTGTTCATAACCTCTCTTAGAATATGTTTACCATCCTGTGTCTGTTGGAAAAATTGTCTCTGCTTATTGCCAGCTTCATTTTCATTGATCCTGATAACATCTTTAAGATTTTTAAGCTTAAGTGAGATAGGACATCTCATGGCAAATTCAGTTAGATCATTATCTAAAAAAGGAACTCTATTTTCTAAGCCGTGAGACATACTCAATTTATCTTCAACAACCAATAAACCATGCATAAAAGTCTTGGCTTCAAAATAAAGGGAATGATTAATGAAATCTTCCGGTTTAGTTAGCTCAATGCTATGTTTAGAAAAGACTTCTTTAAAAATATCTCTTGTCCAAACATCTTTGACATCAGACCAAATAGGAGAAAATAAATTTTTTAAATCCTTATTACTTAATAATCTTTGCCAATATAAATAGTATTTATCAATGTAATCATCAAAGTTACTATTCACCATTGTGCGAAAATATCTCCAAGGATAGCCTGCAAAAAATTCATCGCCTCCTGCACCCGATAATACCACTTTAACAAACTTACTTGCTAGTTTGGCAGCGTAGTAGTTTGGATAACTTTGTCCAACTCTGGGTTCTTCAAGATGCCAAGCAAGGTTAGGTAAACACCTTTCCATATCACCGGCTTTAAGAACTACTTCGTAGTGCTCAGTTTTAAAGACATAAGACATTGCTTCTGCAACTCGCCTCTCATCAAAACCAGCTTCAAGTCCAGTGGCAGAACTAAGGTCAAACCCGCAGGTAAAAGTCTTAAGATAAGGAAAACTAGAGGCAGCCAAGGCGGTTATAGAACCGGAATCCATACCTCCACTTAAGTAACTGCCAAGCTCAACATCACTTACAAGCTGTCTGTTAACTGCTTGCCTAAACAAGCGTTCAAGCTCTTCAATGTACTCTTTCTTAGAAGTAGTTTTCTCTGGTTCACTAAAATGGTAATCCCAGTATTGAACAAATTTTAGTTTCCTGGATTTATTTAGAAGGTTAATAGATGCGTAGTGCCCAGGTTGTAAAATATGAACTCCATCAAGAAGTGTTTGATCCGTAAAAATATTCTGAAAAGTAAAATATTCAAGAAGTGCTTTCTTGTTGATAATCCGATCAAAGGAAGGCTGCTCGAGTATCGCTTTTTGCTCAGATCCAAAAATCAACTTTTTATCGTTTTGGAAATAATACAGGGGCTTGATTCCATAACGATCTCGAGCAAGTAATAATTTCTTTTCTTTGCGATCCCAAAAGGCTAAAGCAAACATTCCGTTGAATTTCAAAAGTGCTTCGGAGCCCCATTCTGCTAAAGCAGAAAGGACAACCTCAGAGTCTGTTTGAGAGCGAAACCAATAGCCTTTCGCTTCCAATTCTGTTCTTAATTCACGAAAATTATAAATTTCTCCATTATAAGTAAGAACATATCGATGATCTGCAGATATCATTGGTTGATGCCCCGCTGGAGAAAGATCAATAATAGATAGTCGGCGATGGCCAAAACCAACATTTTCATCTATCCAATGCCCTTCCCCGTCCGGGCCACGATGCTTTATAACATCGGTCATTTTTTTTAAGACGACGGGGGAAACTGGACTATTGTCAAAATTTAGCTGACCAACAATTCCGCACATTACTTTTTAAATTCTAACACTTTCTCGATTACGAAATTCTGTTCCTCATCTTTCATTCCATGAAAAAGTGGGAGGGAAATGCTACATTGATCAGCCGCATATGCATTGGGAAAATCCTCAGGCATAAGATTATATTTATCTTTATAAAAACTGAGCATGTGAACGGCATGTGTTGCTGGCCTAGTCGAAATGCCAACTTTTTGAAGATCATCCATCCATGCATTTCTTTTGGCATTTATTTGCTCAATTGATGAAACTGAAATTTCCTCAGGCATAAACAAGCATGGGTAGCTCTGGTATCCGTGATCAAAACCCGAATGATTAAATGGTGTACAAAGCCAATCTAAATCAGCGAATTCTTCATCATATTTTTTTGCTAAAGCTTGTCTTTCGGAGACAATATCTTGGGCTCTATCCATTTGAGCTGATCCAATGGCAGCCTGCAAATCGGTCATCCTTTGGTTATAGCCGGCATCAGGATGATCTGCCAAAAGATAAGGGCGAGCACCTAGATGGCGCTGAAGGTCAGTCATGGCAGCTCCATGATCCCGTAATCTCCTAATCTTTTCAGCAAGATCAGCATTACTTGTCGTAATCATTCCACCCTCGCCTGTAGTAATTGCTTTTCTTGGGTGAAAACTAAAGCATCCGGTATTTCCAAAGTTTCCTACATGCCGCCCTTTGTACTTGGATCCAAATCCACAGGCAGCGTCTTCTACAACGAACAAGTTGTGTTTTTTTGCCAATGTAAGAATCGGATCCATATCCGCAGCAAGACCAAAGAGGTGTACAGGAAGAATCGCTTTTGTTCGTTCGGTAACCTTCAACTCAATCTGAGTAGTATCGATGTTAAAAGTCTCCAAATCGATATCGCAAAAAACCACTTTACCACCGAGATGCTCAACCACATTCGCGGTAGAAATCCAAGTAAAAGCAGGAACGATCGCCTCATCTCCTGGACCAAAACCTGAAGCTGCAAGAGAAAGATGCAAGCCACTTGTACACGAAGTGACTGCAATTGAGTTCTGTGCACCCGTAAATGCACACCACTTGTCCTCGAATTCTTTAACTTTGGGCCCCTGAACAAGCCATCCTGACTTGAGAGGATCTAAAACTGAATTAATTTCAGAATCCAAAAGATTCGTTCTAGCGATTGGTATGTTCAATATTCTTCAGGTTTGTGCGTTTCTCTCCAGTCAATCAATCTTTGCAGACCTGTTCGCAGATCATATTTGTAGGTGAAAGCAAGATCGTTTGTTGCTTTTTTAGGGCAACCAATGCGATTTTGAACGAGCCTCCTCGCATCATCTTCGCTGTAAGGATTATAGGTTACTTTCAACTCAGACTTTTTTAAATCCAGTATGGTATCACAAAGTTCTTTAATGGTGGTCTGCACACCAGTACCAACATTGTAAAATTCGTCAGTTGCATCTGACTCCAATGAACAAATATTACAACGAGCGACATCCTCGACATCGATAAAATCATAAGCTTGGGTGCCATCGCCATTAATTGTTGGTGCTTCGTTAGCATCAATCTTGTTAAGCATGATCGGAATGACTCCAGTGTATGCTGCAGTTTGATCCTGATGTGGGCCGTATACATTCATGTACCTAAGGCCAACATAGCTCAATCCGTAACGGTCATGATAGGCACGACACATCGCTTCGCCGGCTATCTTGGTCGCGCCATAGAAGTTCTTATTGTTGAACGGATGGCTTTCGGTCATCGGCACCTCGGACGCATCTCCATAAACCGAAGCAGAAGAAGAATAAACCAAGCGTTTGATGTTATTTTTAACGCAGGCCTCCAGTACATTGAAAGTACCTTCAATATTCACATGAAAAGCAGTTCGAGGAAAATCTTTACAGTGCAAAAGCCACATGGCAGCCAGGTGAACTACCGCATCACATCCCTGCATGGCATCATTAAGGGTATCTACATCTCGAACATCGCCCCCATTAGGATAAATTTCACAACGAGGATCATCTAAGCTATCAGTTACATTAGATTGCTTTCCTCTGGCAAAATTATCGTAGATAACAACTTTGCCGACATTCGTTTTAAGTAATTCGGAAACAACAAAGCTTCCGATGAAGCCAGCACCTCCGATTACAAGGATTTTAGAATTTTCAATATTCATTCAATAGTGTTTGTAAGATTTTTGATGCTGATTGACCATTACCATAAAAATTCAAATGTTTTTCTGGAATCGAATAATTTTCAAACGAATCGAGTATATTATTTTCCGATGCACCAGTTACTCGATTCCATCCTGATTCTACTGTTTCGACCCACTCAGTTTCATCTCTCAAGGTTATACAAGGAACTTTATGAAAAAATGCCTCTTTTTGCATTCCTCCGGAGTCAGTAAGAATTAATTTTGCTCCCATTTCTAATCGTTGAGTTTCAAGATAAGAGACAGGCTCAATCACTTTTAAAAGACCAAGCAAATCAGAAAATGATGATTCTTTTATGATTTTCTTGGTTCTAGGATGGAGGGGTAAGATGATTGGTAAAGTTTTATTAATCATAGTAAGTGCCTTGATGATTGATTGAATACGATTTGGGTCATCTGTGTTTTCCGCACGATGAATAGTACACAACGCATATGCATTTTCAACTAGACCCCATTTTTCCAAGCTTACTGTCTCTTTGGCTTTTTTTTGATAAAATTGTGTAGCATCGTACATTACATCACCTACATTCAAAATCTTCTGTTTATCTCCAGAAGACATATTAAACGGAAACCCTTCCGTACGAAGATTTTTTCCCGCAGTATCTGTTGGGCAAAAAAGAAAATTCGAAACTCTATCTGTAAGAATCCTATTAATTTCTTCCGGCATTGCCATATTGAATGAACGAAGCCCTGCTTCAACATGAGCAACTGGAATATGCATTTTAGATGCAGCTAATGCTCCAGCTAAAGTCGAATTTGTATCACCGTAAACGAGCACCCAGTCTGGTTTTTCCACATCTAGAATATCCTCAATATTTTCAAGCATTCGACCTGTCATAGCTCCATGCCCTAATCCTCCACACTCTAACCTGTGATTCGGTCTAGGTATATCCATTTCCTCAAAGAAAACATCCGACATATTAGCATCATAATGTTGCCCTGTATGAACAATAATTTCTTTGATGGAATAGCTATTCTTGGCATTATACTCGCGTATCGCACGGCTAACAGTCGCAGCCTTTATAAACTGCGGTCTTGCCCCTAAAATTGTGATTATTTTCAAGTTTTAAAGAAAAATGTAGAAGATTATAAAATTGCCTCAATTACCTGGCTTTGGTCTTGGGCACTCAAATATGGACTCATAGGGAGACTTAGGCGTTGGTTTGCCACTTTTTCAGCAACAGGAAAATCACCTTCCTTGTGTCCAAGATTTTCAAAGACGGGCTGTAGGTGAAGAGGGACGCTATAATAGGAAACCGATGGAATATCTTTATCTTTGAGGGATTTAACCATCAAAACTTTCCACACATTCAAGAAAACGCACAATATCCATTAGATCTCCTTCAAGAATGTTCCAAACAAGATGCCAGTCGATTTTATCGTAGGCATGAACCGATAAATTTCTAAACCCAACTGCTTTCATAAGGTTTTTACCAAGTTCATCTGGAATAATCTTCTTTTCGGAAAGTCGTTCAAAACTCTCTGCCATAGACATTGCCGGTGCATCATCGAGTGACGATAAAATATGGTTGGCAATATCGACACAGAGTTGAACAGAACGCTCCAGGTTTAAAGCAATGATATCCTGAATGTCGATATCCTGTAGTAAAACATCCAGAGTTTCGGGCTTTTTAGATTCGATTCGATCCAAACACTTACGAAGGCTTTCCAGTTTTGTTTTTATGACGATGGAATTCATTTGGAAACAGTAGCTTGCTTTCGTTTAGCTAAGAATCTCTTTCTCCGCTGATCGAGCATGTTCTCCCAAGCGGGCATGAAATCAGTACGCCAATCCATTAATCGGACATAAAGCACCCCAAGTAAGTGGTCTTGTTGTTGATAAATCTTTTTACCGTTGCACAAAATCTCCTGAAGGAGTGGACCATCCATTTTTGAAAGATCAATCAGATCGATTGGAACAGCTAGGAAATCTGTAATTCGCTCCACGCATTCGCGGTGAAAATCTACGCTCCATTTGGATGAACGCCAAATACCGAGATCCAAATCACTATCGGGGCGTTGCCGATCTTTTGCCCGGGAACCAAAGATAATCATTAGGTCAATATCACCACGCTTTTCAGCCCAGTTGATAAGATTGTCTTTAAGTTCTTGGTTCAAAATCAGGGATTAGAAAGTTGTTGCATCACCTTTTCAATATTCTTCGAATATGCCGGTATGCGACTGGCAATGGATTCAGCGAGTTCCTCTACATAGGTATGACTGGTAAGGTTACGATCATCCAGCATTTGCAAAAGTTCCTTAGAAATCTCTTCACTGTATAGTTTTGTTTTCAATCCAGTACGAATGACTTCCCTTGGACTGTTGGCAGATAAATTATGCCCGGTAAGTAAATAAGCCTTTAAATATTTCCAGAATGCTTCGGTGCTGTATTCAAACCTTTGAATCATAGCATCCCGCAAAATGATATTTTCTTTGTTCTCTAGAAATTGAGGAACCAATTCCTGTAAACTCGCCAGTGCCCGCTGTGTTTGTTCTTTCTTTAGTTGGATGTCCAAAGCAGTACTTTTTCTTTTTCAATCTGTTCGCCAAGTGCTGAATTGATATCTTTTAAATCCACAAGATCGATCATCATGGGAATGGTGGAATATTCCCATTGCTCACGAATGAGAGATAGGTCACATCGGTCAATCTCCGTACCACTTATCGCGAGGTCGGCATCGGAACCTTCTTCCTCATCGCCTCGGGCACGAGAACCAAATAAAAAAACCTCAAATTTTTTGGCCGGTACAGCACGGGAAAAAACATCAATCATTTGATCCTGATAACGAGCAAGGGTGCCTGGGAATTTGGTTAGGGTGGTCAAATTACGGAGACGATATCTGTTTTCTTAAAATCATTTCCAATAAAAAGCAGGGGAAGTCCCTTGGACTTTGCTAAAGCGTAAGCAAAACAATCACCAAAATTTAAGCACGCAGGATTGAAACCTTTTCCCCATTTCATATAAATTTTTTCAATTTGCTCTGCAGTAGACCGTGTAACCGGTACAACCTCCAGTTGAAGTTCATCTACAAAATTTCGGGTCAGCTTAAAAACTCCCTTAGATTGAGCTACGATGAATAATTCAGACAATGTACCTGCAGAAATTAAAATCTCTTCTGCGGAGTAAATTTGTTCAGCAATCTAATCTTTTTGGGGTTCACCTAGCAGGTAACTTATTATGGCTGAAGTATCTAGAACAAAAGAATTATGCACCATATTTAAGCAGGCATGCCGTCTTCACCATAAAGGAAATCTTGGCTATCTGCGGCATTCGTTTCTCTACAAATTATAGTCTGCGATTCTTCAAGTAAGCGAGAAAGTATTTCTTTTTTGGTTTCTAGATCAAGCACTGGTCTGATTGGAACCAACTTTACAACCTGTGTTCCATGACGAGTGAGAACAACTTCCTCACCCTGTTCTGCTCTCTTAACAAGATCTGTTAATTTACTTTTGGCTTTAG
>Ga0181598_1004932_pt1 | contig 10847 bp, 7 predicted proteins | sample 041ome_4_FD_153295 | JGI IMG/M metagenome (GOLD analysis project Ga0181598, IMG submission 153295) | Coastal salt marsh microbial communities from the Groves Creek Marsh, Skidaway Island, Georgia - 041404US metaG (spades assembly) | ecosystem: Environmental > Aquatic > Marine > Intertidal zone >...
ACTAAATTATTTTTATAACCAATATCTTCAATAAATGTGCCAGCATTTTTTGTAATATGAATAAAATTAATATCATAATTCATATTATCAAATCCTAATGTATTTTTAATTTCAATATAGTTAGTAATATTTTTTTCTAATAATTTTAATTCAATCCCTTTTTCATTTATTTCATCTAAGATACTATTTTTAATTTTACCGATGTTTAATAAATCAACATTTTGGATATTACATACATTATCTCGCACGTAAATAATTATATTAGAATATAGATTTATCGAATTATCATATTTAATTTTAATACCATTTTTAAGCACCAATTTAGATATTAATAAATTGTAATTTAAATGAACTAACAATAAATTAATTTTATTTTCAAAATATAATATTTTAAAATTATTCATCAAATAATAGATATTCATATCTTTAATTATAGAATCATTATTCATTAATAATTTACATTTACAATTTAGATCATTTTCAATTAAATAATTAATTAATTGGTAATCTATAGATGAAATTAATATTATGATTTCATCATAAGAATTTAAATTATAGGTTTGACATTCTGGTAATGTTAAATTATTAGCAATTAATACCTTCATTTTAAATTAACAATACAAATATTTAATAAATAATTAAAGATAATATTTAATTATTTAAAGATATTATTAAAATTAATTTTGAATTTAAATTAAATAGGCAAAATTACTCTGTTTTATATTAAATAATAATAATTTAAACATTGATAATAACAAATTATGTTTCAATTCTTTATCTTTAGGGGATTTAATACTCATTGCCGGACCCTTATTAAATTCCAATAGGTAAGGTTTTAAATTTTCATCCATTAAAAAATCTAATCCAAACAATTGGAAACATTTATTATTTCTTAATGTATCTATCTTACCTAATCTAGATGAATATGCTGATTTTACTAACAACAGTAATTTATTAATATTTTCCATTAGATTTTCATATTTTTCATCACCTAAATGTATTTTTAAATCTTGTAAACTTTCTGGTAATTTTTCATCTAGATAAACTTTATTAGTATCTAAATTATAACTAGTGAAATGTTGTTCTTTATCTAATAACCCTTTATCATCTAAACTACTTCCTTTATCAAAATACTTATTAGAATAAATACACTTTCCTTCATTAAATAATAACCAGTCTTCCTTATCCAGATGACAAATAATAACTACATATAATCGTAAATTGACTTTTCTTTTATTAATTAAGTATGGAGTTTCCAAATATTTTTGTATTATTTTAAAATTATTTAGTTTACCTTCTCGTAATGCTCTCTCTGAATTATTAACTAAATGTAACCCTTTTTTCCCTTGTAAGTTTTTCTTTAAAATAAAAGTGGTTTTAGTTGCTGTATTATCATTATTATTAAAATATTTTTCTTTAAACATATCTATGTCATCTTTATCATTTAAATTATATGTTTCTGGAATAATAGTTTGTGCTTTTTCTCTACCATAATAAGACCTTAAATTAAACCAAAGTTGGTTCTTACTACATAAAGCATCACAACCTTTAATAGCATAGATAATTTGTTGATTATTACTTGGTATTAACTTTGCTAATTCTATTTCTACATAATTATAATTTTTGGGAATATATAATATCCAATTATCACTAAAGTTTGAAGTGTGTTTTAAGTTTATTTCATCCAATACTTGTTTAGATATAGAGTTTAATTTTCCATCTGGATGTTGATAGTAAAGAATTTTTTTATTTGTATTTAAAACCATATGATGTTTTTTGTAAGCGTAGGATAAGTAATAAATAATACTAATACTAGTTAATCCCACTAGCAATAATAATACCGTATTCATTGGTGTTTTATTTTGTTAAAACATTAAATTCTCAATATTTGATTCAAAAAATATAAAAAATAAAAACTAATAATTCATTACCACTGAAATTATTGGTAATTAAAAATAGAAATCAATTAATATTGTAAAACGTTTTCACTGGTTTGCCATTGTGTTGAAGGAGGGTTAGTAGGAGCGTATTCTACTGGAACAATGGTTTCACAATAGGGTTTGCTATCAGGTGTAGGCCAGGCATTATTTTGTTGAATAGGTCTAGGAACACAAGCACGGTGATTATCTTTAGCAACAATAACGCTATCAATTTGATGGTCAAAGGGGACTTCTACACGGTCTTGGGGGTTTTGACAAAGCCATTCCCAACGGTTCCAACCAGTACCTCTAAGAGTACAAGGAGGATTGCTTAAACGAGTATCTTCAGTAGGTTTAAAGCAATTTTTAAAGTGAATCATATTAGTGTTATCTACACATACTTTAGCATTTTTTTGGCAACCTACAATTTTACCAGATTGAGCACCACAATAGGCACTGTTATCTTTACTAGGCATATATTTACGGTCAGGGCAATCACTAAGGTTACGAGTTATTCCTAGTAATTCACTATCAATGTCAATTAAAGGAGTATTTCTACTAAGACTAGCACCGGTAGATTGAAGTCTAATGTAAGGGTCAGAAGCGTGGCAAGGTTCGCAACTATTAGGAGGTGTGGTTAATTGATAAACACCAGGACCAACTGTTTCTGCTAAAGTGTGATTGTAAGAACATACATCATAGGGTAATCTGTTAAAACTCATTTTGTTTTACTATTATTTACTATATTAATTTATTATATTTTTCAATATTTTTGTATTTAATTTCCTTTACTTATTAATAAATATATTTTATTTATTTATTTCTTTATTAAAATTGTTTTTTTTTGATTATTCAATCCAAAAATTAACCCTAATATTATGCTTAATATTATTCTTATCCAAAGAAATGATTAAATCATCAACACTATTTAACTTACATCCTTTAATGAATACTATACCAGGAAATAAAATACTTGATTACAGACATAGAACACGTCTAGATGAAAACTTTATTCCTCAATATTTTATTAATAATAGGGTAGTTTTCCAAAGTTTCCCTAGTTTTCAACAAAATAATTTACGATTATCCAGACAAATTAGAAAATATGTATCCCAATTAATTACTACCCAAGGAATTAATAGTATAGGTGGTGAAAGTTATCTTTATGACATTACTAAAGAGGGGAATTTCTATACCAATTCCTCTAGTATTATCAAAGATGCTAAATATAATGGATATACAAAGTGTCATTTAATAGATTATAATAAAGATAATCTTATTTTATCTCATCTAGATACTGTAATTAATCTTTCCAAATTAAATAAAAACTTGCTACTTCATATTAATAAAAGTATTAGTAATAGAATAATTATTATTAATTGTCATCATCAAGATTTTTGGAAAAAGAGTGTCTTATTAACTAATTATAAGTTAAGTAGTAGAAAACAATTTACGGATTTTACATCTGGATACTTTATTACGGTTTCTATCTTTTTAAGAAAAAAGGGATTTGTTCCACTAGGAGGTAATTGTAGTGTGTCTTACCATTTGAAAAAAATGGGATTAAGGGATACAGCATATCCATTTGATTGGTGTCAAATTAAATTAGGTCAAATACAAAATGTATTAGTAAATGATTTCCAGGATTATAGTCAAGTGGCAATTAAAAAGTTTTCAGAAAATCACGAAAATAGTTATATTATCACTAACCCTTACTGTCGTTTTGCTCACGAAGTTAAAAAAGAAAATCAACTAGATGAATTTAAAGCACAATTAGAAAGGCGAATTACTAGGTTAAAGCAATTAGAAAATCCAATCTTTATTAGAAATGAAACCTTTATGTTTCAGGATAAAAAAGTATATACTAAGTATTGGAAAAAAATAATTAAAGTTTTAGATGTAATGTATAGTAAAAAATACAAAATAATTTTAATTAGTAAAATTAATCCAGAATTGGAAAATATTAAATGGATTAAATATGATTCAAAAGAAAAAGGATGGAAAAAAGAAGATTTACCTTGGAATACTATCTTTTTAAGGTAATTAATTTTACCTTGTAGTATTTATTTTTTATTTTTCTTGGCATTTTTCTTAACGTAGTAAGAACGAATTGCCATTTTACGCCTTTGTTCGGTATCTCTATCTAATGGTCTTCTTTTTTTGCTTTTCTTATTTTTTAAAGATTGAACTGTAGATTTAAATGTTTTAGATGAACCACCAGTTTGGTTATTTTTCTTTTGATTTGCCTTATTTAATTTATTAACAGCATTACCTAGTTCTTCATTGGGTTTTTTTTGTTCTAAACTAAAAAGTTTATCTTTGTTTTCACTACTTTCGCTACTGGTATTTGTTAATTCATTTTCCATTTCTTCTTCACTGGGTTCTTCACCCATTTCATTTTCACCTAATTCGTCTTCTAATTCCCCTTCTAACTCTTCTTCACCTAACTCTTCTTCCTCTAACTCTTCTTCACCTAATTCATTACTTAATTCTCCTTCTAAATTTCTAGGTTTTTCAGTAGGTTCTTCTTCTTCTGTAGTTTCAGGTTTTGTTAAATTATTTTTTTCATAATCTTCTAAACTCATCATATTATCACTAGGTGCTTCCTCTTCATCAACAGGTGCTTCATCAACAGGTGTTTCTTCTTCAGGTGTTTCTTCAGGTGTTTCTTCAGGTTCCTCTTCAGGTTCTTCCTGTTCAGGAGCTTCTGCTTCCTCTTCAGGTTCTTCTTCAGTTTTTTGAGTATTATTATTAATACCCATTTTTTCCCCAATAGAGTTAGCAGCGTTAGTTAATGTACTAAGACCACTCTTTAAAGTATTTGTAGCAGTTTCCATTACATTTGCTTCTTCTTCAGGTTCTTCTTCTTCAGGAGCAGTTGCTTGTGCTAATTCCTTAGCATTATTAATTGTGTTTTTCATTTCAGTTAAATCTTTAATGTATTCTCTAATACGTTCCATATCATCTTGTCTAACAACATCCATATATTTTCTAGTGTAATCTTTCATATGTCTCATTAAATCTGCCATTTCTAACTGCATAGTATTAACTTTATTAGTTAACATACCAATTTCAGGACTAGGCATTGAATATTGAGGCATCATCATAGGATATTGTGGTGGTATTTGTGGTTGAAATTGAGGATATGGCATTACTGGGTATTGAGGTTGAAATTGAGGTTGAGGCATTACAGGGTATTGAGGTTGAAATTGAGGTTGAGGCATTACTGGGTATTGAGGTTGGAATTGGGATGATTGTTGAGAATATTTATCACGCATTTCATTAATTTCAGCATTATCCATCTTATCGGTTTGTTTAAGGTTTGTTTCTAAAACTTTTAACATATTGATTTTATCTTCTTTCTCTAAATTACTATCCATAATACTATTAATCATTGTTGAAATATCATTTTTACCAACCTTATTATTATTTTTTCTAGATTTATTACTGGAATTATTTAACATTTTATTATTCTTTAATGTTTTATTATTAACAGTGTTATTTTTTTTTGAATTATTATTAAATTTATTATTTTTCTTATTAGTATTATTAAGTATTTGTTGTGTTTTTTCATTTTCTAAGCGTTCGGCTTCTTCTTGTTCAAATTCTTGAGTAGCACCACTCGCTTTATTCATCATATTATTAATGAAAGGAGGTAATAAGTTAGACATTGTTAATATACACTTTAACAATTATATAGATAAAAAACAAAAAAGATTAAGTATTATTTATTTTAATTAATTATTTTTTAATAACCAAATATTAACTATTTATTAAATATTTAATAAATAACTTAATAGTAATTACATTTAGCAGGTTCCATAGGAGGAGGAAGGGGAACCGGTTTGTAGCGGAACATTTGACAGGCATTTAAGTGTTGAGGGGTAGTATCAACAACACGTCCTTGTGTGTTAGGTGTATGTCTAATAACAATTTGTTGAGGAGCACAGGTATTCATATCACCGTTAGGGCAGGGGTTAAGGTATTGTAAGGTAGGACATTTGGAGTGAAGGCGTGTTGTACCTTTAAGATCACTTTCAACATCAATTAAACTACCTTTGGCGTGACTGACATTAGTACCACCTACTACACCAAATTCAATACGGCATTTATTACAATTTTCAAAGCGGTTAGTATCTAATACCCAACCAAGTGTGCCAACACTTTCGGCAACTTCATGGCGGTAAGCACAGGTATCGTATTTTAATCTGTTAAAACTCATATTTAATTAATTGCTAATTATCTTATTTTAGTATGATAAAATATTTTAATTTTTATTAAATAGTAATATAATTTTTTCATAATAGAAGATATTAAAAATAGTTAATTAGTTATTTTAATATTTTATTTCAACAAATAATTCAATTAATTATTTCACCAAATATTTGTAATTAAAAAAATAAGAAATATTTATTATTAATAAAGTTACACTAAGGCAAAAAAGTATTTTTAATTATTATACTTTTGAAAATAAAAATAACAGAGACCATAATGTTAAATATTTATTTAAATAAGAATAATATAGTATTTGCTATATTACTAACTTTAGTATTAGCAATTGTATTAATTAATATTAAAACATACAAAGAGGGATGGATATTTGGCACTTTAAAAATAAAAGATTCTTGTATTCCTAAAAAAAAAGTATCTAGTCCTAGACCCAAATATGAAATTAGACCTAAATGTTTTGATATAATTATTCCTACTAAAAATACACCAGAACAAAAAAAATTTATTACTAAAATAACTGAAGATATTGTAATTCCAGAAGATGATATAGATAAGTTAATACCAGATGAACTTGTAAAGCACAAAGCAGAAATAATGGAAATAGTTAAATTATTAGTAGTAAATGAAACCTATGACGGGGAGTTGAAAACTGATTTAGAACCTTTAATTGCTAACACATTATTTAATATTGATAATAAAGAATTATTAGAAAACGCCCCTAAAATAAAGATTTTATTACAATCAAATAGTTTATATAGTTTAATTAAACCATTGTCTGGAACAGATAAACAAAAATTAATTAAAAAAATAACAAATAATAAAGATGTTATTGAAGAAGCAACTATCCCATTAACTACTGAAGAAGATAAAAAAATACGAACTACATTTAATACCTATAGTCAAAGATGTGGTGTTTCTTTAATTTAAACTGCCATTGGTGCTGGAATATTCTTTTGCGTTCGATAACCTACTAAGCGAAGGTCATCAAAAGTGAATTCCGTTAAATCCTTTTTTTGTTCTTTAATTACTAACTTAGGAAAAGGATGAGGTTTCCTATCTAAGTTCTCATTTACTTGTTCTAAGTGTGTCTTATAAATATGAGTATCGCCAGTTACTACCGTTAATTCACCAGGAGTTAAATCAATATCTTCTAGATTACAAATCATATGGGTTAGTAATGCTCCAGTACAAGTATTCCAGTTATTTGCCAGAAAATAATCACTAGACCTAAGATAAATTTGACAATTAAGTGTCTTAGCATTAGTATTAACATAGAATTGATACATCATTAAACAAGAAGGTAAAGAAGCCTTATGTGTAGATACTGGGTTCCAAAGAGTAATTAGCATACGACGACTAGTTGGGTCATTCTTAAGAAGATGAAGAAGATTAGCAATCTGGTCAAAACCATTACTACCATCCAGAGGATATTCAGTATGACAATCCTGGTAATTACCTCCAAAGTGTCGGAAGTTAAAACCATATGTTTCTCCCATATCTCCTTCTGGGTAATTAGAAAGGCCCCGCTTATCTAGGAATTCTCGGCTAGTATTACCATCCCAAATGTGAATACCTTTTTCTTGAAGAATTTTATTATCAGTTTTACCAGATAGATAAAGTGCTAATTCCTCAAAGACAGCACGGAAGAAAATCCTCTTAGTTGTTGAAATAGGAAAGGTATCCGTTAAATCATACTTTTGTTGTGTTCCAAAAACACTTAATGTTCCTGTTCCAGTTCTATCAGCACGCTCCACACCTTTAACCATAATATCACGCATAATAATAAGGTATTGTTCCTCAGGTGAAGAAAAAGGGGTTAGGTTATGCTTAGTCATATAATCATTATTAGAATATGTTAGGTAACGGAAATAAATACCTTTTTCACATTTGAAGGGTGAAACATCTTGTAAGACTAATTTATTATCACTTTCTGGAGGACATACTAAATTGTGAGGTGAATATTTGGGAAGGAAAGTATCAAATTTAGTTTCATCTTTCTTTTCATTAAGATAAACTTCGGTAATATGAAAGCGTTGAATAGGGAGATTATCCATAGCTAATTGATAAATGGTAGCACCACCAATAATGAAAACAGTATCAACATATCTACTATTTACGGTTTTGCTTTGTAATTCATTATCTAGACTTTGGAGAGTAGTAGTAAGATTATCCCAAGTGGAATACACTACATTATCCTTTAATGATGATTGTTGAAGAAGTTCTTCGTTATTAGTAATGACTAGATTAAGTCTATCTGGTAATGGTTTAAAAGATGGTGGGAGACTATCATAAGTTTTCCTCCCCATTACTACTACATTAAGAGGTAGAGAATTACTAGAATTAGAAAGAGGAGTTGGTGTATGAGAAAGAGTAATGTATTTAAAATGTTGGAGGTCATCACGAAGACGCCAGGGTAGGTCATTATCTTTTCCAATACCATATTCCGGGTAAGAATGGGCTACTACTAATTGATAATTAAAAGAAGACATTGTTCAATTGATAATTATTTCTTTTTTATAACTTTGTTGAAAATTATTTTATTCAAGTATGATAAATAATTAACAAGTTTTAATTTTAAATAAAACAATTTTTAAAGGAATACTTAAATATGAAATTGAATAATAAAACAAAAAAAAAAATATTAGGTGTAAGTATAACTTTAGTATTATTAGTCTTAATTGGTTTAGTAATTTACTATTGTAATTGTAAAAATGGGAAGGAAGGTTTTGAAACACCGTCTACTACAAAATCTAAAGAACCAATACCTGCAACTGGTATTAAAGGAATTGTTAGAGATTATTTTGATGAATCAACTAAAACAAATATTATTAAAAAATATGGTAAAATTGAAGATTGGGATACTAGTCTAGTTACAGATATGAGTTTTTTATTTGATGGTATGAAAGATTTTAATGACGATATAAGTAAATGGAATACTAGCAATGTTACTGCTATGAATAGTATGTTTAGTAATGCAAAATTGTTTAATAATGGTGACACTGGAAATAATGGTAATAAACCTTTAAATTGGGATACTAGCAAAGTAACTAATATGAAATTTATGTTTTATGGAGCAAATAAATTTAATCAAGATATTGGAAATTGGAATACTAGCAATGTTACTGCTATGAATAGTATGTTTAGTAGTGATGGTAATGAAAAAATAGTAAAATCAGATTTTAATAATGGTGACACTGGAAATAATGGTAATAAACCTTTAAATTGGGATACTAGCAAAGTAACTAATATGAAGTATATGTTTTATGGAGCAATTAAATTTAATCAACCAATAGGAAATTGGAATACTGGTAATGTTACTAATATGGAATTTATGTTTTGCGTTGCAAATTCTTTTAATCAAGATATAAGTAAATGGAATACTATTAATGTAAAAACTATGAGTAGGATGTTTTACAAGGCATTTCCTTTTAATAATGGTGACACTGGAAATAATGGTAATAAACCTTTAAATTGGAATACTAGTAATGTAACTGATATGGTGTGGATGTTTGGATATGCTGAAAAATTTAATCAGGATATAAATACCAAAACAATATCTGCCGATAATTCACCTACAGGTGAAGAATATACTGCTTGGGATACAAGTAATGTTACTAATATGAGATTTATGTTTAAAGATGCATTTTCTTTTAATCAAGATATTGGTTCTTGGAATACTAGCAATGTTATTGCTATGAATAGTATGTTTAGTAATGCAAAATTGTTTAATAATGGTGACACTGGAAATAATGGTAATAAACCTTTGAATTGGAATACAAGTAAAGTAACTAATATGGAATTTATGTTTTATATGGCAACTAATTTTAATCAATATATTGGAAATTGGGATACAAGTAAAGTTACAACAATGTATTCCATGTTTTATGAGGCAACTAATTTTAATAATGGTGACACTGGAAATAATGGTAATAAACCTTTAAATTGGAATACTAGTAATGTTAAAGAAATGGGCTGGATGTTTGGATATGCTATTAATTTTAATCAACCTATCGGAAATTGGAATACTGGTAATGTTACTAATATGGAAGATATGTTTAATAAAGCTACTAATTTTAACCAACCTATTGGAAATTGGAATACAAGCAATGTAACTACTATAGAAGATATGTTTAAAAATGCTGAAAAATTTAATCAGGATATAAATACCAAAACAATATCTGCCGATAATTCACCTACAGGTGAAGAATATACTGCTTGGGATACAAGTAAAGTAACTAATATGAAATTTATGTTTTATAAGGCAACTAATTTTAATAATGGTGACACTGGAAATAATGGTAATAAACCTTTAAATTGGAATACTAGTAATGTAACTAATATGGAAAGGATGTTTGATAATGCTACTAATTTTAATCAAGATATTGGTAAATGGAATACTAGCAAAGTAACTAATATGGAAGATATGTTTGAAAATGCTAAAAAATTTAATCAAAATTTAACTTGTTGGGATACAAGTAAAGTTACTAATACAACTAATATGTTTAAAGATACAAGTGATACTTGGCCTAAAACATGCAAACCTTCTTCTACTGAAAATATATGTACTGAAAATTGTATTACTACTACTACAATACCACCTACTACTACCACTTCTACTCGTCCAATAACTACAACTACTCGTCCAATAACTACAACTACTCGTCCAATAACTACAACTACTCGTCCAATAACTACAAC
>Ga0181598_1004935_pt1 | contig 10840 bp, 10 predicted proteins | sample 041ome_4_FD_153295 | JGI IMG/M metagenome (GOLD analysis project Ga0181598, IMG submission 153295) | Coastal salt marsh microbial communities from the Groves Creek Marsh, Skidaway Island, Georgia - 041404US metaG (spades assembly) | ecosystem: Environmental > Aquatic > Marine > Intertidal zone >...
GTTTTTGCTTAATTATAAAACCAAAAAATTTATCAAAAGTTAAAAAATATTTTTCAAAAAAATTTCAACCTTATGTAATTGGAAAAATTACTAAAGGCACAAATAAAATCAAATTAAATGATAAAATACAGTGGACCTAAAAAAATAAAAACAGCCGTTTTTATTTCTGGAACTGGTAGTAACTTAAAAAATTTAATAAAATTTTCAAAACAAAAAAATTTTCCTATTTCTATAGATTTAATAATTTCAAATAACGCTAAAGCAAAAGGGCTAATTTATGCAAATAATTTTAAAATTAAAAAAAAAGTTTTTAATTTTAGTAATAAAATAATTGCTGAAAAAAAAATTTTGTCATTATTATTTAAAAATAAAATTAAATTGATATGTTTAGCTGGATTTATGAAAATTCTTTCTAAATCATTCATCCAAAGATTTACAGGTAAAATATTAAATATTCACCCCTCGTTACTACCAAAGTATAAAGGTTTAGACACTCATGCTAGAGCTCTTAAAAATAATGATAAATATTCTGGTTGCACCGTTCACCTAGTTAATTCCAAACTCGACTCTGGAAAAATAATTTTACAAAAAAAAGTTAAGATTTATAAAAATGACAATATAGAAACTCTCTCAAAAAAAGTTTTGAAACAGGAGCATAAATTGTATCCTGCAGCAATAAAAAGGTTGTTTAATTAGTCTTTAAAAAAGAAATCTATTTCAATTTTCGCGTTATCAATGCTATCAGAGCCATGAACTGAATTTTTATCAATCGAAATACCATATTTTTTTCTGATTGTGCCATCTGCAGAATCTTTTGGGTTTGTTGCACCCATTAAATCTCTATTTGCTAATACTGCATTTTCTTTTTCTAAAACCATTACAACAATTGGACCTGATGCCAAATATGAGCATAAATCATTATAAAATGGTTTTGTTTCATGTACTTTATAAAATTTTTCTGCCTCGGATTTTTCGATTTGAATCTTCTTTTCTTTTAATATTTTAAAACCCTTGTTTTTAAACATCTCCTTAATTTCATTATCTAAATTTCTTTCGACTGCATCTGGTTTAATAATTGACAATGTTTGCTCCAAATTACTCATAATAGTCCTCTATTAGTTGATTTAATAATCTTACTCCAAAACCAGTTGCACCTCCTGGGTTTAAATTGGCAGCTTTTTTTGAAAAAGCCATACCCGCTATATCTAAATGTGCCCACGGAGTTTTTTCTACAAACCTCTGTAAAAATTGTGCTGCAGTTATAGAACCAGCTCCACCTGAATAGTTTATATTTTGGATATCAGCTATGGTAGAGTCCATTAATTTATCATAATTTTTATGCAATGGTAATCTCCAAACTTTTTCATTAACTTTTTCACCAGCTTCAGATATTTTTTTTGAAAGCTCATCATTATTTGAAAATAATCCAGCGTATTCTTCACCCAAAGCCACAATTATTGCACCAGTCAAAGTAGCTAAATCAATTATGAATTTTGGCTTAAATTTCTTTTCTGTAAAACTTAATGCATCCGCTAAAACTAACCTACCCTCAGCATCTGTGTTTAAAACTTCAATTGTTTTTCCATTATACGCTTTAACAATATCTCCTGGTCTTTGTGCATTTCCTCCAGGCATATTTTCAACAAGACCTACAACTCCAATAGCATTAACTTTTGCTTTTCTTAGAGCAAGACTTTGTATTAAACCTGAAACAACTGCAGAGCCAGCCATGTCATATTTCATCTCTTCCATGAACTTTGCTGGTTTTAAAGAAATACCACCAGTATCAAAGCAAACACCTTTGCCAACAAATGATAAAGGTAAATTTTTATTATTTTTAATTCCATACCATTCCAATGTGACTAAAAAAGATTCTTTTGAACTACCTCTACCTACACCAAGTAAAGAATTCATTCCAAGTTTCTTAAGTTTTTTTTCATTATACACAGTAACTTTTATGCCTAATTTTTTTAACTTAAGAAGTCTATTAACATATTCCTTTGGATATAAAACATTAGGTGGTTCAGAAACTAAATCTCTAGCAAAATTAGTTCCTGTCTCGATAGCATGAAATTTTAATTCTAATTTTTTTAAATTTTTAGCTCCGAATATATCTACTAAAATTGTATTATCTTCTTTTTTTGATTTATATAAATTAAATTTATATGATTTTAATTTAAGTCCATGTAAAAATTTGTGTAAAAAATCTTTAGATAAATTAACTAGATTGTTTCCAAATAATGTAACATTCTTAAAACTATTTTCTTTAATAAAACTGTAAAATTCTGCTCCAAGATTTTCTTCACTTATTTTAAAATTTTTATTTATTAAAATAACACTTTTTCTCTCATTTAAATCAAAATATAAAATATTTTTTTTTATATTTTTATTTTTTATTAGCAAATTAATGTATTTAAGCTCATCTTGATTTAGAAATTGCTTAATTGAACTAAGTTCAAATTTTTCATTAACAAATAATGTGTAATTTAATTTATTACTTTTATTTATCTTATTGATATATTTTATTTTAATAGACATGAATTTATTACACTCTGTAAGTGATAAATGTTATATAAGTTAAAAAATATAGAATTCAATGAAAAAAATTATTTTTAGAAAGCTTTTATTTGATTGCTTAATTTTTTTTTTAATAACATTACTATCATTAAGTTTAATCATTTGGGTATTCCAGGCAGTTAATTTTCTTGATATAATAATAGAAGATGGCAGAGATCACTTAGTTTATCTAAAGTATTCATTGCTAAATTTGCCAAAAATTGTTAGCAAACTAATTCCATTCTCAATCTTTATCGCCTTTTTTTATACACTTAATAAATATGAAACAAACAACCAGTTGATTATTTTTTGGAATTTTGGAGTAAATAAATTAGACTTAATATATTTTATTTTCAAATTTTCAATATTTTTGGTGTTAATTCAGCTTATTTTATCAACTTTAATTGTTCCTAAATCTCAAGATTATGCAAGAACGTTAATTAGAGATTCCTCAACAATTAAATTTGAAAGTTTTGTAAAACCAAAGAAATTTAATGATAATATTAAAGGGCTAACTATATTTGCTGAAAAAAAGGATAGAGATGGATATTTAATAAATGTATATCTAAAAAAAGAAAATAAAATTAATGATTTTCAAATAACCTATGCAAAAAAAGGAATTATTCAAAATATTAATAATTATCAAACTCTAATATTATTTAACGGGCAAACTCTAAACTTTATAAACAACCAAGTTAATAGTTTTACATTTTCAAGATCTGACTTTAATGTGTCTAATTTAGAAACTAATATTACAACATATATTAAAACTCAAGAAAACAGTACAAAGCATCTTTATAGTTGTGTTTTAGAAATACAAAAAGATTTAAAAATAACTCAACCAGAAAATTGCAGCATTTCAAACTATTCCAATGTAATTAAAGAACTGTACAAAAGGATTTATATCCCAATTTATATTCCTCTTTTAGTATTAACAACATTATTACTGATAATTTATTCTAAAGAAGAAGTTAATCATTTTAAAATGAAGCTTTTTATTTTATTTTTTGGTTTTGTTATAATTATACTTTCTGAAATGAGTATACGTTTTGTTGAAATTACATTTTTACAAAATTTTAAGATATTAATAATTCCATTTATAATTTTAATATCTTTTTTAATATTCATTAATTTTAAATTAAAATTTAAAAATAAAAATGAAAACTTATATTAAATTTTTAGTCATTAACTTCATTAAATCTTTCATAAATTTAATTGCTATATTCTCAGGTTTAATTTTAATTATTAATCTTTTATCTGAACTTGATTTTTTTAAAGAAATTCAAGTTGATTTTTTTTTTCCGATTTATCTTGCACTTTTAAATATACCTTCATTATTATTTGAGATGTTTCCATTTTTAATTTTAATTTCTACGCAGTTTTTTTTTTTAAATCTATTTAATCAAGATGAAATTCAAATTTTTAAATATTCAGGATTAAAAAATTCCAAAATTTTAATTATAATTTCTTTAACTAGTTTTATAATAGGTATATTTTCAATATTATTATTTTATAATTTTTCTTCTGATTTAAAAAAATTTTATCTAGAATTAAAATCTCAATACACAACAGACAACAAATATCTAGCTGTCATCACTAAAAATGGTATCTGGATCAAAGACTCAGTTAATGATAAAAAAATTTTGATAAATTCATCCAAAATAGAAAAAAATTTTTTATACAATACCCTTATTTCAGAGTTTGATGAAGAATATGATGTTATTAAGAATATTTACTCTGATAAAATTGATATTAAAAATCAAGAATGGAAAATTTTTAATCCAAAAATAATAAAAAATAACTCTATTGTTAGTGACTATGATCTAATAACATACAAAACTAATTTTGATTATAGCAAAATTCAAAGTTTATTTTCAAACTTAATGTCACTAAACATTTTAGAATTACTTGAACTGAGAAAAAATTATATATCAATAAATTATTCTACAGTAGAAATAGATATACAAATCCAAAAATTAATCTCATATCCAATATACCTAGTATTAATATGTGTGTTTGCAGCAATAATAATGTTTAATTCTAAAAAATTTAAGAATAATTTATATAAAATTGTTTTAGGACTTCTTTCTGCGGTGGTAATATATTATTTAAATAATTTCTTTAACGTATTAGGTAAAACTGAAAAAATGCATTACATTTTCGCTATATGGACTCCAATGCTCATTTTATTTATGTTAAATATTTTTTTAACAAAGAATATTAATGAAAAATAGTATTAAAGTTTTTTTATATATTTTTCTAATTAATTTTATTTTTTTTAATAATTCTTTTAGTAAAGAAAGTTTTGAATTCAATGTAACTGAAATAGAAATCAAAGAAAATGGAAATAATATTAAAGGTTTTAATAGAGGAACAATTATTTCTGATAATGGTATTATAATATCTGCAGATACATTTAATTATAATAAAAAATCAAACTTTTTAAGTGCTGAGGGAAATGTTTCAATAGAAGATAAATTAAATAACTATCTAATTTTAACTGATAAAATTAATTATGACAAAAATAACGAATTGATAATTACGTTTAAAAAATCAGAAGCTATTATTGAAAATATAACAATTAACGCCGTTACTTTTAAATTTGATAAGAATAAAAATATATTAAATGCGATTACCAATGTCCAAATTGTTGATAAAATTAATGATGTTTTAATATTTTCAGAAAATATTAATTATATAATTGATAAAAAAATAATTTTTTCTGCTGGACCTACATCATCTACTATAAAATCCTCTTACAAATTTGATGCGGAAGATATTTATTTTAATAAAAATTTAAACGAATTAAATTCAGAATTAAAAGCTTCTATACTAGTAAATAATACTAATTTTTATTCTTTTGAAAATTTTAAATTTTTAATTAATCAAGAAATACTAAAAGCTAATAAAATTTATTTAAAAGAAAATAGTAAAAAAACTAATGAAGAATCTGATGAACTTTTTTTTGATGAAGGAATTTTTGATTTAAAAAATGAAAATTTTATCGCTGGAAAAACAAAAATTAATCTAAAAAAAAATATTTTTGGAAATAATAAAAATGATCCAAGACTAATAGGTATTTCGTCTAAAAAAAACAAAGATATTACTACTGTAAATAAGGCTATTTTTACAAGTTGCGAAAATAATGATAATTGTCCTCCATGGAGTATTAAAGCAAGTAAAATTACGCACAACAAAAATAAAAAGCAAATTATTTATGATGATGCTTTCTTAAGAGTATACGATATTCCAATCTTATACTTTCCTAGGTTCTTTCATCCAGACCCTTCGGTAAAAAGACAATCTGGATTTTTAAAGCCAACATTAAATAACTCAAATATTCTTGGAAGCTCATTTAGTTTACCTTACTTCAATGTTGTTTCAGACAATATAGACTACACATTTACGCCAACAATTTTTGATAAAAATAATATGTTTGTAATTCAAAATGAATATAGACAAGAAAATAAAAATTCATCTTTTATTGCTGATTTAAGTCTTGTTCATAATTATAAATCAACAAGTTCATTATCAAAAAATTCTATTTCACATATTTTTTCAAAATTTAAAAAGAATTTAAATTTTGAAAATTTTATAAAAAGTGATCTGAATGTATCTATTGAAAAAACCTCTAACAATTTATACACAAAATTATTTGATGGTGTGCTTGGAAATTCATACTTGTGGCCAAAAAATAGTAGCTTACTTGAGTCTGGAGCTGAAATTAACTTAGAACATTCTGATTTTTTTTTGAATAGTGGATTAAAAATTTATGAAGATTTAACATTGAATAAAAATGATAGTTATCAATTTATTTTACCTTATTATAATTTAACAAAAAATTTAATAAAAAATAATTATGGAACTTTGAATTTAATTTCAAAAGGAGAAAATTCTTTAGAGAATACGAATAATCTTAAAACAAAAATAATAAATGATATTAGCTTTATATCAAAAGATTATTCATTAAATAGATATGGTCTAATTAATAATTACGGTATTTATTTAAAAAATCTTAATAGTTTAGGAAAAAAAGATAGCAAATTTAAAAATTCCCCACAATACGAAATAAGTAATATTATTCAATTTAACACTTCTTTGCCTTTGATCAAAGAGACCAATGATCATATTAATTTTCTAATACCTAAATTATCTTTAAGATCAAACCCTAGTGATATGATTAATTATCAAAATGAAAATAGAAAAGTTAATGCACAAAATATATTTGACATAAATAGATTGGCGCTAGATGATACATTTGAGTCTGGAACCTCATTAACAATTGGTTTAGATTATGAAAAAAGAGATAAAATAGATAATTATAAATATTTACAATTAAATTTAGCTACCTCATTAAGGAAAAATGAGAGTGATAATATACCTAGCTCAAGTTCTCTTAATAAGAAAAATTCAAATATTTTTGGTTCATTAAATTACGGATTAAATACAAATTTAGATATTAAATATAATTTTATGTTGGATAATAAGTTAAAAAATATAAATTATAATGATATAGAGCTAAATTATTCAATATCAAACTTCGATACTAAGCTTAATTATATAAAAGAAACAGATATAATAGGCTCCTCAAATTTTATTGAAAATATTTCAAATTATAAAATTGATAAAAATAATTTTTTATCATTCAAAACACGGAGAAATCAAGCAATTAACTTAACTGAATATTATGATCTAATTTATGAATATAAAAATGATTGTTTAACAGCAGGAGTAAGTTATAAAAAAACATATTATCAAGATCGGGATTTAAAGCCAAGTGAGGATTTAATGTTTACAATAACTTTCTTTCCACTAACAACATTTGAGCAAAAAATAGACCAAAATTTATATAGAAACTAATTAATGACTCATTATAAATTATACTATTTAACAATTCTTTTTTTTTCTTTTTTTATTAATAATTCTTATAGCCTAGAAAATAAAATACTTTTTAAAGTTAATGGTGAAATAATCACATATATTGACGTAGTTAATGAAGCAAAATATTTAAGATTATTAAATCCTAAAATTAATGAGCTTAACAATGAAAGAATTTTTGAAATTGCACAAGAATCTTTAATTTCAGAAAATATTAAAAAAATTGAAATATTATCAAAATACAAAAAATTAAATTTAAATGAAGATCAAATTAAACCATATTTAGAAAACACTTATAAAAATCTTGGATTTGAAAATTTTTCTGATTTTGAAAAATATATTTTACAAAATCATTACACCTTATTAGATGTTAAACAAAAAATTATGACTGAACTTTTGTGGAATGAGATAATATTTAAACAATTTATAAATAAAGTAAAAATTGATAACAAATTAATTGAAAAACAATTGCTTAAAATAAAAGATGATAATATAATGTTATTTTTAAATGAAATTTTATTAGACCCAAGTACAAATATTGAAGAAAGTTTCAACAACATTCAAAATAGTATTGTAGAAAATGGATTCGAAAATACTGCTTTAATACATAGCATTTCTAATACCGCTAAATCTGGTGGTAAAATAGGATGGATAAATAAATTATCTTTAAATCCAGCAATTTTAAAAGAAATAGAAAAATTAGGTATTAATGAATATTCTAATCCAATAAGAGTTCAGAGTGGTTTTCTTATAATTAAAATATCTGAAATAAAAAAAAATCCTAATCAATTTAATATTGAAGATGAAAGAAAAAAACTAATTAATCAAAAAACTAACGAACAACTTCAGCAATTTTCAAATATTTATTTTAACAAAATCAAAAAAAATATTTCAATAAATGAATCATGATCCAATTTTAATTGTAAGTGGAGAACCTAATAGTGTTTTTTTTGAAATTTTATTTAAAACATTAAAAAAAATTAAAATAAAAAGTCCATTGGTTCTTATTGGTTCGTATAAACTTTTAAAATTTCAAATGAATCACTTTAATTTTAAATATAAAATTAAATTAGTTGATAAAAAAAATATATTTCATGAAAAGATATATAATAACACAATTAATTTAATTGATGTTGAATATAAATTTAGTAATCAATTTCAAAAAATTTCAATTAATTCTAAAAATTATATTGATACATGTTTTGTAATTGCCTTAGAGCTTTTGAATAAAAATTTTACTAAAAAATTTATTAACGGTCCAATTTCAAAAAATAAATATTTAGATAAAAAATATCCAGGTATTACAGAATTTTTAGCTAAAAAAACTAAAACAAAAAATTATGCTATGATTATTTATAACGAAAAACTATCAGTTGCCCCTATTACTACTCATTTACCATTAAAAAAAATTACAAAAAAAATTACAAAAAAATTAATTATTGAAAAAATTAAATTAATACATAATTTCTATAAAATAAATTTAAAGATAAAGCCTAAAATAGCAATTACAGGCCTAAACCCTCATTGTGAAAGCAACGATAAATTTAATGAGGAAAAAAAAATAATAATACCAAGCATTAAATATTTAAGAAAAAATGGGTTTGATACAACTGGTCCTTTTTCTGCTGATACTTTATTTCTAAAAAATATTAGAAAAAAATTTAATATAATAGTTGGTATGTATCACGATCAGGTTTTAGGTCCAATGAAAACTATATTTGAATATAAGGCTATTAATATTACTGCAGGCTTACCCTTTATCCGAATATCTCCTGATCATGGCCCTAATGAACAAATGTTGGGTAAAAATATTTCAAATCCCGAGAGTTTAATTAAAGCTATAAAATTTTTAGACTATTAATGATCAAACCAAAAAAAAGTTTAGGTCAGAATTTTTTAATTAATCAAGATATCATCAATTTAATTGTTAATAACGGTTCAATAAAAAATCAAATTGTCTTAGAAGTTGGTCCTGGTAGTGGAAATTTAACGAATGCAATCTTAAAAAAAAAACCAAATAAATTATTTGTAATAGAAAAAGATAAAGATTTATCAAATTTATTAAAAGAAAAATATAGTGATCAAATAGAAATAATTAATGATGATATTCTTAAATTTGACGAAAAGAACCTTGTCAAAGAAAAAATAGTTGTTTTTGGAAATTTGCCCTACAACATTTCAACAGAAATTTTATGTAGATGGATTGTTAATCTTAATAATGATAATTTTTGGTTTAATGAATTAATATTAATGTTTCAAAAAGAGGTAGCTGATAGGATTATAGCAAATTTTAATACATCAACTTATGGAAGATTGGCAATTTTATCTAATTGGAAGCTAAACATAAAAAAAATATGCGATATAAGCCCAAGTTGTTTTTTTCCTAAGCCTAAAATAGATAGTACACTTTTGTATTTTTCTCCTAAAAAAAATTTTTTTAAAATAAATGACCCAAAAAATTTAGAAATGATAACTAGAATATTTTTTAACCATCGTAGAAAAATGATACGAAAACCCTTCAACCAAATATTTAAAAAAAATAATGCTAAAATTTTAGAAAAGCTTAAGATAGATTTAAAATTGAGACCACAAAATTTAGATTTGTTAACATATTATAGTTTAACAAAAGAATATGAAAATTTAATTAGTTAATAGTTCTACATGTCTTCTTATAAAATCAATATCATAGTCTTTGGAGCCATTGTAAACTTCAGCATTTATTAAATTTACAATTTTAGAATAACAACTTTCTAAATTATCATTAATAACTACATAATCATAGTTTATCCAATGAAGCACATCTCGTTCAAATTGCTTCATTCTTTCTTCAGCAATTAATTTATCTTTCATATCTCTATTAGAAAGTCTCTGAAATAATATTTTTTTACTAGGTGGTAATATAAAAAAAGTAATTAATTTGTAATCTAATTTTTTATTTTTTATTTGGTCTGCACCTTGCCAGTCTATATCAAAAAGAACATTTTTACCTTTATTGAGTTTATCAATAACGGGGGTTCTTGTTGTGCCATAAAAATTATTAAAAACTTTTGCATATTCAAGAAACTCTTGATTGTTAATTAGTCTCTTAAATTCATCTTCGTTAATAAAAAAATAATCTTTATTAGGTTCTTCACCAGGTCTTGGTTGGCGCGTTGTGTGTGAGATTGAAATTTCAAAGTTGTCTAATTTAGATAATAAATTGACTAACGTTGTTTTTCCAGCTCCAGATGGAGATGATAATACAACCATTACCCCATCTTGTTCACTGGGCATTGAAAATTTTAATTAGCTTTTCCTTCAATAAATTTAACTGCATCACCAACTGTTAAAATTTTTTCAGCTTCACTATCAGAGATTTCTGAACCGAACTCTTCCTCAAAAGCCATTACTAATTCAACAGTATCTA